>JACCDO010842281.1_pt1 | contig 44249 bp, 41 predicted proteins | sample 7446101 | NCBI WGS metagenome assembly JACCDO01 (sample SAMN15323440, study PRJNA562643) | freshwater metagenome | isolation source: river surface water | place: USA:Blue River Watershed | collected 2017-08-16 | reverse complement strand
GATCTTTAGCGTTAGCCTTGAAATGGGGGGTTAATTCATTGATGCGGGCTGTTAGCAATGAAACTTGAACTTCAGGGCTACCCGTATCGTTTGCGCTGCGCGCGTTTTCTTTGACGATTTCCGCCGTCTTAATATCAGCAACTGCCATTTTTAATGCTCCTTACTTGCGAACACTTGAGCTTTCACCCAATTTGTGTCGTGCGTTATAAACAAAATAAAACAAAAAAGCTTTATAAATCAAAGCCATCGAATTGTAGCAGATAGGCCCTATAAAATGCCAAAAGACCCCCTACTATTGGTATGCTTTAGTAAGTAAAATCTCTCAAATAATAAAATTATCTATATAAATCAATAACTTATCATAATGAACTCATATTTACGCTCCCTATTAGCCATAGCAATATTGGGATTTAGTCTTAACCAAGCTGCTTTTGCGCAATTCTCCAATCCTTTTGGCCCAAGCAAAACAGTTGCCCAGCAAAAAGAAGACATTCTCAAAAAGAATGACGAAATCCTAAAGCATCTCTATCAAGTACAACCGAAGGCAAAAGACCTCATTGATAAATCGATTGGGCATGCAACCTTTAGCAACTTTGGCATGAAAATTTTGATTGCTGGTGGCGGTACCGGTACAGGAGTGGTGATCAATAAATCATCTAAGAAACCGGTCTACATGAATATGGCAGAGGTGCAGGCAGGTCTTGGCCTGGGCATTAAATCATTTCAAAATATTTTTATCTTCCAAACCGAAGCTGCGCTCAATGACTTTGTAAATTCTGGATGGACTTTTGGTGGACAGGTCACTGCAGCAGCTAAATACGACAAGGATGGCGCCTCTTACCAAGATGCCTCCGTTGTTGCTCCTGGAGTACTGATGTACCAAATGACAGACACAGGACTTGCCGCTGAAATCACCGGCAAGGGAACTAAATACTACAAAGACTCCGACTTAAATAAGTAAATATCTTTGTAGTATTTATAAAAAACTGAAGGCATCACTTAGGGGGTCATCTGGGCATTGAGCTTTGCCTGACTTGGATCATGCAATTTATTCAAGGCAGACAAATACGCCTTGGCAGAGGCAGCAATAATATCTGGATCAGTGCCAACGCCATTCACAATCCGACCGCCCTTAGCTAATCGCACAGTCACTTCACCCTGTGATTGAGTCCCTGAAGTAATGGCATTTACTGAATACAGTAATTGCTCTGCCCCGCTCTTAGCAATTTCTTCAATCGCATTCAAGCTAGCATCTACTGGGCCATTACCTTCCGCCTCAGAACTTACTTCCTTCTCGCCCATACGGAAGGTAACGCGTGATTTAGGACGCTCGCCCGTTTCAGAATGCTGACTCAAAGAGATAAAGTGATAATGCTCACCTTCCTCTGCAGCAGCAGAATCTGACATGATGGCAATGATGTCTTCATCAAAAATTTCCGCCTTTTGATCAGCTAAAGCTTTAAATCTTGCAAAAGCTTCATTTAAATCTGCTTCGGCTTCAACGGTAATGCCTAATTCTTGCAAACGCTGTTTAAACGCATTGCGGCCAGATAATTTACCCAAAACGATCTTATTAGTAGACCAGCCCACATCTTCAGCACGCATGATTTCATAAGTTTCGCGGTTCTTCAAAATACCGTCTTGGTGAATGCCTGATGCATGAGCAAAAGCATTTGCACCTACTACTGCTTTATTGGGCTGCACTACAAAGCCAGTGATTTGAGAGACCAACTTCGATGCTGGAACAATTTGGCTGGCATCAATGCCGCACACCATATCAAAATAATCTTTACGAGTACGCAAAGACATCACAATTTCTTCTAATGCAGTATTACCGGCACGCTCGCCCAAGCCGTTTATGGTGCACTCAATCTGGCGAGCTCCACCAATCTTCACGCCGGCCAGGGAATTAGCAACTGCCATACCTAAGTCGTTATGGCAATGCACAGACCAAACGGCCTTATCTGAATTCGGTACCCGTGTACGCAAGGCTTTAATGAATTCGCCATACAACTCAGGAGTCGCATAACCTACGGTATCGGGAATATTGATAGTAGTGGCGCCTTCTTTAATCACTGCCTCAACTACTCTAGATAAGAAATCGATTTCTGAGCGATAGCCATCCTCTGCTGAGAACTCAATATCTTCGGCTAAGTTTCTAGCAAAGCGAATCGAACGTTTAGCTTGCTCTAAAACTTCTTCTGGAGACATCCGCAATTTGACAGCCATATGCAAAGGGCTTGTCGCCAAGAATGCATGAATGCGTTTTGCTTTGGCGGCTTTTAAGGCATCTGAGGCACGTGTAATGTCTTTGTCATTTGCTCTAGCCAATGAACACACAATAGAGTCTTTAACCGCAGCAGCCACTGCTGAGATTGCCTGAAAGTCACCTTCAGAGCTCGCGGCAAAGCCTGCTTCGATCACATCGACTTTGAGACGCTCCAATTGACGAGCAATACGGACTTTTTCATCCTTGGTCATGGAAGCACCAGGGGATTGCTCGCCGTCACGCAAGGTGGTGTCAAAAATGATTACTTTATCGCTCATCACTACTCTCCGGTTTTGAACTCTTTATTAACAATGACTCAATTTGAAGCTTAAAAACAAAAACCCCAGCAATTAGCTGGGGCTGGTATGTGGTGGTTAATGAATTATTTTGATCTCATCAACTCAGGCCTTACCCGCCCCAAGCTTTAGGCTTAGTGCTAGTAGAAGGAGGTTGTTTAAAGACAAATTCATCAACATGGATTAAATATACCCGAAAATTCTAAAATTAGCTAAAACGCTTGCCGCTCAGCCGTTCCCATGCCCAAATGACATAGCCAGATATGGAATACACCACAAATACGCCAAACAGGGTCAAAGGCGGATTGGAGGAAATCAAAACGAATGTCAGAATCATGATGACCATCACGCCAAAAGGGACGCGATAGCGCACATCAAGGGCTTTACCACTATAAAAACGGGCATTTGAGACCATGGTCAAGCCGGCGTAAACGGCAATAAAGAAGGTTACCCACGGAATTAAGGTATCGCGCACAGGAATCTTATTGTCATCAGCCAACCAAATAAATCCTGCCATCAGCGCACCAGCCGCTGGGCTTGGCAAACCTTGGAAGAACTTCTTATCAACAACACCAGTGTTCACATTAAAACGGGCTAAGCGCAAAGCAGCGCCAGCACAATAGGTAAAGGCAGCTAACCAGCCCCACTTACCCAAATCCTTTAAAGCCCACTCGTATGCAACTAGTGCAGGAGCAACCCCAAATGAAACCATATCAGCGAGAGAATCATATTGTTCACCAAAAGCACTTTGCGTATTTGTCATACGAGCAACACGTCCATCCATACCGTCTAACACCAGGGAGGCAAAAATAGCGATTGCTGCCATTTCAAACTGGTGATTCATCGCATTGACAATGGCAAAGAAGCCACAAAATAAAGCTGCTGTAGTAAATGCGTTGGGAAGTAAATAAATTCCCTTGCTGCGTAAGCGTGGTTTTTGAGGATGTAGCTCTTCTACCTCGAAATCAAGACCATCATCTAATTCTTCAGCCCACTGCTCATCTGCACCCGTTCGTTTATGCGAAAGGCGACTGCGATCAATGCGGCCACGACGGCGAAATGTAGTCAAAGAAAATCCCAGTATTGAGTTGTAATTAATCTAGACCTGGCATACGGGCTAAGGCTGTATTTGTAGCAAACACTTTATCACCAACACTAACCAATGGCTCTGCTGTGAGCGGTAAATAGACATCAACCCTAGAGCCAAAGCGGATAAAACCATAACGCTCACCCGCTTTGAGGCGATCGCCCACATGGGTATAGCAAAGAATTCTACGTGCAATCAAGCCTGCAACCTGGACCAAAGTCACCATCTGACCATTGGCATCAATAACAACGGCATTGCGCTCATTCTCAGTGGATGCTTTATCTAAGTCCGCATTAACAAACTTGCCTGGGAAATATTGAATCTCTTTTACCATGCCATTGACGGCACTACGATTGGAATGCACATTAAAAACGTTCATGAAAACACTAATCTTCAGCGCCTCACGGCCAGCATATGGATCATTGGCTTTTTCAACGACAACAATCCGACCATCTGCTGGAGATAACACCAAATCACGACCTAAAGCAGGAATGCGCTGTGGATCGCGGAAAAACTGCAGAACAAAAATAAAAATGATCCAGAGTGGCCATGACCATACGATGCCGCCTAGAAAGTGGACCAATAAAGTCAAAGCCCCCACTAGTGCTAAATACGGCCAACCTTCTTTTGCAATAATGGGGTGCGGATACATCATCGTTGTTCTGAGCCTTTTGTTGAACTACTTTTGTTTTACTTCTTAGTTCTTGGTTTGGTCTACTAATTTGTTCTTAGCAATCCAAGGCATCATTGCGCGCAACTTAGCACCAACGATTTCAATTTCATGCTCAGCATTCAAGCGACGACGAGAAATCAAGGTTGGAGCACCAGCTTTGTTTTCCAAGATAAAGCTCTTTGCGTATTCGCCAGTTTGAATATCTTTCAAGCATTGACGCATTGCATTCTTAGTTTCAGCGGTAACAACACGTGGGCCAGTAACGTACTCGCCATACTCAGCATTGTTTGAAATTGAGTAGTTCATATTTGCTATACCGCCTTCGTAGATCAAATCAACAATCAACTTGAGCTCATGCAAGCACTCAAAATAAGCCATTTCTGGAGCATATCCGGCTTCAACCAATACTTCAAAGCCTGTTTTAATCAAATCAACAGCGCCGCCGCAAAGTACAGCCTGCTCACCAAACAAATCAGTTTCAGTTTCTTCACGGAAGTTTGTTTCAATGATGCCGGCACGACCGCCACCGTTCGCTGTTGCGTATGACAAAGCGAGATCACGTGCAGAACCAGATTTATCTTGGTAGACAGCGATCAAATGCGGAACACCGCCACCTTGTGAGTAAGTACCACGAACAGTGTGGCCAGGAGCTTTAGGAGCAATCATGATGACGTCCAAATCAGCGCGTGGCTGAACTTGACCGTAGTGAACGTTAAAGCCGTGTGCGAAAGCTAAAGCAGCGCCTTGCTTAATGTTGCCATGTACTTCTTTGGTGTAGACATCCGCAATTTGCTCATCTGGCAATAACATCATGACGATATCTGCGTCTTTTACGGCATCAGCAACTTCTTTCACTGTCAAACCAGCATTGGCTGCTTTAGACCATGAAGCACCACCCTTACGCAAACCGACAGTCACGTTAACGCCAGAGTCCTTGAGGTTCAATGCGTGTGCATGACCTTGTGAACCATAACCAATAATGGTGACTTTCTTGCCCTTAACGAGGGATAAGTCAGCGTCTTTATCGTAAAAAACTTTCATGCTATTTCCTTGTGTTGAAAAATATTTATTGCTTAATAAATCAGTTAAAAAATTAAACTTTGAGGATGCGTTCGCCGCGCCCAATACCAGAGCCACCTGAGCGAACCGTTTCAAGAATCGATGCACGATCAATGGAATCGATGAAGGCATCTAACTTAGCGCCATCACCTGTCAGCTCAATGGTATAACTCTTATCCGTTACGTCAATAATGCGGCCACGGAAAATATCAGTGGTTCGCTTTAGTTCTTCACGTTCCTTACCAACAGCGCGCACCTTAATCATCATGAGCTCGCGCTCAATGTGCGGACCTTCACTTAAGTCAAATACCTTAACAACCTCAACGAGGCGGTTTAAGTGCTTAGTGATTTGCTCAATGACATCGTCCGAACCAATGGTGACAATTGTCATGCGTGATAAAGAGGGATCTTCGGTAGGCGCAACACTTAAAGCTTCAATGTTGTAACCGCGAGCTGAGAACAGCCCCACTACTCGTGATAATGCCCCTGGTTCGTTCTCAATTAATACAGAAATAATGTGTCGCATTAAAGATCCTCACTACCCAAAAGCATTTCAGTAATTCCCTTGCCCGCTTGAACCATAGGCCAAACGTTTTCTTCTGGGTCAGTTTGGAAATCCATAAACACGGTACGATCTTTTAGACGAATTGCTTCCTTGAGCGCGCCCTCAACATCTGACTTCTTCTCAATGCGCATACCAACGTGTCCGTAAACCTCTGCCAACTTCACAAAATCAGGCAAGGAATCCATGTATGAGCTCGAATAACGCTTGTTATAGGTAAGCTCTTGCCATTGATGAACCATACCTAAGTAACGGTTATTCAATGAAACGATCTTCACTGGAGTGTTGTATTGCTTGCAGGTAGAGAGCTCCTGAATACACATCTGAATCGAGCCTTCACCCGTAATCGCAAACACATCCTTATCTGGGAATGCTTTCTTGATACCCATCGCGTAAGGCAAGCCTACGCCCATGGTGCCAAGACCACCAGAGTTAATCCAACGACGTGGCTGGTCAAACTTATAGTACTGAGCAGCCCACATTTGATGTTGACCTACGTCAGAGGTGATGAAAGCATCACCACCAGTCAGTTCCCATAACTTCTGAACAACATACTGTGGCTTCACAATCTGAGAAGCTTCGTCGTATTTCAAACAATCTTTTTTACGCCACTCATTGATCTGATCCCACCATGCGGCAACTTTCTCACCGTTTTTACGAGGTCCAGAAGCTTTAAGTTGCGCAGTCATCTCGACCAATACTTCTTTGAGATTGCCAACAATCGGAACATCCACCTTCACGCGTTTAGAAATCACGGAAGGATCGATATCGATATGAATGATTTTGCGTGGATGACTTGCAAAGTGCTGTGTATTACCAATCACGCGGTCATCGAAACGCGCACCAATTGCAATCAACACATCACTGTGCTGCATAGCCATATTGGCTTCATAGGTGCCATGCATACCAAGCATGCCTACAAACTGTGGGCTAGTACCTGGGAAGCCACCAAGACCCATCAAAGTATTGGTCACTGGATAACCCAATAGCTCAGCAAACTCTTTTAGCTCAGGTGCTGCGTCTGCCAGAATAATGCCGCCACCAGTGTAAATATATGGACGCTCTGCTTCCTGTAGCAAGGCAATTGCCTTACGAATCTGGCCGCTATGTCCCTTCACTACTGGATTGTAAGAACGCATCTCCAGAGTTTCTGGATACACAAATGGCCCCTTAGTTGCTGATACATCCTTAGGGATGTCGATCAACACTGGTCCGGGACGACCTGTCTGTGCAATGTGAAAGGCCTTCTTCAATACCAAAGGAAGATCTTTCACGTCTTTTACTAAGAAGTTATGTTTCACAATTGGGCGAGTGATACCGACGGTATCGGCTTCTTGGAAAGCATCTTCGCCAATTGCATAAGTTGGCACGTTGCCGCTAATGATCACCATTGGGATCGAGTCGGTATACGCCGTCGCAATTCCGGTAACCGCATTGGTCACACCAGGACCTGAGGTTACCAATGCAACGCCAACCTTACCGGTTGCACGTGCGTAACCATCGGCTGCATGCACGGCTGCTTGTTCATGACGAACAAGAATGTGTTCAAACTTATCTTGTTTAAAAATTTCATCGTAGATAAAGAGAACAGAACCGCCTGGGTAACCCCAAACGTATTCAACTCCTTCTTTGTGCAAAGCTTGCACGAGCATCTCTGCACCAATCATTTCTGGAGGTGCGGCTGCGATATTTTGATTTGCTGAGTCTTTGTTAGCTTTAGTAGCTAAAAATTCGGCGCTGCTTGTATTCATTTTCTTTCGTCCTTTGCAATTTTCGGCAAAAAATTGTTTGGTCTGCTCTATCTCTTGCTTGTGGCCCGAGTTCGAACGGCGCTGCTACCGGAAAAACCACTTCTTGAATGAGAATCTAGGTAGTAAGCCTTATATTCTATAGCAATCCCCTAAAATAGCCCAATTCTTACCGATTCAGGTCTAATCCATTGCATGGCATCAGCCCAAGAACTATCCGACTTTCTGAGCAGTGTCGAGCAGCGTGCTTTTAAGCAAGCCGTATATGCCGTGCGTGATGATGACGCCGCCATGGACATTATTCAGGACGCCATGATCAAATTGGCTGAAAAATACGGTGATCGCCCAGCTGCCGAGCTTCCCCTGGTATTCACAAGAATTCTGCAAAACCGGATCCACGACTGGTTTAGGCGCCAAAAGGTCAGAAATACCTGGGTAACCCTGTTTTCCAACATGGGTAAGAAAACCGATGAAAACGATGATTTTGACCCTTTAGAGTCACTTTCAGCCCCAGATGACAGTGAAATTCACCAAGATGGGGCTCAAAAACTCGAACAGAGTCAGCTTTTACAGGCTTTGGAGTCAGAAATTGCTAAATTACCTGTACGTCAACGAGAAGCCTTCCTGATGCGTTATTGGGATGAGCTAAGTATTACTGAAACCGCTAAAGCAATGAGTTGCAGTGAAGGAAGTGTCAAAACCCATTGTTCTAGAGCCACCCAGACCCTAGCTAAAGCATTGAAATTAAAAGGAATTACGCTGTGAAACACTTTGATGACCAACTGACCGAGACCCAAGCAGACCAATTTGGCCGTGCTAGTGCCGCCCTGCTTAGCCAAGGTGCCCACAGTCTGCCTGCTGGTATTAAAGACCGCCTCCATGCAGCGCGTATGAAAGCCCTCTCTGTTAGAAAAACAGAAAAAGTTTTTGCTAATAAACCCGTATTTGCAGGCGCCGCCGGTAACTGGAGCTCTGGATCAAATGGTATGTGGGATATGTTTGGCTGGATAGCGCCCCTCGCGGTACTAGTATTTGGATTAATCGGTATTGCTCACTGGCAAAATGATTCTCGTATCAACGATATTGCCGAAGTGGATGCGGCGCTACTGTCTGATGATGTCCCACCTGATGCTTATGCTGACAATGGCTTCTTAGCCTTCCTGAAAAATGGTCCTCTATCTGATTCTGGTGATTCCGCTACAGACTCAGTTCAAAGCAAATAATTCAGCACCTTTCGATGTTACGGACACCGAAGTCTTTTATTGCTAGCGCTTATGCAACGCTAGTGATCTGCTCGCTTGGTATTCATACATCGACCGTTCTTGCACAAGCAACGCCAAGCGCTGCTCACGGAAAAGCTCCAGCCATTCCAGAAAAGAAACCAGATGGAACATGGGAAGGTCTCAAACCCGCACAACGGCAGATTCTAGCTCCCTTGGAAAGTGATTGGGATTACATGCTTCCCGATAGTCGTAAAAAATGGATCCAAGTAGCCAATATCTATCCAAAAATGAGCCCACAAGATCAGCAACGCTTGCAATCTCGCATGGCAAGCTGGTCAAACCTTTCTCAGAAAGAGCGTCGTATTGCGCGTGAGAACTATTTGAGCAGCCTCAAGTTTCCTGCTGAGAAAAAAGCTGAGGCTTGGACGGCTTATCAAAAGCTCAGTGATGAGCAAAAGAAAAAATTGGCTGAAACTCAGACCAAGAAAAAGCCAAATGCCATCAATGCGCCTACACTACAGCAGCACGCCATTAACCCAAATACCACTCCGGCTCCACCAGCTCCAAATCCAAGAAGCCTCCCGGCCGAACCTGCTGGCTCAGCCCCTGAGAGCAGCGCACCCAACAACTAGTATTTTGATGACACTCAAAGCGGTTTTATGACGCCAGCCGAACTCAAAGTCCTACCTTCCCCACAATTTTGGCGCCGTGTTTCATGCTGCTTGTATGAGCAGCTTGTGCTTCTTGGGGTTATCGCACTCACCTTTTTGCTTCCCAACCTGGGCCTAGGTATTTTGTATGGAGTTTCACTACCAAGCTGGTTAACGTTTTTATATCTCTACACCGTCTTGGGTATTTACTTTATTTGGTATTGGACAAAGTCAGGCCAGACATTGGCGATGCAGACTTGGCGTGTTCGCTTGATTGATCAGCAAGGCTATACACTCAAAAAACGTCAAGCTTTTTGGCGCTATATTTACGGCTCTCTCTGGCTTATTCCTTGCGTTCTATTGCAATGGGCATTCCACCTAGAGAAATGGCAAATTATTGAAATGCTTTTTGCAGTGGCCCTCTTTTTTTGGCCGCTCACGATTTATTTAGATCGCAGAGATCCAATGCAACGTCAAGGCTTAGCCGATCGTTTTGCAGGCACACGCCTAGTTGAGCTGCCTAAGAACTTAGTAAAGCTAACTTAGTGAAGTTAACTTAGTGGCTCTCTCTTAAGCATTCAATTGCAGTAGCACTCTGAATCTTTTGACCAAAGCGATATCCAGCCGCTAGACAAGCAATTACGCCAAAGCAAACTCCCATGAGGAGTGACTGACCAAAGGCGTTAAATTCAATCTCCATGACATAGTGGCCCAAAGCCCAGGCAGCAGCTCCTGCCGCAAGGCCTGCCAAAGTGCCGGCAACAAAACCAATCACTAGTAATTCAACGCGCGCAATACTGGCCAATGTGCTGCGTGAAGCACCAATCGCTTTTAATAAGGCAGCATTGCGATATCGATCGTCCTGGGTTGCTGAAATAGCGGCCACCAGCACTAAGACTGCTGCGGCGATCGTAAATGCGAATAGCAATCCGAGTGCTGCAGAGAGCTTATTCAAGACATCTTGTATTTGGTTTAGTGAGGCCGATACATCAACGACTGTAAGATTGGGATAAGTTTGCGTCATCTGAAAATCAAGCGCTCCTTGATGTGGGTCTTGATAGTAGGAAGTAATCCAGGACTGTGGCAAAGCATTTAATTGCGCAGGCGGCATGATCACAAAGAAATTGACCCGCATCGATCCCCAGTCTAATTTACGCAGCGAGGTGATTGGCGCAGTAATTTTTTCGCCTGCCACCTCAAAAGTCAGTTGATCGCCCATCTTGAGTTTGAGTGTTTTAGCAATTCCCACTTCCATGGATATCTGCGGACTATCACCTGAGATCCATTTGCCCTCAGTCAGGCGGTTGCCTGGCGGCAGCTGATCGGTATAAGAGAGATTAAATTCTCGGTCTACTAAACGTTTAGCGTTATCTTCCACAAAATCATTAGGAGAGATGTCGCGCGCATTTATCTCAACCAAGCGACCTCGAATCATAGGGTAAAAGTCTGGCTTTGTTACACCGGCATTGACTAAGGAGTCGGTGATATTCGACTTTTGATCGCCCTGCACATTAATCATGAAACGATTAGGTGCATCTGATGGGATATTTCCTTGCCAGGTATTTAACAAATCTTGACGTAACAACAAGATCATTAATAGCGCCATTAAAGCAATACCCAGTGAAGTGATTTGCATCACTGCAAAACCCGAACGCCTGCTTTGCGCAGTAATCGCAAACCGAATAGCAAAGTTCTTTGTCTGAATTCTGCTTAATATCTTGAGAACCATCCAAGCACAAGCAGAAAACACCACAATCGCCCCGCCAAAACTCAGGCCAGCCCAAAAGGCTAACTTTAAGTCTCGTGCTGCGAGCGCTATGAGGACGGCTGCTGTACCCAAGCCAAAGGTGGCAACCCATATAGCCGAGCTATTGATACCTTCAAATTCTTTACGGATGAGTCGTATCGGTGAAATCTTCACCAATGAAAAGATTGGTGGTCCAGCAAAACCAATCAACAGAAAAAAGGTAAAGAGTGAGCTCCAGATAACAGGCCAGACTGAAATACTGGGCAAGCTTGTCAAAATCAAATTTCCTAGCAAGAAGGTTAATGCCAGTTGGACTAAATAGCCGAGAGCGGATCCCAGTAGCGCAGCAAAGAGCCCCAAACCTAGAATTATTTTGAATTGTTTTCTTAGAATAATGGATGTAGTCGCGCCAAAGCATTTGAGAACAGCACAACCATCAGCCTGTTTTAGGGCATAACGACGCGCTGATAAAGCAATTGCTACAGCTGCTACCATGGCGGTAAGCACGGCGATCAGGGATAAAAAGCGCTCTGCCCGCTCTAAAGTCTTTCGCATTACAGGCTGTGCATTTTCTAGCGTCTCAATTCGTAAGCCACGCAAGCCCTCAGAATCAATATAGCCCTTGACCCATTTTTCATATGACTGAACTTGTTCATCATCGCCTGCAAGCAGCAAGCGATAGGTCACCCTACTGCCAAGCCCGATTAAACCCGTAGCTGGTAAATCCTCTAATGACATCATCACGCGTGGTGCAAAGTTCATAAAGCCCGCACCGCGGTCTATTTCACGCTCAAGCACACCAGCAATTTGAAATTTTTTCTGTCCCAGCGTCATTTGATCGCCGAGCTTTGCCTGCAAACTACTCAGCATGATCGGATCGACCCACACAGAACCAGATGGTGGCCCAGACTTAAAAATTGAGCTGCTCGTCTGCACCTGTAGAGCACCGCGTAATGGATATAGTGGACTTACGGCTTTTAAAGAAGCTAATTTACTCTGCGATCCCACAGTTGCCATACTCGGGAACACAATCGTCTGAGCAATCTTCAGATTCTGACTAGCTGCTTGCGTAATAAATCGCTCTGGGAGCGGCTGATCTGAAGCAATCAGTACATCAGAGGCAAGTAATTGGCGGGCATCGAATTGAAATGCCCTTTGCATACGATCAGCGAGAAAACTAACGCTGGATAAAGCTGTAACCGAAAGTGTTAGCGCAATAAATAGCCAAGCCAGCTCGCGAGAGCGCAGCTCTTGTCTAAGACTCTTGAGAAAGTCGGCTATCAGCTTCAAATTGCCTGAATCTGACCGCCGTCTATACGCATGACAGTGCCAGTAATAAAGGAGGCATTCTGGCTAGCCAGAAATGCTGCGGCATCACCATACTCTTGAGGGTCTCCATAACGACCCATCGGAATCTGCTGTAGGCTTGCCTTCACTGCATCCGCGTAAGAAATATTCTCACGTTTAGCTTTGGCTTCATCCAATTGGCGTAAGCGATCAGTTGCAATACGACCCGGCATGATGATGTTCACAGTCACACCTTCATGCGCCACTTCAGCAGACAATGTTTTAGACCATGCCAGCAGTGCGGCCCGCAAGGTATTAGAAATCGCTAAATTTTTAATTGGGGCAATGGCGCCTGAGGTGGTACTTGTAATAATGCGCCCCCACTGACGCTCCCGCATACCGGGTAATACACGGTCAGTAATAGCAATGAGTGACAGGACCATATCGTTAAAGCTTTTTTGCCAAAGAGCAGGATCCTGACCGGCAGCTAAAGTTGGAGGCGGCCCACCAGTGTTATTAATCAAGATATCAATTGGGCCTAGCTCTTTTTCAACTTGAGAAACCAAGCCATCAATCACGGAAATATCTGAGAGATCCCAGTTCAGCGCCAAAGCTTTACCGCCAGCCGCCTCAATCAATTCAACCGAATGCTTTAGGCCTTCGGGATTACGGCCAGTGACAGCTACCTTCACACCCTCGCGCGCCAAGGACACTGCCATAGCTTGACCTAGGCCACGGCTAGATGCCATGACCAATGCAACCTTACCTTTAATTCCTAAATCCATTTTGTCTCCTAAATACTATTGATATGTAGATTTGCTTTTAGATCAATATCCCATGGGCTTGGGCAGATTGGAAGCATATTGGTCTAGCTGCACCTCATATTCTTTAAAAATCTCTGCAAGAGCCTGTTGTTGGCCTATTACTAAGGCTGCTGGTGTGTTGTCTTTTAAAGCGATACGTTTGCTATATCGATTGCTACCAATTAAGGGATTGCCTTTACCGCTATTGGTCACGGTCAAGAAAAACTCGATACTCACTACAGCTTCGGGCTTTACACGATAGTCGCCATAGAATTCATTAACGGTTGCTTGTAGGGTGTAATACGGAAAGAAGCTGTTGCTTTGCCCTACTGCCGCAGAAAATATCCCCGACTTGTTAATCCATTGACGCTCCGCATTCGAAATCATATCGGCTGGCAATGTCGTATAGACGTTATAAAAATCTTTTTCAAAACGCTGATCGCCAAGGCGGTAAACCAAAGATCTACCATCGTATGGTGGCGCTACAGAAACAGAGCCAATTTTGAGCCAAAGGCTTGAGCGATTCTTGAGAGGTTCACCACTGCGCTCTGGATTTACCATAAAGGCAGTTGGAGTAACAGGCGCTCGGCTTGGTAATGAGCAGGCAAATAAACCTAAAACTACGACAGAAAGAAGAATGCGCTTCATCATTTTTGAACTCCAGATTGTCCTTGCGTACCATTCATCGGTAGTACGATTTTTGGAGGCGGCTCACCCCAAATCAAGCTTGATGGGGATTGACTAGCTATGCGGCTGAACTCATTGAGATTTTCAGTGGTTTGCTTCAGATTTTCAATTGTTGCGGTAGTGTCCCCTTGAATGCTAGTGACCGTTTGTCGCAAGGAAACAATAGTTCCGATCAATTCACGCATGAGAATAGTTAACTCTTCCTTATCAGTTACCTTAGCAATACGCTCCATGATGACATTGAGAGATTGAACTGAGCGCACTAGGCCTTCATGGCTCTTACCATCACCAGCCATGAGAGTATTTAAATTAACCAACAGTTGATCAAACTTCTTTTGTGTTTCCTCAATATTTGTATGATTAAGCGTGCTTACAAACTTTTGTAATCCGGAAATAATTTCATCCGCTTGATTGGGAAGAGAGGGTATTACTGGCTCTGCAGGCTTCCAGGGATACACAAGTGGAGTGTACTCAGAATTATTACTAGTGAAATCAAACTCAACATAGTTAACACCTGTGATGCCCATAGACTTGACGCGTGCCCGCAGATTATTTTTAACAAAGTCCTCAATCTGACCCTCGGTTAATTTATCCCCAAAGATTTGCATACGTATCACTACGTATTGGAGACGCTTCTCGAAGGGAGTGTCTTTTTCATAGATATCACCCGATAGTCCAATCATGGTGACTTGGCCAATCTTGACGCCCCTAAAGCGCACTGCAGCACCCGTATCAAGACCAGTAACAGACTGCTTCAAGTAGGTTTCTACGACAAAGGATTTTTGGAACAATTGACCTGATCCGAAGACCAAAATAATTGCTATTAGTACTCCGATTGCGGCAAGGACAAAAACGCCTAAACGGAAATAATTTGGATTGGAATGATTACTCATGCAGCTTCCTTGCTCATCATGCGATTGAAGAATTGATGGACCCTGGGATCGGGACTGGCATCTCTTAACACTTTCGGGTCGCCCTGGGCAATGATGCCCTTGCTTTCCTTATCCAACATAATGACCTTGTCTGCAATAGCATAAATACTGGCTAACTCATGCGAGACGATCACAAACGTAATTCCTAAATTTTTAGAGAGATCCAAAATCGTACTATCTAAGTCTGCCGAAGTAATGGGATCCAGACCTGCGGATGGCTCATCTAAGAATAAGATCTTAGGATCTAAAGCCATCGCTCTAGCAATGGCAGCACGCTTTTGCATACCACCGCTAATTTCATTCGGCATATAGCTCTCATAGGGTAATAGGCCTACTAAATCTAACTTACAGCGCGCTAATAGGTCCATCTGCTCTTGCTGGAGATCGGTGTACTCCTGCATAAATAGCGTCACGTTATCTAACAAGTTCATCGAACCAAATAATGCGCCTTGTTGATACATCACACCAAAGCTAGTCATAATCTTTTGGCGCTGCGCACCAGTTGCAGTAGTGATATTCATATCTTCAATGAGGACATCGCCTGATATGGGCTCATATAGACCAAAGAGATTTTTCAGTAGGCTTGATTTTCCACAACCGGAACCGCCCAAGATCACAAAGATCTCACCATAATTAACTGAGAAGTTGAGATTTTGCAAAAGAATATTTGAGCCGTAACCTACGGTCAAATTCTGAACATCAATCGCAAGTGCGTTCTGGTCCATTAGAAGCCTGTCTTATAGGAGATGTATGCGAAGATGCCGTCTACCACAACAATCATGACAATACTGCTGACCACCGCACGGGTAGCAGAGATACCAACTGCTGCTGCACCAGTGCCAGTTTGCATGCCACGTAGACAGCCAACAGCAGACACGACAACACCAAACAAGGTTGCCTTAATGAGTCCAGAGCCAATATCCTCAATCGTCACCGTTTGCACCATCCCGTTCCAAAAATTAATGAATGGGATGTCATAGGCCAGCATCGTCACCATAGAAGCAAAAATACTCACGATGTCAGCAAATAAGGTGAGAACTGGCATCACTAAAATTCCGGCAAGCACACGGGGCACTACCAAGAAGCGAATTGGACTCAGGCCACCAGTTACCAATGCATCAACTTCGCTATTTACAGTCATGGTGCCAATCTCAGCAGCAAAAGCGGCTGATGAACGACCAGCAAGCAAGATTGCCGTAATCAAAGGACCCATCTCGCGCACAATACCCAGCGCCGCCAAAGGACCAACAAAAGAGACTGCTCCAAACTGCTTCATCCCAATTGCAGCCTGAAAGGACAAAATAACGCCAATGAGGAATGACACTAAACCAACGATTGGTAAAGCTGCAATGCCTGCTTGAACTGCCGCATTAACAAAGTCGCCCCAGCGCACTTGATTTGGATTACGTAAGGACCAAAACAAATCAGCCGCTAGGTGGCCAGTGAAAGTCACGAGGCCTTTGGCGTCGTCTAATAAAACCTGGGTAACTTTGCCAATTTCAATGATGAAACCGCTCTTGAGAGTCGCTTTGGGAACTGGAAATAAATTAACGATTGGGTCAAACTCTTTGAGCAATGGTTCATATTTACGATCTAATCCCACTATGGAAAACTTGCCACCCGATTTTTGTTGCGCCTCTTCAAGGTCAATTAAAAATGCAATGCCTGCGACATCGAGCGATGCAATATGAGTGGCGTCAAAAACCAATGAGTGACTACCTGAACTTTTTAACCAGGCATCTTGTTGTTCGCGTATTTGAGTCCATACATTTGTCAGCGAATAGACATCCACTTTGCCAGTAACCAAAACCTTGGCATTCTCTGAGTCGACCAATACCCAATTCGCAATCGAAGTATTTACTGTGGCGGTATCGGTACTGGTCGTCATTATCAAAAAAAGGGGTTCTAGTAGGCTTCTAAAGTGCTAATACGGGTGATTACGGCAATTTCGCTAAGAGCATGAAATCGTCCAATCCCAACTATAAGGGATCTTCATGAAGGGCTTGGGAAAGTGAAAAGGGCCCAGTTTTTCAACTAGGCCCTCAATAAAATGGTGCGGCTGGCAGGAATTGAACCCACGACCCCTTGGTTCGTAGCCAAGTACTCTATCCAGCTGAGCTACAGCCGCAACAGCCATAATTATGCCATGGAAGAGAAAAACTACATTACACCCACTGGCCACGAACGCATCAAAGCCGAGCTTCTGCAGCTCTTGAACCTTGATCGGCCTGAGGTAGTAAAGGTAGTTCACTGGGCCGCCTCCAATGGCGACCGTTCGGAAAATGGGGACTATATATATGGCAAAAAGCGGCTTCGGGAGATTGACCGCCGGATTCGCTTTCTCAATAAAAGACTGGAATTTGCCATAGTTGTAGACAATTTAGCCCGCAAAAATGGGGATGCTGATGCCGAACAAGTCTTCTTCGGCGCTACCGTTACCTACTCCTCGCTAGAGGGTCCAGATGCTGGAAAAGAAACCGTAATCACAATTGTGGGAGTGGATGAGGTTGATCTTGAGAAAGGCCACGTCAGCTGGGTATCACCGATTGCTAAAGCTTTAATCAAAGCAAGATTAGGGGATTGCGTGTCAATCCAAACTCCTACCGGACCTTGTGAAATTGAAATACTAGACGTCCAGTATCTCTAGAATGATTTAGGGGTTTAAAGCGCCCTAGTGCGAGTCACTCGCATCACATCATGGTTGGTGCGTAGGCTGCGCATGACCTTTGATAAATGCAAACGATCATATACCTGGATCGTGAAACGAATAGTGACCGAGTCTTCTTTGTAGCGATCTTCCATCGATACATTCATGATGTTTGAATCTGCGGAAGTAACACTGCTAGCAACTCGTGCTAAAACACCTTTACCCTGGCGAGTATCAATCGCTAAATCAACTTCAAATTCACGATGAACTTCTTTACTCCACTCTACCTCGACCCACTTATCACCATCCTTTGATAGCATCCGCAGGGCAACTGGGCAATCGTTGGTATGTACTTGTAGGCCCTCACCCTTACCGAGATAACCAATAATGTTATCGCCGGGTATTGGATGGCAGCATGTCTGAAAGCTAATTGAATTGCCTTCACGCCCATCCACCAAGATGGCCTGGCGCTGATGGTGACTGACCTCAGTAGTCGATGCTATCCAATCAGCAGCACCCAAACGCATTTGATCACCGCCACCCTCATCATCTATCAAGATCTTAAGACGAATTGCGAGCTCTTGAGGCGATCTTCTACCTAATGCAATATTGACGCATGCCTCTTCACGTGTTTTATCGCCGGTCCAATGCATTAACTTTTCCCAAATCTCTGGGGTAATCAAAGCAGCATCAACACCCTGCTGCCGAAGACCATTGGCCAAGAGGCGTTCGCCCAATTGCAAAGATTCAGCGTAATGTTTTGTTTTTAAGGAATGTCGTATAGAGGCGCGCGCTTTACCAGTACGTACAAAGGCTAACCAACCAGGATTTGGCTGGGAGTTTGCCGAAGTCACCACTTCAATAATGTCACCATTCTTGAGTTCGCTGCGTAGCGGTAATTGCAGGCCGTTAATTTTTACAGCAACACAATTGTTTCCAAGGTCACTATGAATGGAGTATGCAAAGTCTAGTGCTGTTGCGCCCCGAGGCAAGGCTCTGATTTGACCTTTAGGAGTAAAGACATAAACCGCATCCGGGAACAAATCAATCTTGACGTGTTCTAAAAATTCTTGAGAATCGCCACTGCTATCCTGAATATCAATTAAGGACTGTAGCCACTGATGAGCGCGGTTCTGCACCTCACTCATATCCGGTGATCCATCCTTGTAAGCCCAGTGCGCAGCAACCCCCGCCTCTGCTACCGCATGCATATCCGTTGTACGAATCTGGAACTCCACAGGAACACCTGATGGACCTAATAAAGTTGTATGTAGCGATTGATAGCCATTGAGCTTAGGAATCGCGATGTAATCCTTAAACTTGCCTGGCATTGGCTTGTAGAGAGAATGCAAAATGCCCAAGGCGCGATAGCATTCATCAATGTTATGCACTGTCACACGGAAGGCATATACATCTAGAACTTGAGAAAAACTCACATGCTTGCTACGCATCTTGTTATAGATGCTGTAAAGCGTCTTTTCTCGACCGCGCAGATCCACTTCGAGATTGGCCTTTGCGAAAGACATCCGCGAGGCTTGCAAAATCTTCTCAATGATTTCCTTACGATTACCGCGCGCCCTTTTTACTGCACCCTCAATGACGCGAAAACGCATTGGCATGGAATAGCGAAAACTCAGATCCTGCAAATCACGGTAAATAATGTTTAAACCTAAGCGGTGTGCAATTGGCGCATAGATTTCGATTGTTTCTGCGGCAACCCGACGACGCTTTTCCATTGGGACAGCATCTAAGGTACGCATATTGTGCGTACGGTCAGCCAGCTTAACTAAGATGACTCGGACATCACGCGCCATCGCCATAAACATTTTGCGAAAGCTCTCTGCTTGGGCTTCAGCATGGCTTTGGAACTCTAATTTATCAAGCTTAGTGAGGCCTTCTACGAGTTCGGCAACTTTAGTGCCAAACTTTTCAACCAAGTCAGCTTTAGTCGAGCCGGTATCTTCAATCACATCATGCAATAAAGCTGCCATGATCGAGGGCGCATCTAGGCGCCAAGTTGCACATAACTCAGCTACTGCAACTGGATGGGTAATGTAAGGCTCACCACTGTGACGGTATTGCCCTAAGTGAGCAGTATCTGCAAACTGAAATGCTTTTTTGACTAGCGCTACTTCATCAGGCTTCAGATAAGTAAGCTTCGAGAGTAAGTTCTCGGTTGAAACAACTTGATGTTTTAAGGGGGTAATGGGCGCAGATGTTGGCCCAAATAGATGGCGACTTGATTGCGCTAGCAATGTTGCTAGAACTGATTTATTACCGCCATCTTGATTGATTTGCTTTAATGTATCTGAAGAGATATTCAACAGATCAGCTTGGGATGCTCCAAGCGAAGTCTCTCTAGGCGAGACCCCTCCTACTAATTCCGATGTTTTGACTGTTCCTAAAGGGAGCTCCACACCGGAACTCCTAAATTACAAAGGCACTTTGGTCAGCATGTCACGGTCAGTCACACCAGCAGCAACTTCGCGTAAGGCAACTACTGTTGCTTTATCTCTGGACTCAACACGTGGAGAGTGACCTTGAACCAGTTGTCGCGCGCGATAAGTCGCAGCCAAAACCAGTTCAAAACGATTTGGGATAGTTTTAAGACAATCTTCTACAGTAATACGGGCCATCCTGAACTCACTTAAATTTAGCTTCAATACCTATAGGATAACTGATTAGACCCCGAGACGCTTCAAAAGGGCTGGATTTCTGGCCATGCTGGGCCCAGAACGCAGGCGACTGGAGGCCAAAATATGTTTTAGATCCATTAGGGCCTGTTCAAAGGAGTCATTAACCACAATGAAGTCAGCCTCATGGGCATGCTGTAATTCAATATGAGCAGCTGCTAAACGCCTCTGAATAGTAGCTTCATCATCCTGCCCACGTTTACGTAAGCGTTCTTCTAAAGCCGCAATAGAGGGTGGAAAAATGAAGATCCACTGAACTGATGGAATCAATTGACGAATCTGTTGTGCGCCTTGCCAGTCGATCTCAAGCATGACATCACTGCCCGCTTCCATTTGAGATTCGATCCAAGGTTTAGATGTGCCATAAAAATGGCCATGCACTTCCGCCCACTCTAAAAAGAGGTTTTGATCTCTCTCGCGGATAAATTCTTCTTTTGATACGAAACGATAATTTTTGCCATCCACTTCTCCTGGTCTTGGAGCGCGCGTAGTAGTTGATAGAGATAGTTTCAATCCCGGGTCATCTTTTAATAAAGCGTCCACTAAAGAAGATTTGCCTGCGCCAGATGGGGCAACAATCATATGCATGCTGCCTTGATATGAAGGGTTCTGGTTTAGATTGGTCATAAAGTAATTGTACGGATTACTCTAGGTTTTGCACTTGTTCGCGCATTTGCTCAATCAAGAGCTTGAGCTCTAGAGCAGCCTGAGTACATTCTTCAGAAACTGACTTTGAACTTAAGGTATTTGCTTCACGATTAAGTTCTTGCATCAAGAAATCTAAACGCTTACCGACGGGCCCTTTGCCCGCTAGAGCAGTATCAACAGCTTGCAGGTGGGTCTTCAGACGGGCAAATTCTTCGGCAACATCAATTCGTACTGCATAGAGAACGACTTCTTGACGAATCCGCTCCATCAACTCAGTGCCAGATCCACTTGAACTCTTTCCTTGTTCTTGGGCTGCTAAAGCTTCTGCCAAACGTTCGGTGAGCTTTTCTTGATATTGCGCTACATACTGAGGAACTTTGGGTTCGATCACTTTTACAATGTCACGCATCTTGGTGGTGATGCTGGTGAGAACACCAACCAAGGCTTTGCCCTCAGCATTGCGACTATCCATTAAGACAGTTAAGGCTGCTCTGCCAGCTTCAATCGTAGCCGCAATCCAGCCCTCTTCCTCACCACGGGGCTCGGATACTACTCCGGGCCAACGTAATACATCGGCAACACTTAACTCTCTCGCATTAGCAAAAGTTTCCTGGGCCTGAGCTTGCAGAGCCTTGAGCGCCTCTAAGCGATCTTGATTGAGAGCGCCTAGAGCCTGTGGGTTCGCTTTGGCTACCCCATCACTACTATTAATACGCCAAGCAGCTCTAAACTCCACCTTACCCCGTGAGAGACTCTGGCTTACCAGCTCTCGCAAAGCAGGCTCTGCCCCACGGCATTCGTCTGGGAGACGAAAACCTAAATCCAGAAAGCGGCTATTCACAGCCCGACATTCCACCTGCAGATCAGCAACTACGCCCGCTCCTAGGGAGACTTGGCGAGAAGCGCTGCCATAACCAGTCATGCTCGATATCATATGGACATTGTAGATTCTTATTTGTTCCAACCCAAACCTTTAGGCAAAATTCGATGAGCACCCAATCTATCACCCGTCCAAGTGGCCGTAAGCCCAAAGACTTGCGTCCTGTCACGATTTCTAGGGCCTTTACTAAGCACGCTGAAGGTTCTGTACTAATCGCCTTTGGAGACACCAAGGTGCTATGTACTGCCAGTATTTTGGATAAGGTGCCGCCACATAAAAGAGGTTCAGGCGAAGGTTGGGTTACTGCTGAATACGGCATGCTCCCGCGCTCCACTCACACCCGCAGTGATCGTGAAGCTGCACGCGGTAAACAATCAGGCCGTACCCAAGAAATTCAGCGTCTCATTGGTCGCGCTATGCGCAGTGTCTTTGATCTCCAAATTTTGGGGGAACGCACGATTCACTTAGATTGCGACGTCCTGCAAGCTGACGGCGGTACTCGTACCGCTTCAATTACTGGAGCCTATGTTGCGGCACGTGATGCAGTTAATCATTTGCTCAAGAGTGGCGCCCTCACTCAAGACCCCATCATTGATAGCGTAGCTGCCATCTCCGTTGGCATCTATCAAGGCACCCCCGTTTTAGATTTAGATTACCCTGAAGATTCTGCTTGCGATACCGATATGAATGTTGTGATGACTGGTAAAGGCGGCATGATTGAAGTGCAAGGTACTGCTGAGGGAGTAGCCTTCTCCAGAAGCGAGCTCAACGCCCTGCTCGACTTGGCTGAACAAGGCATCCACGAGCTGACCCAACTGCAAATTGAAGCGTTGAAGTAAATCGTCAATGCAAAAGCTTGTACTCGCCTCTAACAATGCTGGCAAGGTCAAAGAGTTTCAGGCGCTTTTGGCGCCATTACAGTTTGAGGTGATTCCGCAAGGAGTGCTGGGCATTCCATCAGCGGAAGAGCCCTTCCAAACCTTTGTTGAAAATGCTCTAGCTAAGGCACGTCATGCTAGTAGCGCTAGCGGTTTACCAGCGCTAGCAGATGACTCCGGTATTTGTGCTCATGCTCTAGATGGTAGGCCCGGTGTTTACTCTGCTCGTTATGCAGGTGAGAACGCAAATGATGCAGCCAATAATGAAAAACTCATTACTAAATTAAGCAATCAATCCGATCGAAGCGCACATTATGTTTGCGCCCTTGTCTTCATGAATAGTGCCGATGATCCAAATCCCTTGATTGTTGAAGCTAGCTGGCATGGAGTCATCATCGATCCGGCCAAAGGGAACAATGGCTTTGGTTATGATCCGCATTTTTTTCTTCCAGAACTCGGTAAGACGGCTGCCGAACTCGATCCTGCGCAAAAGAACTTAATTAGCCATCGTGGTCAAGCTTTACGTGAACTCATTCGTCAATTACAAGCCCGTACTTAATTACTGTGCTCAATCAACCCACCCTCACTGCATTACCGCCCTTGGCTTTGTATATTCACTTTCCCTGGTGTGAAAAGAAATGTCCTTACTGTGATTTCAACTCCCACCAAATTAAAGATCCCACTTCTAATTCCTTAGGCAGCTTTGATGAGCAACGGTATATTCATGCTCTCATTGCCGATCTTGAAACTGAGCTGCCAAATACCTGGGGTCGCCAAGTACACAGCATCTTTATTGGTGGTGGCACACCCAGCCTCTTATCTGCTGCTGGCATGGATCAGCTACTGTGCGCTGTTCGCGCCCGCATCAATTTAGAGCCCGATGCGGAGATTACGATGGAAGCTAATCCAGGATCTGTGGAGGCCGATAAGCTGGCAGGCTTTGCCAAGGCAGGAATTAATCGGGTGTCTCTAGGTATTCAGAGCTTTCAGGATGAGCAACTCAAAGCACTGGGCCGTATTCACAATGGTGCTGAAGCAAAACGTGCTGTACAGATTGCGCTTGATCACTTTAAGTCCGTCAATTTAGATCTGATGTATGGGCTGCCTAATCAAAGTTTTGAGGCAGCAAGATCGGATATTGAAACTGCGCTGTCTTTTAAGACACCCCATCTCTCTTTGTACAACCTCACGCTTGAGCCTAATACTTACTTTGCTAACTTTCCTCCGAAGTTACCGAGTGATGATGAGATTGATGCCATCTTCGAACAGAACTTAGAACTTCTGATGAAAGCGGGCTATAAGCGCTATGAAGTTTCTGCTTATGCCAAGAAAGATCAGGAATGCAAACATAACCTGAACTACTGGCGCTATGGTGATTACATCGGCATTGGCGCAGGCGCCCATGGCAAGATTTCTTATCCGGGAAAGATTACTCGCCAAGTTCGAGAACGCCACCCCGAAACCTATATGCAAGCGATGGAGTCCAAAGGCAATGCCCTGATTGAGTCTCGCGAAATTGCCGTTAAAGATCTTCCTTTTGAGTTCATGCTGAACGCTCTTAGACTTACCGATGGCGTTGATACCAACACCTTTAGTGAGCGAACTGGTTTACCTTTGAGTCTGATTAGCAAAAGCCTGGATGAGGCAAGTAAAAAAGGTTTACTAGATGAGAATCCAAGTAAGTTAAAGCCAACTACTTTGGGTCTACGCTACCTGAATAATCTCCAAGAATTGTTCTTGAACTAAATGGCCTTCTGAGCTTTTTACTTACCAGTCCAAACGGGTGGCTCGCCTTTTAAAAAGGAAGCAACGCCATTTTTGAAATCATCACTACCATAAGTTTCCCGAATCAGATCTTGGCAATCCGGTAACTGACTAGCAATGATTCTGGCCATCGCCAGCTTGCTCGCTTTTTGCGTAATGGGGGCGAGTTTTAATAAGCGCTCAGCCAAGGCGTCCGCCTCTTGACCAAGCTGCTCTTGATCATAGGTGGCTAACAAATAACCTTGCGTTTTGAGTTCACTCGCTGGAATCATTTCAGCAAGCAGAAGCATGCGTCTGACGATGTTCATACCCATATGGGCAGCCAACCAAGCGATATTGCCTGGATAGAGGCAATTGCCCAGGGTTCTAGCGATGGGTACGCCAAACTTGGCATCTGGTGTGGAGATTCTGAAATCACAACACGTTGCAATGGCTAAGCCACCACCTACTGCCATGCCATCAATCACTGCGATGGTGGGAATCGGCAATGATGCCAAGGGGTTGAGATAGTCATGTATCGCTTCTTCGTAACGAACACCATCTTCACCATCTTTAAAGCTAGTAAATTGCGCAATGTCGCTGCCAGAGACAAAGGACTTGCCACCTGCCCCACGAAAGATAGCCACACGAATCGCAGGATTCTTAGCAATATCCAAACAAATGGATTTAAGGCTTTCATACATGCCAACCGTCATGGCATTGCGTGCTGCTATGTGATCAAAAGTGATGTAAGCAATTTTGTCGCGCAACTCGACCGTGACTTGCGCGACCTTAGCTCCCAAATCCTTTTGCGTCATGAAGAAAGCTTATTCAGCCTTAATGTTTAAGCTCTTTACCAAGCGCTGGTATTTAGCAAGTTCGCCTGCAAGGAAAAGACTAAAGGCTGCAGGAGTTGTTGGCCCTTCAGGCTGCAATCCCTGTGAATCTAGAGTCTTCTTGATCTGTGGATCCGCCATTGCAGATTTAACTGCTTGATCGATCTTATTGACCACTGCTGGATCCATGCCCTTTGGACCCATTACGGAATACCAATTAGTCACATCAAATCCAACAATACCGACTTCGTTAAAGGTTGGCACATTAGGAAGAATAGATAAACGTTTTGGGGTTGAGATCGCCAATGCTTTGAGGCCGCCCTGATTAATTTGCTGCAAGTTTGGCGGCAAAGTATCAAAGTTCATCGTGATCTGGCCACCGAGTAAATCGATAATCGCTTGGCCACTGCCCTTGTAAGGAACGTGATTAATTGAGATGCCGGCAATTTTCGAAAAGAGAGCGCCCGCCAAATGTTGGGTGCTACCAATACCAGAGGAACCATAAGTCATCTGCCCTGGATTAGATTTAGCAAGCGAAATCAATTGCGCTACTGAGTTCACAGGCAATGATGATTTAACAACCAATACGTTTGGCACATAGCCCAAGTAAGTAATCGGCGTAAAGTCTGTCGCTGGATTGTAGGGCACGGTTGTCAATACAAACGGTGCGATCGCATTTGAATTGGAATGCCCCATGAGCAAGGTGTAACCATCTGGATTGGATTTGGCCACTAAATCAGCACCAATTGTTCCAGCTGCACCAGATTTGTTTTCAATAATGATGCTTTGGCCCAAGATCTCGCTCATCTTCGGGGCAATGGCGCGAGCAACAATATCAGTACCGCCACCAGGTGCAAATCCCACGATCAAGCGAATCGGTTTTGTAGGAAATGCTTGCTGAGCGAATGCAAAGAATGATGAGCAAGTCAGCGTTAGGGCAATCAGGCCACGAACAGCCAGCTTTGGTAATTGAATCAACATACAGTCTCCAAATATTGTTTTAATTGTGTTTGATACTATTAGATATTCATTCTAAACATATAAAAACCATTGAGACAATGACGAAAACACCTACTTCTAACCCTTCTTCTAGGCCCTTACCCCTCGCTGGAGTAAGGGTACTGGACGTGAGTCAGGTCATGGCTGGCCCCTACTGCTGCATGCTCTTAGCTGACCTTGGTGCCGATGTCATCAAGATCGAACCTCCTGGAACTGGTGATCAAACTCGGGGAGCTATGGGTTTCAAGATGAAGGGCTCGGATAGCATGGGCTTTTTGAATATGAATCGCAATAAGCGAAGCTTGACCCTCAATCTCAAAACAGATACGGGCAAGAAAGTCTTTTTTGAATTGGTAAAGACTGCCGATATTCTGGTGGAGAACTATCGACCAGGTGTCATGAAAAAACTGGGGATTGATTACCCTACTCTTCAGGCTATTAATCCTGGCCTGGTCTATGCCAGTATCTCTGGTTTTGGGCAAAGTGGTCCCTGGGCAGATCGCCCTGGTTTTGATTTAATGGCGCAAGCCATGTCTGGCGTGATGAGTGTGACTGGCTATCCTAATGGTCCACCCGTCAAGGCAGGTGTTCCGGTAGCCGATATTGGCTGTGCCCTGTTTGCGGTTTACGGCATCTTGTCTGCTTACATTGGTAAAACCAAATCAGGTGAAGGTCAATTTATTGATGCCTCACTATTTGATTCCGCTTTAGCGTTTTCTATTTGGGATACAGCGCAATACTGGGGCACTGGGGTTGAGCCCTATAAGCTGGGTACCGCAAATCATATGAGCGCCCCCTACCAAGCCATGAAAGCTTCTGATGGCTATTTCGTGATGGGCGCTACCAACCAAAAGTTATGGAAACTCCTTTGTGAAAAAATGGACCGTCCTGAACTATTTGAAGATGCTCGCTTTAAAACCAATCCACTACGTTTAGCCAATCGTTTAGAGCTTGCTACTGAACTAGAAAAAACATTTATCACTAGGGCCAGTGATGAGTGGGTTGATGATCTATTGGCCGCAGGCATTCCAGCAGGCCCAATCAATACCTACCCACAGGCGTTTGATAGCGAACATGGCCGTCATCGCAACATGCGGATGGAAATTGATCATCCGGTTGAAGGAACGGTTCCCAATATTGGTTTTGCCGTCAAGATGATGGGTACTCCGCAACGGGTACGCAAGCACCCTCCTTTGCTGGGCGAGCACACGAGTGAGATTCTTGCTGAACTGGGCATTGCTGGCGATGAACTTAAAACCTTAGAAGCTGGCGGCGCCTTTGCGCCTTGAGTCACCCTACTGCAGGCTTACTCGCCTGCAGTAATTGCCATGTCTTGAGCAGCAAAAGGATCTTTCACTACTTTTGGCGAAGACTTGACATCGAGCTTCTTAGCCTTAGTACCTGGCATCAACTCAAAATCAGGGGTAAAAATCGTCAATGTGCTCTTGAGTTGATCAAAGGATTTACGGTCGCCATCAAATCTGGCCTTACCTTCAGAGAGTAATTTTTCAAAGGTAGTCTGGCCACCCATGACCTTCTCTAAATCACTGCGATCTAAGGTGATGGTGAGATTGGGATTTTTTGCTTGCTGTCCTTTGATATTGGTAAGCGCAGAGTTACTCATCTCAATCACAAACTTCTCGCCATTATCTGGAGTACTCAGGTTAATAGTGAATTTCATGCCAGCAGCTTTTTTGCTATCCATGCTGATCGCCAAGGAATTGAGCCATAACTCTGTAGTCATGGCTTTAATCATGTCAGGCCCATTGGATTTCGGTGACGCTCCAGATGGCATGCCATGACGCAACTCGTATGCGGCACCCAAAAAGCTGTTGCGCACACTAGGACTCTCTTTTTGATAACCAATCTGCTCAAAGATATCTGCCAGTAAATCTTTTGCTGCAACGTTATTAGGTTCAGCATAGACCAGTTTATTCACTATCTCCATCGCTTCGCGATACTTTCCTTGCTTATAAAGTGACTTGCCTTTTGCCATGATTTTGGCTGGGCCACCCATCATCTCGACATAAAGAGGTGCAGAATCTTTTGGCGATAAGGGAATTAATGTAGCTGGATTTGCATCCCAATAACCAAGATAACGATTAATCACTGCACGACTATTATGCTCTTCAGAGCCATGATAGCTATGGGCTGCCCATTGTGACTTCAGGCTTTCTGGCTGCTTATAAACGTTATGCACTTCGTTGATCGTCACACCATTGTTGGCTAGATGCAAAACTTCATTGTTCAGGTGCGCATAGCTATCGCGCTGAGTGCGCATCACTTCTTGAATACGCTCATTACCCCACCGTGGCCAGCTATGTGATGCAAACATCACTTCTGCTTCATTGCCATAGCGATATAAAGCGTTATTAATATTTTTAGACCAAGCTAAGGCATCCCGCACTAAGGCGCCCCGCAAGGTATAAATATTGTGGATGGTGCCCGTGATGTTTTCTGCAGCCCAGAATGCTTTGAGCTGCGGGAAATACGTATTCATCTCTGCAGGCGCTTCAGTGCCTGGCGTATTTTGAAACTCCATTTCAACGCCATCCACTGTCATCTTTTCAAATGGCTCATTAATGAGAATAGTTGGCTCAATTAAACCGAGATTCCCTGCGGCAGTATTTTTACCAATCGATTGATCCACGTGACCAAATGGGCTGCGGGGCAACAAGACGCCATACTGAAAATACATCCGGCGTGTCATCGCATTACCTGCGTACACATTCTCAGCAACGGCATGATCCATAAAGCCAGCTGGGGCAATAATTTTCACTTTGCCGCTCTTAACATCAGCCTCATCCACCACGCCACGAACACCACCAAAGTGGTCTCCATGAGAATGGGAATACACCACTGCCACTACCGGGCGCTTGCCAAGTTTTTCGTTCACCAACTCTAGGGCAGCTCTTGCAGTTTCCTTAGCGGTGAGCGGATCAAACACAATCCAACCCGTATTGGTCTTCACAAAACTAATGTTGGCTAAGTCAAAGCCGCGGACTTGATAAATCTTGCCAGGAACAACCTCATAAAGGCCATAGCCCATATTAAGAATTGCTTGGCGCTGCAGTGATGGGTGCACACTATCAAAGTCTTTGCCTTGTAGTAAGAACTCATAACTACCCATATCCCAGGCAACGTTTCCGGCATCTGCCATGATGGTCTTATAAGCCGGAGCAGCAATAAATCCTTTTTTGGATTCTTCAAAGTCACGCTTATCCTCAAACGGCAGCGACTTGCGTAAACCGTTTTGTAGCTCAACCGTAAAACTGGAAGGGGCTTTGCCTTTGACATCAAAATGCTTGCCTTGCATTGCGCCTGGGTCTACAACTACACCGCCTCCGCCTGCTGCAAATGCGAGCCCTGAAATAAGAAGAGATGCTAAAAGAGCGTAATTGGTGAGTATGGGTTTCATGCCTTAGACCTAGTTATCAATGAAGAGATTCAATAATATGAGCCAGGGGTAGCATAGCAATTAGCCCTTAGGCTAATACCATTAGCTAAACTTGAGTTGAGCGAATCACCTCCGATGGTAGCTGAAAAACAAACTTAGCCCCACCGCCGGGATTAACTTCAAACCAAATAGAGCCGCCATGACGACTAATGATGTGCTTGCATAGCCAAAGACCTAAGCCCATGCCAGAACCCTTTGTGCTGGAGAGCAATTCAAATAAGTGAGACTGTGACTCCTCAGATAAGCCCTCACCATTATCGGCAACAGAAAACTGCACACCAGTATCAGAGTGCATACCCTCAATCGTCAGCTTCTTATCGATTCGATCTGAAGTAGTCAAAGCTTCAATACCATTATTAATTAAGTTCAACATGACCTGCTGGATTTCACTAGCGTTAGCACTAGCCAGTAAATTGGGTCGCAAACGCAGTACTACCTGGATATTTTTTGCTGTGAGTTCGGGTTTAGCAATATTGAGTACTGTCTGAACCAAGTCTCCCAGGTTCACTTGTGAAGTATTGACTTCTCCGTCTGAGAAAATCGAGCGCAGCGAACGAATAATCCTTGCAGCACGTTGATTATCTGATAGCAAGGTAGCCAATATCTCCTTTTGGAGTTCAGGATTGAATTCACCCTCTGCCAGTTTCTTTTGTAAGAACTGAATATTTAAGCTCGACGCGCCAAGCGGTTGATTAAGTTCGTGGGCAATCGATGCAGATAATGCGCCTGTGCTTGCACTCTTATTGGCTTTGAGCAAAGAGCCTATTAATTGCTCACGCTCTTGCAAAAGCAGCTTAATTTCTTGGTTTTCATTTTGGGATTTCACATTAGCAATAGCAATCTGTTCGGCCCAATAACCACCGATGGCAACATAGGACAGCGTTGTCATTACCAGTTGCGCGATTGTGAATAAGATCAGCATCTGAGGAATTTGCTCCACTTGCAAAATCGGTAATGCAGAAGCTGTCAAAATAGCAATGCGACCTAAAGCAAAGAACATTTCTGCAGAAGTGGCATATTGCAGATAAAGTAATTGCTTAGAGGGGGATATCTTATTCTTCCGAATAAGCACAATGATTTGCCAACCATAGAGTGCAGATGCTAGACATCCCATGAATATGGTACGAATTTCGAAATTAGCATTCAAGCGCATGTACTCGAAAACAACGATGAATATGACGAAGGAAATACCAAATCCAACTTTTAAGCTCGTGGAAATTTTTCCAATGAGAGATCTAGAAAATAGCGCCTGAAGAACGGCTGCTACATAAAACAAGGTGTTTGCTATCGTGAAATTAAATTGGGGATTTTTAATATCTACCACCATTAATACCCCGGTTCCAAATACTAGTAAGGCCAGAATACTAGTCAGCAGCGAAGACATCCAATAAGGACTTGGCTTCACTAGATTCTGCGTGCGGTAGTAGTGGAACACGCCAAAAAATAGGCCCATCTGAATAATGGCCAGAATAAAGAAATAAATAGATATCAATAGCTTCACAACTTAATGGTACAACGACGGGCTTGATATATAAATAAGTCCATTTTGATGAACCTCACAACAGCTTGAAATAATCAGCAATTACAATAAAGATAATCAATTAATCTAGAAAATATATGCGCTCATCTTCACTTGCAGCAATCCTGTTGCTCTCTCTGATTCTTATAGGGTGCTCTTCTCTAGAGCGTAAGTCTGCCGTTCCTGCTCAAGCGCTTAGTAAAGCTCAAATTGCTGGTTTACCGAGCGTTCGTTATCTAATATCCACCCAGTCCGGCGTGGATGCGATGGTGAAGGACGTGATTCAACTGGAGCAGTCCCGCGGTAATAAAGCCTTTACTGGCGATGCTAACTATTTGGCTCTTTCTGGTGGTGGTGATGATGGTGCTTTCGGTGCTGGTCTTTTATTGGGATGGACTAAGCAAGGATCTAGACCCTCTTTCAATTTAGTGACTGGTATTAGTACGGGCGCTCTCATCGCTCCTTTTGCCTACTTGGGAAAAGAATATGATCCAGCGCTACGGCATGTCTATACCAATATCAAACCTAAGGATATTTTTGTTGAGCGTGGCATTATCTCGGGAATCTTTAGTGATGGCTTAGCTGACTCTACACCCTTATATCAGCTGATCTCCCAGTATGTTGATGCAGACTTCCTTAAGAAAATTTCCTATGAATACAACACCAATGGGCGCTGGCTATTGATTGGCACTACCAATATTGATGCGGGCATTCCTATAGTTTGGAATATGGGACGCATTGCTAGTGTTGGTACCCCGGAGGCAATCGAACTCTTTCGCCGCATCATGCTTGCTTCTGCATCGATTCCAGGCGCATTTTCACCAGTGATGTTTGATTTCCTGGTAGATGGTATTGCTTTTCAAGAAATGCATGTGGATGGCGGCGCTAGTACACAAGTGTTTTTATATCCTTCTGCAGCAGTGCAAAAGGCTAATGAATTGGGCGTCAAACGACGTAGCAATCGACAGGCTTACATCATCCGCAATTCAAGACTAGATCCACGTTGGAACGAAACGGAGCGACGCACTTTGAGTGTTGCAGGCCGAGCCATCTCTCAACTAATCCAGACACAAGGCATTGGCGACCTCTATCGTATTTATGCCATGACTAAGATGGATCAAGTTGGCTTCAATTTGGCCTATATTGGTTCAGACTTTAATGAAGCACATAAGGAAGAATTCGATACCGACTATATGAATGCTCTCTTTCAATATGGTTATGAGCATGCCTTAAAAGGTTATCAGTGGAGCAAATATCCACCGGGCTTTAATGGAGCATTTGATACTGATGGCGAGAAGATGATTCTCAATAAATCAGGCAATAAGAAGTAAAAGCTCTAAAGAAAAACCCCAGTCAATAAGCTGGGGTTTGTATTTTGGCGGAAGAGGTGAGATTCGAACTCACGGAGGACTTTCATCCTCGCCAGTTTTCAAGACTGGTGCATTCAACCGCTCTGCCACTCTTCCTTTGCGATTTCAGCCCTAGATTATAAGGAACTTTTGATTTGCCCTTCTAAATACCTGGCAATAGCGATACTGGAGGTCAGTCCTGGGGACTCAAAGCCATACAAGTTATAGAGGCCTTGGAGCCCATGGTCCTTCGGAGTGTTAAAGCAGAAATCTCCTGCTGGGCTATTAGGCGGCACGATTTTGGCCCTCACCCCTGAATAATCTGGTTGCAAAGAGTTGTCTTTGAGCTCTGGCCAATAACGGCGTACTGCTTCATAAAATCCTTCGCTTCTTTTCGCATCCACGGTGTAATCAATTTGTTCTTCACTTGTTATGTCAAGCCATTCCACATCGGGTCCAAACTTGGCTTGTCCACCCATATCTAAAGTAAGGTGTACTCCAAGGCCACCAGGTTCTGGAATCGGATAGATCAAATGGCTAAATGGTGATTTACCCGAGAGCGAAAAGTAATTTCCTTTTGCAAAGTAAGCCTTGGGTATCTGTTCGTTACTCAAGCCTTCAATCTTTTGCGCAACCGCAGGAGCACTCATACCAGCGCAATTAATTAGCAACTTAGTTTGCAATTTCATACCATCGGGTCCGCCGATCTCTAATTCAAAGCCACCCTCTGCCCCTTGCCCAATGGGCTTTGCGCTCATTAACGGTGAATGGTAAGCAATCATGCCGCCTGCATCTTCAAATCCACCTAATAGTGAAAGCATATAGCCATGACTATCAACAATTCCTGTGCTTGCAGAAAGTATTGCAGCAGAACACTTAAGCTTTGGCTCAAGTTGTTTTGCCTCTGTGCCTGAAATCAACTTAATTTCTGGGACACCATTATTTTGTGCTTTATACAGAATTGCTTGTAGGTCATTGATCTGGGAATCATCGGCAACGATGAGCTTGCCATAAGGCTGGGTAGCTACTTGATGACTGCGACAATATTCATACAGGAGTCGATTGCCCTCAACACAGAGCTTTGCTTTAAGTGAATCTTTTGGGTAGTAGATGCCAGCATGAATCACTTCACTATTACGAGCGCTACTAATCGTGCCAAAAGAGCCTTCTCTTTCTAGCAGAATCGTCTCACGGCCTTGGAGCGCCATTTCCCTCGCAATGGCTAGGCCAACGACCCCGGCGCCGATCACGACACAGTCAACTTGCTCCATCTATTTGTCCCGCTTTGTATTCATAACTAGGAATATACCGAAATCCTAGCATTTTCAGTGTTTTAGAGGATTTATCGGCCCTTCTTGATAAAATCTAGGAATGTCTTCTAGACCTGAAAATATCGCTACCAGCACTCATACAGCCGTTGATGTGGTGCTCGATACCGCTTATCAAAATATCAGTGGGGCACAGTGGGCAAACCTGTTCTCATTTGCTCGCAAATCTAAGTTAGAAGGTTTTATTAGCGATATGTTTGCTGGCAAACATATCAATCTGAGCGAAGATCGTCCCGCCTTACATTCTGCCTTGCGTAATCTCTCTAAAGCACCAGTCATGCTCGATGGCAAAGATGTGATGCCAGCTGTTACAGAAGTATGGCGTCGCATAGAAGCGCTTTGCAATAAATGGGTTGGCGTCACCGATGTCATTCATATTGGCATTGGCGGATCAGACTTTGGTCCCCGCTTAGCGATTGAAGCCCTAGCCCATGTTCCTGGCATTGAGAGCCGTGGCATGCGCATGCACTTCTTAGCCAATATTGATACTGCCGAGCTTGCCCGTATTCTGGATCGTGCCCAACCTAATAGTACCCGCGTTGTCATTGTTTCTAAATCGTTCACCACTTTAGAGACCACCATGAATGCCAAAGCTGTTGTGGCTTGGCTTAAGGCAAATGACTGCACCAAAGGTCAAATTGCGAATTCTTTATTTGCTGTAACCGCCAATGTTCCAGCTGCCAGAGAGTTTGACATTGAGGAAGATAATATTTTTCCTTTTTGGGATTGGGTTGGCGGTCGTTATTCAGTTTGGTCTGCTGTTGGTCTCCCAATTGCCCTGCAGTATGGCTTTAAAACCTTTGAAGAATTTTTGGCTGGTGCTCATGCTATGGATTTGCATTTTAAGAATGCGCCCCTTGAGCAAAATCTGCCGGTCATCATGGCGCTTGCCCTCTTGCATCAGCAAGAAACTCTAGGTATTAAGGCATATGCAGCCATCCCCTATGCAGATGCCTTAGATTGGTTCCCGAAATGGTTGCAACAGCTCGATATGGAAAGTAACGGTAAGTCTATCGATCGCGATGGCAAGCCAGTCAAACACTCTTCACCAGTAGTCTTTGGTAGCGCTGGTAGCAATGCACAGCACTCCTACTTCCAGCTACTTCATCAAGGTAGCGACGTAGTACCGATTGACTTCATCGCAGTACGTAAACCCATGAGTGATCGTCCCGAGGCTGTTGCGCATCACCGTATCTTACTGTCAAACTGCCTGGCTCAAGCTCAGGCTTTAGCCCATGGCAAGGCGGCTGATAATCCAAATGATGTTTATCCAGGCAATCGTCCAAGCAACTTGCTGCTTTTGCCAGAGCTCAATGCTTTTTATCTAGGCGCTCTTTTAGCTCTTTATGAAAATCGTGCCGCTAGTCTTGGCGCACTATGGAATATCAATAGCTTTGATCAACCTGGAGTTGAGTATGGCAAAGTCCTTGCCAAGCCGATTGAGAAAGCACTTCTTGGTAGTGCCCGCATTGAGGCCAATGACAGCATCGATGTTGTTACGGCTCTGCGTATTAATTTATTGAATAGTTAGTTTTTTATTTTAAATTTCGAATCAAATGAAAAATATAAATACTCTATCTAGAGATATTAATATTGAAAATACTTCAGAATCAAGTTTAGCTTTGAAGCTAAATATTGAACAGAAGCTTGCACTATTTGATAAAAATTTTCAAAGCATCGAAGTTATGGCTAGCGCGCCAATCGGTAAAGAATTTTTTAATAAACATTCATCCACCTCGGGATAAATTGTGCAACTTTCTCCATCCATTTTCAAAGCTTATGACATTCGCGGCATTATTGATGAGACTTTAGATCCATCGATTGCCAAATTGATTGGCCAAGCCTTTGGCACCGAAATGCGCGAGCTTGGTGAAGCTGAAATCGTTATCGGTCGAGACGGTCGTTTATCTGGGCCCAGCCTAATTGCGGCCCTTACCGAAGGTCTTTTATCGACCGGCATTAATGTGATCGATTTAGGTATGGTAGCAACACCCATGGTGTACTTTGGCGCCAACCAAGTACTCAATGGCAAAAAGCCCAAGTCTGGGATCATGATTACTGGTAGTCATAACCCGCCAAACTACAACGGCTTCAAAATGGTTTTGGGTGGTGCTGCAATTTACGGTGAGCAGATTCAGGGGTTGCGTAAACGCATTGAAGCGAAGAAATTCATTTCTGGACAAGGAAGTCGCTCTACATTTGATATCTTCCCAATGTATCTAGAGCGCATCATTGGTGATGTGAAGTTGGCTCGCCCTCTGAAGATTGCGGTTGATTGTGGCAATGGTGTAGGTGGTGCATTTGCTGGCAAGTTATTTAGAGCTCTAGGCTGTGAAGTTCAAGAACTCTTCTGTGAGGTCGATGGCCGTTTTCCGAATCACCATCCCGATCCTGCGCATATTGAGAACCTACAAGATCTCATTAAGAACTTACAGACTACTGATAATGAATTAGGCCTTGCCTTTGATGGTGATGCTGATCGCTTGGGTGTTGTGACTAAAGACGGTCAAGTGATTTTCCCAGATCGTCAAATGATGCTCTTTGCTAAAGATGTTCTGTCTCGCAATCCTGGTGGGCAGATTATTTATGACGTCAAATGTACTCGCAACTTGGCAACCTGGGTTAAACAATACGGTGGCGAGCCTTTGATGTGGAAGACTGGCCACTCTCTAGTCAAGGCGAAGCTCAAAGAAACTGGTGCACCCCTTGCTGGTGAAATGTCAGGCCATATCTTTTTTAAGGACCGTTGGTTTGGTTTTGATGATGGCTTGTATACTGGCGCACGTCTTTTGGAGATTCTTTCTAAAGAGAAAGATCCAAACAAAACGCTCAATGACTTACCGAATGCTATCTGTACGCCAGAATTGCAACTCGCTTGTGCCGAAGGTGAACCTTTTGCTTTACTGGAAACCATTAAAGCCAATGCCAAGTTCCCTACTGCTGAGTCCATCAACACGATTGATGGTGTGCGCGTGGAATATGCTGATGGCTTTGGGCTTGCTAGACCATCCAATACAACCCCAGTGGTAGTGATGCGCTTTGAGGCCGATAGTGAAACGGCGATTGCCCGCATTCAAGCTGAATTTAAGGCTGTATTGTTGGCTGCCAAGCCAGATGCGAAGCTGCCGTTTTAACGCTCGCACATAAATATCTACAGTCGATTAAGATTTAGCATGAACTCGACGGCTAGCAGCCCCATTTCTTTTGATTACCCCCAGCAAGATTCCGCTGGAGTGACCTGCACTGCCCAAGCCTGGGCTAAGACGCCACCACGTCTTCACGGCTCTGAAAAAGCTGCTGTCATTGCCCGTATTAAGCAATTACTCATTGAAAAAGATGCGGCCTTGGTTGCCCACTACTACGTTGATGGTGACATTCAAGATCTAGCCATGGAGACTGGCGGCTTTGTTGCTGACTCATTGGAGATGGCGCGCTTTGGTAAAAATCATCCTGCCAAGAATCTCATTGTTGCGGGTGTGCGCTTCATGGGAGAGTCTGCCAAGATTCTCAGTCCTGAGAAGCGCGTCTTTATGCCCGACTTAGAGGCTACCTGCTCATTAGATTTGGGATGTGATGCGGCTGATTTTGCTAAGTTTCGTTCTTTGCATCCTGATCGTGTTGTAGTGGTCTACGCCAATACTAGCGCCGCAGTAAAAGCACAGGCGGATTGGATGGTCACTAGCTCATGCGCTCTGGCCATCGTGCATCAACTGAAAGTAGAGGGCAAAAAGATTTTGTGGGCACCAGATCGTCACCTGGGTAGATATATTCAAGAGCAGACTGGTGCAGATATGTTGCTGTGGAACGGCGCCTGCATTGTGCATGATGAGTTTAAGGCTGCTGAACTAGAGATTCTGAAGGCTGCCCACCCTAACGCCATGATTTTGGTTCACCCTGAATCACCCCAAGCTGTCGTTGACTTAGCTGATGTTGTCGGCTCAACATCTGCAATGATCAAGGCTGTAGTTGAAGGCTCTGCTAGCGAATATATTGTTGCAACTGATAAAGGCATCTTGCATCGTATGCGCCAGCTAGCACCTAATAAGGTTCTGATTGAGGCGCCTACCGCTGGCAATAGCGCCACCTGCAAAAGCTGCGCTCACTGCCCTTGGATGGCTATGAATGGTTTGCAAGGTATCTTAGATTGCCTTGAAAATGCCTCTGGTGAAATCTTCATTGATGAGCGGATCCGTGTTGAAGCCCTTACTTGCATCGATCGCATGCTTGACTTCACTAAGAATCACCCCGATCTTCTTGCTAAAGCACAGCATGGTTTTGTGAAGAATATTGGTGCGGCGTAATTTCTACTGTTTATCTTTTGAATTAGTGTCACTAAATACCTTGGCTCCCCATGTTTGAATACAACGAATCTTTAGAGCAAGCACGTCAACGCAATATTCATGATGCGCTCATGGAAGATATTGGCAAAGGTGATTGGACTGCTCAGCTGGTTCCAAGTAAGCCTGTACAGGCAGAACTGATAGTTCGACAAGAAGCTGTTCTTTGCGGCGTAGATTGGTTCGAAGGAGCACTCAAAAGGCTCGATCCAAATGCCAAAGTGACTTGGCACTATATAGAAGGAGACCTAATGAAGCCTGATACCAAGGTCTGCAATATTGAAGCGGACTCTCAGGCCTTGCTATCCGCTGAACGTACCTGCATTAACTTTCTACAAACACTCTCTTGGACCGCAAGCATTACTCGTCAACACGTTGAGGCCATTGCCAACGTGAGCCCCAATCCCAAGGGTTGTGCTGTATTGGATACTCGCAAGACTATTCCTGGTCTACGTCAGGCTCAAAAATATGCAGTACGAGTTGGTGGTGGCCAAAACCAACGTCTTGCTCTTTGGCATGGCATTTTGATTAAAGAAAATCATATTGCTGCTGCTGGTAGTATCACTGCGGCACTAAAAAATGCTGCCGCCCTCAATGCAGGCGTGGATATTCAGATTGAGGTTGAGAACTTTGCTGAATTAGAAGAAGCCCTGGCTGCAGGAGCTAAAAGCATTCTGATTGACAACTTCACCACAGATCAAATGAAAAAAGCGGTCAGCCTAACTGCAGGCCGCGCATTACTTGAGGCGTCAGGCGGCATTAATTTAGACCAAATGCGCGCTATTGCTGTTACTGGAGTGGATCGCATCTCTCTTGGGAAATTGACCAAGGATGTCTATGCAGTAGATTTCTCCATGAGAATATTACTGCAGCAATCCGATAATTAATGGTTCAAGCCTTTTGAATATGGCGCATTAAGGCTTTAATCATCGTATCTGGATTTAAAGGTTTGGGAAGAAAATCATCCATACCAGAGCTCAATGCCTTAGCAATCTCTTTTTCGGAGACGCCCGCGCTTATACCAATAATTGGTATTGAACTTCCGCCTTCCATTGCGCGAATGCGACTGGTGGTTTCGTAACCATCCAATAGCGGCAATTGAATATCCATCAAGATCGCATCAAATTGATTTTCCCCAAACAAAGTAAGAGCTTCTATACCAGTATTAGCAACTACTACCGTTGCTTTTGCAAAAGCCAGGAATTCAGAAACCACTATTTGATTAATCTGATTATCCTCAACAAGCAGGATATTCTTTCCAGACAAATCTAGTGCAGTGAACTGAGGAGAACTTTTGTCCAGATGAGTAGACTTTGATTCAACATCCGGCAGATTGCTAGACTGCTCAGCAAGGGGGAAGTCTATTGAAAAATAAAACTCGCTTCCCACACCTTCTGAAGATTTAAACAATAATTCCGAATTCATTTGCTGCAAGAGCTCGTTAGAAATAGTCAAACCCAGACCCGTCCCACCATAACGTCGAGACAAGGAGCTGTCCGCCTGGGAAAAGGAAGACATGACATCTTTTTGAGCATGTACCGGTATCCCGACTCCAGTATCTTGAATGAGCAAAAGAGCTCTTACATTATTGGCATCCTGAGACAAAATATTGAGCGAAAAATGAACGGCACCCTTCTCGGTAAATTTGATTGCATTACCCACCAAATTACTGATCACCTGAATCAATCGAAAACGATCTCCCACAACAACCAAGTCTTCATCACCGATGTAATTGCAATTTAATTGGATATTTTTTAGGGTGGCGGCATCAGAAAATAACTTTTTAATATCCTCAACTAGCGAAGATAGCTTAAATTGCCGCATCTCAAGTGTCATGAGACCGGACTCAAGCTTAGAAAAATCTAAAATATCATTTAATACCTTCATGAGAGCAAGAGATGATTCATGAATTGAATTTAAATAACTCTTTGCTTTAGTCGTATCATCCTGCTGTAAGGCAAGTGTTGTCATTCCCAAAATGCCTGTCATTGGCGTTCTCATTTCATGCGACATTTTGGCAATAAATAAAGATCTAGCCTCAAGAGCTAACCTAGCCTGCTTCTGACCCCAGAGCAGAGAGGCTTCATACTCCTTACGATTAGTAATTTCACGCTGAATAGAAACCCAATGGGTGATCACATTTTCGTTGTTACGAATTGGAGCAATATCAAGCTCAACCCAGAATTCACTTCCATTCTTTCGGTAATTGAGCACGTCTTTTCTAATAGCTTGTCCATTTTTTAAGGCAAATGTAATTTGCGCAATCGCATTGCGATCAGTCTTTGGACCATGCAACATTTTTGGGGTTTTTCCAAGAATCTCTTCCGCGGCATACCCTGTAAGTAATGTAAATGCTTGATTTACATAAACTACACTCATTTCTGGAATAGCTTTAGCAATAATGATGACATCATTTGCGCGTTGCATTGCTGATTCTGTGAGAGAAATTATCTCTCTCTGGTCGCGAACAATTTCCCTTACAGCATCTACTTTTCTAATTCCAGCACTTCTAGTTTTTGCGATTGTGCGCCTAATATAGGCTAATAAAAACAAGATATATGCCAAGTAAATCAAACCCAACACAATCAACACTGCACTGATCTTTACAGTTGAGTGGGCAATATAAGCCGGTTGCACTACCAAAACTAAAAAGAAAGAAAATAAGATGGAAAAAATTCCAGGCCCATAACCAAAGATGATCGCAATTGCTGGCACCGCTAACACATAGGTAACAAAGTACCGATCACCAAAAGAGGCATCAAAGTAAACCCGGACACCAAAGGCGATCAAAATGATCAGAAATGCCCAAAAATAACTAAAAAAAACGGATCTGCCGTCGTTAACCGTGTTTCTTAGAAATTTAGTGATGTAATCCATAGTGTTCAATAAAGGTGCATACCAGCAATTCACTGGATGACAGTGCTACCAAAGATTGAGCGGCACCAATTGTGACTCTAATTTTAACCGCACCTCTGGGCCCTTTAAAGAGGGATTCACGTGGGTTAGCATGAGATATTCGAAGATATTGATTGTTAATTCTCGTAAATGCGAAGGAGCATGTACTTTCATATCGCGAGAAAAAACTTTCAGAATCTCTTTGGGATCAACCTTTGAAAGACCCGGATGCACCATTTTATTGGCATCAATGGCAACAATGATGGCCTGGATCATATCGGCGCCACTCAAAAAATTAGTGTTGAATGTGACGCAGATTTTTTTTAAAACTTGCTCATCTTTATCGGAAATCATAAGGGCTAATCTTAGCTTGAACCAAGATTAGACCTTAACACAAAGTTACGAGACCGCCCTGAGGTGAATAGGGTTATTACTAAGCTGCAAGTAAGTATTTCTTATTTTTTTGGTACTTACCAGCCCTAGATGGAACGTGGCATAAATTACACAAGTAATCTTCATGCAAATCATAAACATCAACAATAAATTTACCCTTACAGCAAGAGCAGGCTTCTGTTTTAAGAAGTTTTTGATCTACAAAGCGAATTAATGTCCAAGCACGAATCAAACTCAATACTGGCTCATCACTGATGGGATGGTCATCGGCTTTTTCAATACTATGGTATTGCTCCAAATACAACTGGTAAGACTTAACCAACCCCTGGATGCCGCTCAGTCCAGCATTAACCTTTAAAAAATTATAAATATTTAAAAATAATGATGAATGGATATTAGGCTGCCAAGTTAGGAACCAATCGGTTGAGAAAGGTAGCATTCCCTTTGGCGGAGATGAGCCCCTCATCTCTTTGTAGAGCTTTGTTAAGCGTTCGCGGGACAAATCTGTTTGAGACTCCAATAACTGCAGTCGAGCGCCCAATTTGATTAACTCAATAGCCAGCTGAAGCTGTTCTGCTTCGTCAATGATACTTTTAACTTTCATCGTTTTCTCTTTTTAGACTAGGCAATAGCCTGGGCTGGCTGACAAGACATCAAAATAGAGCTATGGGCAATAGCCTGGGACTGACCTTTGTGATTGCTGGTCAACATGCCAAGCATCACTGAGTCGTCAAAGCGGAATCTGGTGAGCATCATATTGGCGCTAGCCAATTTGATTAACTGTGAATTGCTTAAGCCGCCAATTAAATCTGCAATATCAGAATTTACGCCGAGTCTAAAGATCGCATGGGCCTTATCGGCTTTGATCATTTGCTGCGCGAGCATCAAATAATTTAAATTCGCATCCCGAATTTCATCTAAGATTGTCTCTTGAAACTTATTGACTATTTCCACTTGCTAGCCTCCATTTATTGAAATTCAAACTATGTGTTGCAGGTAGTCAGTTTGCTATCTTTAAAATTTTTCTAAATAAGACGAATTCGGTACTTTTTGTAAGTAAAAATCTGACATAATCGCCTTAAATGGCAGGTTTTTCACCCTTAAACTAAGCAATTGAGTATTTGCAACCCAGGCAAAATCAACCAAATGAATGCGTCGAAGGTCAAACTGGGGGTCTTAACCCCTTATATGGATTGATTTCGTAATGGATCAGGAAGTAAATCGCCCTAACCCCCTGCAATCGAGTATCGATAGGCTATCGCAACAACGGGATGCCATCTTTCAAAGTGAGCTGATCGGCATCATTCTCACCCATCGGCAGAACATCGTTTGGGCTAATAGCTATATCCAGAAGGTCATTGGCAAGAATGATGTTGAACTTAGCCAAAACCCGATCAGCAATCTCTTTGCAAGTAAGCGAGAATTTTTAAAGATTGCTAAAAACGCTTTAGTTGAGATTAACCGTGCCAATTTATTTCGCGACACAATTAGACTCAAGGACAAAAATAACAATCCTATCTGGCTCAATGTCTCTGGACGACTTTTTGATGAAAGTTCACAGGAGGTAGTGTGGATCTTAGTCAATATCACCCCACAAAAAATTGCTGAAGCGAGATTAATTGAGGCAGTTCGCGTAGCTGAGGAGACTAATAGAACAAAATCTCAGCTATTAGCAACCGTATCCCATGAAATACGCACTCCGATGAGTGCCATCATTGGCTTATCAAAGCTAGCTATGCAACATCAGGATCCAGAAACACTGATCAAGTATTTAACTAAGATCAATGAGTCATCCGAATCATTGATCAAAACTCTAGATCACTCACTCGATTTAACCAAAATTGAAAACGGCAGGCTCGACCTAGAATTTAGACCCTTCAAAATTGATGCAGTCATCGCAGATCTTCAAGGGCTGTTCAAAGGTGCCGCAGATACAAAAGGCTTATTGTTTGACTGCACATTAGATACCGCTTCTCCAATGATCTTAAATGGAGATATGCACCGCATACGACAAGTTTTAATTAATCTCATTGGTAATGCAATTAAATTTACGGCTAAGGGTAAAGTTAAGTTCTCAGTGATTTGCCAAAAACTCGATCGAAATCAGGCAAGTGTTCATTTCATTATTGCTGACACTGGGGTCGGGATCAATGAATCCGAAATTAAAGAACTCATTAAGCCCTACAGCCAAGCTAATATCTCGATTGCTCGCATCTATGGCGGATCGGGCCTAGGACTCTTGATTAGCAATCAGATACTAGCCTTAATGGGCTCCCATCTCGTGATTAAAAGCGTGCCCAATTTGGGTTCATCATTTTCATTTACTTTGAATCTGCCTTATCTCACTAATTCAGAGGATCTAACAGAAAATGAGGCTGCTTCAAGCACTGAATCGATCGAATCTCAGCTTGTAGATATGCCCATATTAGTTGTTGAAGACAATCTCGTAGTCCAAGAGATGATTTCTGAATTCCTAAATCTATCTGGTGCACAAGTTGATGTCGCTAATAATGGACTTGAGGCTTTGCAGTTGCTATCCAAAAAGACCTATGCGGCTGTATTGATGGATACCCAAATGCCTGTCATGGATGGTTTAACGACGGCAATTCAAATTCGTAAACATG
>JACCDO010837908.1_pt1 | contig 44277 bp, 34 predicted proteins | sample 7446101 | NCBI WGS metagenome assembly JACCDO01 (sample SAMN15323440, study PRJNA562643) | freshwater metagenome | isolation source: river surface water | place: USA:Blue River Watershed | collected 2017-08-16 | reverse complement strand
GCTCCTGGGTGTGGAGATTCCCGCCGGGACCCAAGCCGGATTCCTCGCCGGCCTCGGCATCGACGAGGTCGGGCAGGGCAGCGGCACCGGACCGCCCACGCCGGGGTGTCGCGTGCCGTCGTGGCGGGTGGATCTCAAGCGCGAGGTGGATCTGGTGGAAGAAGTGGCCCGCCTGTTCGGTGTCGACCGCATTCCCTCCACGGCCCCGCGCGGCGCGGTGGGCTCGCATCCCTTCGATGCCATCTACGACCGATTCGCCGAGGTTCGGCGCATCCTCACCGGTCTGGGCCTCGACGAAGCCCAGGGCCAGACCTTGATTTCCGACGCGGCCGCCCGACGTGTGTCGTCGGAGGTCGTCCTGCTGGCCAATCCGCTCAGCAGCGACATGAATGCGCTGCGGCCGTCATTGCTGCCCGGCCTGCTCGATTCGCTCAGCCACAATCTCACCCGTCGCAATGGCGACGTGCAGTTGTTCGAGATCGGTCGGGTGTTCAGCCTGCAGAACGGGGTGGCCCGTGAAGGCTGGCGTGTGGCCATTGCACTGACCGGTGCCCGGGATGCCCGCTTCTGGTCCGGTGCCGACCGGGACGCCAAAGCCGATGTGTACGACCTCAAGGGCCTGGTCGAAGAGCTCATCGAGCGCCTGGGTCTTCGCGGCGTGGTGTATGCGCGGCGCCCGGAGAGCACGGCGTTGATGCTCGAGTCGGCCACGGTGACCCTCGGCGGTAAGATGCCCCTGGGCCAATTGGGCCAGTTGCTGCCCACGCTGGCCAAGCGCCACGACCTGCGCGATGCCGTGTTGCTGGCCGAGCTCGACCTCGATGTGCTGTTGGCCCGGGGCAACCCGGCGCGCAGTTTCAAACCCCTGGCCGCCTTCCCGTCGATCCAGCGGGATGTGGCGATGATCGTGCCCGAGGCCGTCACCCACGAGGCGGTGCTCACCGCCGTCAAGCAAGCCAAGCCGCAGCATCTCGAGGCGGTGGAACTCTTCGACGTCTTCCGCGGCAAGCACGTGCCCGAGGGTCACAAGAGCCTGGCCTACTCGTTCACCTATCGGGCGGCCGACCGCACCCTCAAAGACGAGGAAGTGCAGGCCGCCCACGAACGCCTGGTCGCCGTCTTCCAATCGGCCCTCGGAGCCACGCTGCGCGCCTGAACCGATCTCCCCGAGCGGAGCTTGCCACACCCGTGGTCGGGGGGCATGCCTACGGCAGCATGACCGGTTCGATGTCGCCTCGGGCGATGTCCGCCTCCAGCAGGTTCAGGTGTGTGTCGAGGGCTTTCCGGAACTCCGCATTGGACAAGGCTGACATTCCGGCCCAACGGGTCGTCCTTGCCGCGATAGAACAGAAGGAAGAGATCCCCGCCATCGAGGACCAGCAGATAAACCACGCGCTTGGCCCCGCGGGGCGAGGTGGCATAGGCCTTGAGCAACCTCGTGCCGGCGGGCAGGCCCTTGGCAGCTATCGGTACCGCCAAGGCGGCCCTCGCCGATCGGGCGATGACCGGCAGGTCCTCGGCCGGGATCGACTTGCCGAATTCCCGCCTGCGGATCCGGGCTGATAGAAGGACCCTCACCGCTTGGACCCTCACCGTTTTTTGGCGGCCTTTTTCCAGGCGGTGCCGATACGGTCCATGCGTCCCTGGAGCGCCTCATCCACTTCGATGGCCTCGACGGACTCGACCACTGGATCAGCCTCCAGTTCGAATGGAATCCGTCGGGTTTTGACGACTTTGGTCAGATAGAGGCGGATGGCGGTCGGTAGATCCAAACCCATCTCCTCCAGCGTCACAGAGGCCTCGTCCCGGAGCTTGACCGGCAGTCGAACCTGCAGGGTTGTGGATGCAATTGCCATGGGATGAATTTCGGAAATAAGACAAACCATGTCAACGGTAGTGACTTTTGATCGCGGTCGCTGTGGGGTCGACGTGCCGGATCGAGTGGCCTGCCGTGATAGGCCTGGCACCTCCTTTGGCGCTTTCTGGATCAGGCTCGCAGCCCACCGTCTGCAAAAACAGGAAGAACCGGATGCGACAGGTGGGTTCCTGGAGTGAGCGAACTGGGTGCTGGAGATGCATGGGACGAACGATGCATGGGACGAAATTGATGCTGCGAAAACAGGGGGGGTCTGATTGGTTTTCGGCATGTCTCAGACTCCAGATGTCCGCTGGCGTCAGCGTTTCCAGAGTTTTTGTAGGGCGTTCTTGCAGTTGGCGGCCGCGGCCGATCTGGCGAAGCAGCGCCGATTGTCCGACCTGGAGCAGCAGGGGTTGATCCAGGCCTTCGAGTTCACCCATGAACTGGCGTGGAATACCCTCAAGGATTTTCTCGAATCGCGCGGTGCCGGCCCGCTGTACGGATCCAAGGACGCCACCCGCGAAGGGTTCGCCAAGGGGTTGATCCCCCATGGTGACGAGTGGATGGCGATGATCCAGGCGCGCAACCGCAGCAGTCACACCTACAACGAGAAGACCGCCCATGAGGTCGCGTCCGCGATCCTGGGAAGCTTTGTGGGCGAGTTCGAACAATTCCGTCGCCGGTTTTCCGAATTGGAGGCTTTGGAACCATGAGCCCGATGCACGGATTGACCCGACGGACCCTCGATGGCATCGCGGGCGTCCTGTCACGGTTTCCCGAGGTGGAGAAGGCCACCCTGTTCGGATCCCGTGCCAAGGGCACTTGCAAACCGGGATCCGACATCGACCTCTCGCTGGAGGGCGGGGCCCTCGACTGGCGATCCGTCGGAAAGATCTACGACGCGCTGGATGATCTGCTGCTGCCGTATCGCTTCAGCCTGATTCTGTTCGACCGGAACCTCGATCCCGACGTGGCGGCCCACATTGAACGGGTGGGGGTTTGCCTCTTTCAGCGCGGGCCCGTCCGAGACGAACCGGTCAACGCTTGATCCCCGATTCCCTGGCGCCGCCTCAGGCGCAGGGCGTTGCCGATGACGATGAGGTCCGACAGGCCCATGGTCAGGGCGCAGACCACCGGGCTGAGGAATCCCAAGGCGGCCAGCGGCACGGCTGCGGCGTTGTAGAAGAAGGCCCAGAACAGATTCTGGTGGATCGTCCGGAGCGTCCGACCGGCGAGATCCAGGGCCTCGACCACCGCGGCCAGATCCGGTCGCAGTAGGACGATATCCGCGGCTTCGCGGGCCACGTCGGAGGCCTGGGCCACGGCGATCCCCAGATCGGCCGCTGCCAGAGCCGGTGAGTCGTTGATGCCGTCGCCCACGAAGGCCACCCGACGCCCCCGGGCTCGGATGTCGCCGAGAATGCGCACCTTGTCTTCCGGGCGGCATTCGGCGCGGACCCGCTCCGGTGGTATGCCCACCGCTTTCGCCACGGCCTGACAGGCGGGGCCGGTGTCGCCCGAGAGCAACCAGGTCTCGGTGCCCTGATCGTGCAGGCGTTGCAGCACTTCCGCCGAGTCCGGGCGCACGGCATCGCCGACATGCAGGATTCCGAGCAGAACGGTGCCTTCAACGAGCAGCAGAGCGCTTTGGCCCGCATCGGAGGCCTGTTGGATCGCGGCCTCGGAGTCCCCGTCCAGAGGCACTCCCAGAGAGCGCATCCAGCCGAGGGAACCCAACCGCAGGGGGCGTGTCGCATCGGAGCCCGCGGCGATGGCTTCGAGGCCCTGACCGCGCAGTTCCCGCCACGACGTCAGGGACGGCAGAGCAGGGGAAATGGCCGAAACGGCCGAAGTGGCCCCCGCCGGCGTGGCCGGGCCTGCTCCCGAATCCCGAAGGGCTTGGCCGGCCGCGACCACGGCCCGCGAGACCGGGTGTTGGGATCGTTCAGCCAGTGCATGGGCGAGCGTGAGCATGGGAACGGAGCGGGATTCGGACGGACGCCGATCGTTCCATCGAGTCACCGACGGGCGGCCCACTGTGAGGGTGCCGGTCTTGTCGAACGCCAGGGCGGAGATGCGCCCGGTCTTTTCCAGCGCGACGGCATCCCGGATGAGGATACCCCGGCGCGCTGCGGCATTGATGCCCGCCATGAGGGCGACCGGTGTGGCCAGCCCCATGGCGCAGGGACAGGCCACGATGAGCACCGAGCAGAAGGCCGCCACGGCATCGTTCATCGGAGAGATCGAGGCCTGCGGGTGCCACAGCAGCGGGCTCAGCACGGATTGCCAGTGACGCACCGATTCGGGAGCCCAGGCCCACGCCGCAGCGGCCAGAGCGGCGATGGCCACCACCACCGGCACGAAGATCGAACTCACCCGGTCGGCCAGACGTTGGATGGAGGCTCGGCTCGACTGCGCCCGTTCGACCACGGCGGCGATCCGGGCCAGGGTGGTGTGTTGCCCGGTGGCGTTCACCCGGACGATGAGGCTGCCATCCCCATTGGACGAACCGGCCAGCAACACGGAGCCCACGGCTTTGCCCACCGGCATGGGTTCGCCCGTCAGCAGCGATTCGTCGGCCGAGGATTCCCCCTCCAACACCACCGCATCGACCGGGATCCGGTCTCCGGGCTTGATGCGCAACCGGTCACCCAGGCGCAGTTGCGACACGGGAGTCTCCTCTTCTCGTCCGCCCGCATCCAGGCGCCGAGCCGTGACGGGAGCCAATTCGAGCAGGGCCCGCAGGGCGTCTCCGGCCTTGGCGCTCATCCGGGCCTCGAGGGCGTGGCCCACGCTGACCAGCGTCAGGATGCTGACCGATTCGGCGAAGAAGAGGTGCGCGTGGTCTCGGGTGAAAAACAGCCACAGGCTCCAGAGGTAGGCGCTCGAGGAACCCAGTGAAACCAGCGTGTCCATGTTGGAGCGGCCCACCCGCGCCTGCCGCCACGCACCGCGATAGAACCGCCCCCCGACAGTCCCTTGGACGACCGTGGCCACCCCCAGGGCGACCGTCTGGAACAGGCGATGCATGCCCCAGCCACCGAGCCAGTCTCCGGCCAAGAGCAACACCATGGCCGGCACCCCGAGCCATACGGCCGTCGCCCACGGGTTGCTTGCTGCCGTCCGAGGGGTGGGCCCGCCACTGGTGGGAGATGCGGAGTTCTCGGGCTCCTGAACCCGGTAACCGGCCTGCGCCACCGCAGTGATCAGCCGCAGCGGTTCGGGCACGTGTCCGGGTTGCCAGAAGACCCGGGCCGTGGCGCCTCGCAGGTCCACCGAGGCTCGGGAAACCCCGGGAATACCCTGAAGGGCCTCGGTGACCGAGCGGGCGCAATTCGCGCAGTCCATTCCTTCGATCCGCAATTCAGTGAGGGTGCCGGTCGGAGTCGGCGGCGTGGAGCGGGGGCGAAAGCGGATTTCCTCTGGGCCCATGAGGTCAGCTTCCATGGAGGCCGGCGCGTCCGACAATCAGAAATGCCGCGAAAAACCGCCATAAAAGAATGACCGTTCCGGATAAGAAGAGGTGCAGATTTTCCCGCATCACACCAATCTCTTCCGACTCGTTTGGGATGAGTTCCATCGTATCAGAAGCCGAAGAAAGTCCGCTCCCGCAATCCCTGCGCGAGCGTTTGGGAACGTGGCGCCGGCAGCGGTGCCTGTCGGCCCGGGATTTCCGTGAGGTCCACCTCATCGAAGACACCCAGGGTCGCTGGAGGATCTTCAAGATCACCCGCCAGCGCGACCCCGACACGCTGGTGCGATTCCAGCAGGTCCGTGAATCACTCAAGGGCCTGTCGGTCGAGGCGGGGTTGATGCCCGTGCTCGACTACGGAATGGAGCCGGTGAATGGCGTGGCTTGGGAAGAATTGCCCTTGGCCGATGCGCAGGATGCCCCGCTCTCGGAGTTCGAACATTACTCGCCGCTGACCCCGGGCCTGGTGGCTCCGGGAACGACCGTGACGGCGGCCAAAACGGCGTTGTCGGTCGTGGGGGCCTTGGAGTTCCTGCATCAGCGCGGCTTGGTGCATGGCGATGTCAAACCCGCCAATCTCCTCCAGTTGCAGGGCCGATGGGTGTTGGCCGATTACGACACGGTCGGAGCGACCCACGACGCGGTGGCCATCACGGCCTCGACCGAAGGGTATTGCCCTCCGGGCAGCAGCGAAGGCGCCGAGCGCGACCTCTACGCACTTGGAAAGCTGATCTACGAACTCTGGAGTGGAAACACGCGGCTGGAATACCCGTCGTTGCCGCCGAGGTTGACCGCGGCCGGCACTTGGAGCCGCGAAGACCGGGTGCTCAATCGACTGATCGAGCGGTTGTGTCATCCGGTGGGGATGAATCGCCTTCGCCATCTGAGCACCGTGCGGTCGGTCTTGGAGGCCGTGGTCTCGGCGAATGCGGCCCAATTGTCCCGGGCGGAGCGGGTGTTGCAGCCGCAGAGCCGACGGTCCCTGAAGGTGGCCCTGACGTCGGTGCTCACGCTGGCTGCGCTCTGGTTGGCCCTGTTGCGCAGCGGTTGGCTGCCCCGACTGCCGCTCATCCCGTCGCTGATGGCCCTGGTTTCAGACGCCCCCGAGCGGGAACCCACGGCGGGGTTGGTGGCCTATTATCCGCTCGATGGCGACAGCCAAGACCACAGCGGTCGCGGTCATCATGGCGTTCCGTTCGGGGTCTCCTGGGTGGCCGATGCCTCCAAGACCGGGCCCCGGGCGGCTCATTTCAATGGCGAGTCGGGGATCAGCATCCCGGAGTTTCCGGAGTCCGAGACCAACGCCTATTCTTTGGTCGTGTGGGTGAAGGCTTCGGAGCTCAAGCACCACGGCAAACTCATCCTCAAAGACCGCGCCGTGGGCGACCGCGATTCACCGGGGCGCCAATGGGCCCTGGGCTGGGATGAGGGCGCGATCCGGGGAGGCATTTGGACGAGGCCTGCCGGCAGCACCAACCAGTACCGTGCCTTGGAGCGGCCGTTCCGGGCGGCTGTGGGTCGTTGGATCCATCTGATCCAGATCTGGAATGGGCAGACGCTCACCCAGTGGGTGGATGGGCGGCCGGTCGAATCGATTTCCGCAGCCGGCGTGATGGCCCCGGGCGATTCCCCGATCCGCATCGGTTGGGACCAGTACTACTTCTTCAAGGGCGACATCGACGAGGTGCGTGTCTATGACCGGGCCCTCACCGACGACGAAGCCCGAGCCCTGTACCGGCAAGGGCTGCGCCGGGCCTTCCGAACCTGGTGGGCTTCGGGAGCGCCTCTCTGACGGACCGGAATGCCCCCCCCTTTGGCGGCCATGAAGGTTGTCTTGGGGGGTTGCTGGACCCGTCGGGCTGGAGCATGATTTCGGGCGTGACCCTCTGTCTGGCGATTGTGTGCCGTGCCCTCCGAGTCCGTGGGACCGCGATGGGCTGGATGGTGCTCCTCGGGCTCTGTTCCTCCGCGTTCGGTGCTGGTGCCGTGAAGGGCACCGAGCCCCGGGTCGATTTCAACCGGCAGATCCGGCCCATCCTCTCGGAGCATTGCTTCACCTGCCACGGACCGGATGAGGGCAAACGCAAGGCGGGCTTGCGCCTCGATCGGCAGGAAGACGCCTTCCAGCGGCTCAAATCCGGCCATCATGCCCTGGTCGCCGGGAAGCCCGAGAGCAGCACCCTGGTCGAACGCATCCTGACGAAGGATCCCGACGAGATCATGCCGCCGCCCCAGCACGGCAAACCGCTGTCGGTCGCGCAGATCGAACTTCTCCAGCACTGGGTGCGCCAGGGGGCCGCGTGGCAACAGCACTGGTCGTTCATCGCTCCGACCGCCCCGGAACCGCCTCAGGTCAAAGACTCCAAGTGGGCCCGCAACGCCATCGACACCTTCGTGCTTTCGCGCCTGGAGTCCGAGGGCATCCGGCCCAATCCGGAAGCCGATGCGGCCAGCCTGCAACGCCGGGTCACCCTCGATCTCACCGGCCTTCCCCCGACCGTCGACGAGGTGGACGCCTTCCTCGCGGACAAGCGCCCCGATGCCTACGAACGCCTGGTGGACCGCCTGATGGAGTCGCGCCACTACGGCGAGCGGGTCGGCCAGAACTGGCTCGATCTGGCCCGTTATGCCGACACCAGCGGGTACCATTTCGACGGCGTGCGCTTCATGTGGTTGTGGCGCGACTGGGTGATCGACGCCTTCAACAACGACATGCCTTTCGACCAGTTCACCGTCGAGCAATTGGCCGGAGACCTCCTGCCCAATCCTTCGGTCGGTCAGCGCGTGGCCACCGGGTTCGTGCGCAACAACATGACCAACGACGAAGGCGGCGCCGACCCCGACGAATACCTCAACAAGTACGTGGTGGATCGGGTCAACACGGTGGGGGCGACCTTCCTGGGCCTGACCGTGGGGTGCACCGAGTGCCACGACCACAAGTACGATCCGATCAGCGCCAAGGAGTTCTACAAGCTCTACGCCTTTTTCCACAACGTGCCCGAAAAGGGCCTCGATCGCATCCGGACCGACAACCCCCCTCCGCGCCTGCCGGTGCCGACGGCCGAGCAGGCCGCGAAGTTCGTGGAGGCCGATTTCGCCCTGAAAGACGCCGAGAAGACCTTGCAGGATCGCACCAACGAATTGGGTGAAACCCAAGAGAAGTGGGAACGCGAACTCGGCGAGCGTCCGCCGCCCCCGGCTTCCGCTCGTGCCCTCGCCGCCCGGTGGCGCTTCGATGGAGCTCTCGATTCCGGCGCGGTCTGGAAGGGGACCAACGCGCCCGAGTTCGCCGACGGCCGCTTGGGCAAGGCCTTGAAGCTCGACGGCAAGGCCCATGCCGAAGCGGCTTCGCGCTCGGAGTGGGCCCGCACCAACGCCTTTGCCGTGGCCGCCTGGGTGAAGATCCAGGGCGATGGCGCGATCGTGAGCCAGATGGAACAGGGGCCCGGTTACCGCGGCTTCGACCTGCTGGTGTCGGATCGCCGCCTCCAGACCCACCTCATCCAGGCCTGGCCCGAGGATGCCATCAAGGTGCGCACCAAGGAGCAGTTGCCGCAGAACCAGTGGCTCCAGGTCGCCGTGAGCTACGATGGATCGGCCAAGGCCTCGGGTGTGCAACTCTTCGTCAACGGGGTTCGCAAAGACCTCGAGACCGAGAAGGATCAGCTCAAGGGTTCCTTCGCGACCTCGGAGCCCCTGCGGATCGGCTCCCGTCGTGGCGAGGCCTTCTTTTCGGGCCAGGTGGACGACCTCCGGATCTTCGCCCGAACCCTGTCGGCCGATGAGGCCCGGTCGCTGACCTTCGAGGGGTATGCGGCCATCGTCGCCAAATCACGGGGCACCCGTTCCGACGAAGAACGCACCGAGTTGGCCCGCTTCTACCGCGAGAATCACGCGGTGGATTATTTGCGCGCCGAGAAGGCCCTCGCCCAGGCGCGGCGCACCAAAGACGCGTTCTATTCCAAGATCCCCACCACCCTCATCATGGAGGAGCTGGATCCGCCCCGGGAGACCTACGTGCTCGTCCGGGGCGACTTCCGCAACCGCGGAGAACGGGTGCAGCCGGGAACGCCGGCCTTTTTGCCGCCGCTGCCGGCCGGTCCGACCAACCGCCTCGCCTTGGCCCGGTGGTTGGTGTCGCGCGAGCACCCGCTCACGGCCCGGGTCACGGTGAACCGCTATTGGGCGATGCTGTTCGGAACCGGGTTGGTCAAGACCGCCAATGACTTCGGTTCCCAAGGCGAATGGCCCAGCCATCCGGAGTTGCTGGACTTTCTGGCGACGCGCTTTCGGGACGGTGGCTCGGTGGGGCCGGTGGCCGGACCCCGTCGCGGGTCCAAGACGCCGCCGCTCAAACCCTGGAGTGTCCGGGATCTCCTGCGTCTGATCGTCACCAGCGCCACCTACCGGCAGGCCGCCACGGTGACGCCCGACAAGCTCACCCGCGACCCCTACAACCGCCTGTTCACCCGGGGCCCCCGCCTGCGTCTGGACGCCGAGTACATCCGAGACAACGCGCTGGCGGTCTCCGGCTTGCTGAATCCCCAGATCGGCGGCCCGAGCGTCAAGCCCTACCAGCCGCCGGGCATCTGGGATGGCACCGACTCGGTCTTCGTCCAAGACCACGGGCAAGACCTCTACCGTCGGGGCATGTATGTGTTCTGGCGGCGTTCGGCCCATTATCCTTCGTTCGCCACCTTCGATGCGCCCAACCGCGAGGTGTGCACCTTCTTGCGTCAACGCACTCAGACGCCGCTGCAATCGCTGGTGCTCATGAACGACCCCGCGTTTGTCGAGGCGGCCCGCGGCCTGGCCCAGCGGGTGTTGAAGGAGGAGCCGAACGACCTCGACCGCCGATTGGTCCGCGCCTTCAGGCACACCCTCGGCCGGAAGCCGCAGCCCGACGAGGTGGCCGTTCTCAAGCAGACCCATCAGGAACAACTCGCCCGATTCCAGGCCGATCCCGCCGCCGCGAAGGCCCTGATCGCCGTCGGCGAGTCCAAGGCTCCCGAATCGTCGGATCCCGCCGCGCTGGCGGCCATGACCTCCGTGGCCAACGTGCTCCTCAACCTCAACGAGACCATCACCAAGTGAACCCCTCCTACCTCCAGGGCGAAGCCGAGCGCATCCTCACCCGGCGCACGTTCCTGACCCGCAGCTCCACGGGCCTCGGAGCCATGGCGCTGGCCTCGCTCCTGCCCGCACACCTGCGGGGCGGGTCTCCGGCCACGCAGCCGGTGGCTGGTGCCTTGAAGGCGCTGCACCGACCGCCCAAGGCCAAGCGGGTGATCTATCTCTTCCAATCCGGGGCGCCGTCGCACCTCGATTTGTTCGATCCCAAGCCGAAGCTCAAGGAGATGACCGGGCAGGAGCTGCCGCCGAGCGTGCGACGGGGACAGCGCATCACCGGCATGACCGCCGGACAGGCCGTGCTCAAGTGCGTGGGCTCGCCCTTCGAGTTCAAGAAGTACGGCAAGAGCGGGATGGAGATCACCTCGCTCATGCCGGGCATCGGCTCGGTCGCGGACGACATCGCGCTCATCCGCACGCTCCACGTGGACGCCATCGACCACGATCCCGCCGTGACCTTCTTCGGCACCGGCAACCAGCAGCCGGGCCGCCCGACCATGGGCGCCTGGATCGCCTATGGTCTGGGCTCCGAGAACGCCAATCTGCCCTCGTATGTGGTGCTGGTGAGTGGCAGTGGCGGGCAATCGCTCCAGGCCCGCTATTGGGGCAATGGATTCCTCTCGGCCAACTACCAGGGCGTGCAACTGCGCAGCCAGGGTGATCCGGTGCTGTACGTGTCCAATCCGCCGGGCATGAGCGGCCAATCGCGTCGGCAGTTGCTCGACGCCATGCAGACTCTCAACCGCAAGCGCTTGGGAGTGTTGGGTGATCCCGACATCGCCTCCCACATCGAGAGCTACGAACTGGCCTTCCGCATGCAGACGAGCGTGCCGGAGTTGGTGGACCTGTCCACCGAGCCCGAGTCGGTGCTCAAGCTCTACGGAGCCCAGCCGGGCAAACCGTCGTTTGCCAACAACTGCCTGTTGGCGCGTCGATTGGCGGAGCGGGGGGTGCGGTTCATCCAGTTGTGCCACCGCGACTGGGATCACCACGGGGGCTTGCCCGACGGCATCAAGGCTCAGACACGCAACACCGACCAGGCCAGTGGCGCCCTCATCCAGGACCTCAAGCAGCGGGGCCTGCTCGACGACACGCTGGTGATCTGGGGCGGCGAGTTCGGGCGCACGGCCTATTCGCAGGGCGACATCAGCGCCAACAGCTTTGGCCGCGATCATCATCCGCGCTGTTTCTCGCTGTGGATGGCCGGCGGCGGCATCAAGCCCGGGATCGTGTACGGCCGCACCGACGAGTTCGGCTACAATATCGTGGAAGACCCGGTCAACGTGCACGACTTGCACGCCACCATGCTCCACCTCCTGGGCATCGAGCACACCCGCTTCACGCATCGCTTCGAAGGCCGTGACTTCCGCCTGACCGACATCGCGGGCGAAGTCATCAAGCCGTTGCTGGCGTAGGCCAGAGCGGTTGGTCCGGCCCCAGCGCTCCCTCGACGGGCGTTCGGGAGGGCATGGGTGCATGGGGCAGGCTCCGCGGGACCAGGCCTGCGCTCGCAGGGAAGCTCGGACAAGGGGTCGCTTTCGCGCTGCGCGCGAGGGGTTGGGGTGATCGCTTCCAGAGCTCGCTCCGCCCCGATCCCGGTGTTGCCGGTGTTGCCGGGGCATCGAACCCTCCCGAACCCGTCTTCGTCTCTGGGCAGGTGACCGGCTCATCAATTGCATACATCCTGTATGCGTGCGGATCATCAAGGAAGGCTTCATCAGGGACGCCGCCATGGCGTATCCGAAGGCTGCCAAGGACCTGACGATCTGGATTGCCACCGTGCGAGCGGCCCGCTGGCAGAATCTGTCCGATCTGCGGCGAGTTTATCCGAGCGCGGATCTGGTGACGGTGGGAAGCGGGAAGTCGGTCATCGTGTTCAACGTTTGTGGCAACACCTACCGGCTGATCGCGGCCGTCCACTTCGACCGCGGGATGGTGTACACGTTGCGATTCTTCACACACGCCGAGGACAGCAAGGACAAGTGGAAAGACGAGCTATGAAGGCCAAGAATGGACTGCAGTTTCCGGCATTGCCGAAGGATTACGCGGGGCTTTGCCGGCTTCAGATGCCGCGCCCGGTCCACGACAGGGTGGAGTACGTCAACGTGGCGGAGGTCACCGATGCGATGGCCTTGTGGCAGGAGGACTTCACGGCCGATCAACGGGATTACTTCGAGCTGCTCTGCGGATTGCTCGAGGACTACGATCGGGCGCACCTGCGTTGGCCCAAGGTGGGGGTGCGGGCGCGATTGAGACATCTGCTCGAAGAATCCGGGATGTCGGCTGCCGATCTGTCGCGGCTCCTGGGTGGGAGCCGGAACCTCGGGGCCATGATTCTCAGGGGCGATCGAAATCTGACCGTGGCGCACATCCGCAAACTGGCAGACCACTTCCGCGTCAGTCCGGAACTCTTCATCTGAAGCATACTGCAAAGGCGACGGGGCAGGGCTCTGCGGCGAGGTCCGGGAACGGGCTCAGTGAAACGGTTTCCGATTTTGGAAACTTGAGCGGTGGAACGCCTTCATCACTGCCCTTGATCTTGGCGGGCTGCCTCGTGCGGAAATAGGCCCCGTCCGGTGGGGCGAATACGGTCCTGGGGAACTCCTTTCAAGGCGTCGTCTCTCTGGAAACTCCATTCATCGGACTGTCCCTCAGAAAGAATTGCGATTCACTGGAGCCTTACCCGGCGCTCAGGTATCCCTCAAAGCATGGCAAATCCCATCACGACAGTAACCACCAACATGCAGGTAACCATCCCTGAGGAGGTCCGCCGGATGTTCCCGGTGCAAGCGGGGTCTCGACTCTCGTGGTCGGTCGAAGGCGAGACGCTCGTGGCCCGGCGCGTTCGGGGTGTCCGTGAATTGCAGGGCTGCCTCAAGTCGGAGGTGGCGTTCCCTGGCATCGAGGGCGAGAAGGCTGCGGTCGCCGCCCACCAGGCCAGCCACTACGCCGCCAAGCATCCCCGCGGATGAAACGCTGCATCCTCGACGCGAATCTGCTGGTCCGGTTTCTCAGGAACGACCATCCGAAGATGAGTTCGGCGGCGGCCGACCTGTTCCAGCAGAGCGCCTCGGGAAAGATCGAGTTGCACCTCGACCCCACGATCGTCGCCGAGACCGCGTTGGTCCTCACCAGTTTCTACAAGCAACACCGGGCCGAGGTGGCCGACGCCCTTCGTGAGCTCATCACCGGTTGTCGTCTCAAGGTGCCTTCAGAACCGTTCACGTTGGATGCGTTGGAGCGGTTCAAGACCCACCTGGTCGACTTTCCCGACGCCTGGGTTGCAGCGATCGTGGCCCACCCCGGTTTCGCAATCGCCTCGTTCGACCGGGACTTCGACCGGATCAACGACGTGAAGCCGTTTCAACCTTCCGGGGCCTGATGAACCCTGTGGTTTTGGGCTGAAGTTCAGGGTCGGCCCATTTCCTGAAGTGGATGGGACATCGCCCCGGAAGGGGATGCGGTAGTGGCGGGTTATGGGAGAAATCGACCGATTGGCTCCGGCTCGAGGTGATCAACGAGGGTTGAAACCTTCTTGATCCAAGTTCGGAAATCATTCCCTGACGCTGGAACCAAGTGACCGAATTTTGGCGAGGGGTATACAAGTGGAATATACAAGTCCCGCAGAGCAGCTTTTCACAGGCCGATTCTGGTCAGTCGAAGATAATCCACCAGCTAACGCCCCGATTTGCTGCGCTGGGATCACTCCGCACCCCGTCTCGTTTCCTCCTATCCGGTCTTGGCTACGGGGGATACCGCCTCGAATCCGTTGATTGAGGGTGTTACAAGAAAAATCCTCCACATCCTCAAAACTCACCGGGTGATGTCTACGAGCTCGATGGTTATCGGGTCGGGCTGCCGATAAAAAATCAACCAACGGTCAAAGGGCTTTTTGACCAATGAAAACCGATAGCCCTGGCGATGCGGCCATACCACTCCCGAAGTGGGACGTCGGACGATCTTGTCGAGGGTGTGATCCACAGCGTCGGCAAAGCGTTGGGCCAGCAACTCGGCCGCTTCCGGGCTGTGTTCCTGCTGCGCGGTGCAGTACCAAAGGATGCCCTCCCGCAGTGCGGTGACGAATCCGTCGCGGCGAACCCAGTTCATCGACCGGGCTTGGCTCGGAGCACCTGCTTGGCCAGACGAGCCGCATCTCCCCTCTTCCAAGGAGCGGATGGTGTCCGCTCAGAGGCCGCCAACCGGCGGTTGACCGCTGGCACATCGAGGTTCGATTCGAGGTCGTGCGTCGGACGGGCCGGTACCAGTGCAACCATGTCCTTGCCGTTGAGCAGGTAGATCGTCTTGCCGGCCGAGGCCTGTTTGACCAACGCGCCCAACTTCGGTTTGGCTTCGCTGATGATGTAGGTCGCCATGTCCCAAATGAGACCTGAATGAGACTCGGCGTCAACGGACAAGCAAAGGCATGGCAGCACCTTCAAGCCCGTGTCTGGCGTCGCCCCAGGCGATCAGCACGCTGGCTCCCGGGAGCGTGATCGACGGCGTTGCGTTGGGTCACCCGCTGAAGCGCTTCGTTTTCCAACGCCTGCTCGGCGGCGCGAACCTGGGCCACCGTGGAGGAAGGACTGCCCGACGCCTTGCGGATGCGGAGGATGCCAAAGGGTTCGACCTCGAACCGGGATGGGTCGGGGTTTTCCGGTCCGCCGGTGGCGCGGATGCGCTTTGCGCTTGCGGTCGGGGGAGAGATGCCGGTTGAATCAGCTCATTGGTAGGCGCTGCGCGGTTCAACCGTTGCAGTTGCGCTCCCCAAGTCCTCGAAGCCGCAAGGTTCTCGAACGACACCGAGTCGCGGAAGGGTGGCTGAGTGGTTGAAGGCACCTGACTCGAAATCAGGCGTACTCGCAAGGGTACCGGGGGTTCAAATCCCTCCCCTTCCGCCATCTCGTTCCGGGCCTTGGGCTCGGGTTGGGTTTTCACCCGCGGTCGCCCTGGGTGTTTGACCCGATCTCGGTGTTCTCGATTCGCTCCGACCCCGTCACTCTGCACTTTCATCGCACTTCCACCGCGCCCCCGCCGCGTCGAACGGGGCGTTGCACTTCGGGCCGTTGGCCGTCAGTCGATCACGTTGAGCACGGAGTGGCCGGTATCCCACAGGCGGTCGATGAGGCGGTGGGCGTTGGTGCCTTGCACACGGGCCACGGCCAGGCGACGGGCTCCATCGACGAAGGTGATGATGCTCGTCAATTCCAGCTTCAGATCCCGGCACAGGACCATCAGTTGCGGCAGGGCATCGGGTTGTTGGGTGATGTCGAAGGTGATGCGGGTGGACCCCAGCTGTCCGCTCAGGAGTTTGCTGAAGACCCGGAAGATGTCGGACTCTGTGATGATGCCCACGAGCTTGTCGCCCTGAACCACCGGGAGTCCGCCGATGTGGTGTTCGGTCATCCGCCGGGCCGCCGCTTCGATGGGTTGGTCGGCCTCGATGGTGATGGCAGGGCTGTGCATCACGTCGGCAACGGTGCCCAGAGACGGGATGGCATCGAGGTGGGCGACCGAGAAGGGGTTCAGGTCCGGGGGAAAGGCGCGGACGATGTCCTGCTTGCAGACCACGCCCACGATGGCCCGCTGCTGCACGACCACCAGGCGGCGGATGTGCCGGGCGCTCATCCGATGCACCGCGTCGTGGAGTGGGGTTTCGGGCGTGACGGTCTCCACGCTCCGGGTCATGCACATGTCGACAATCATGGAAGGAGGGATTCGACCACCCGCACCGAGGTGGAGGGTCGGATCCACGCCCGGCCCCTCATCGGGAGGAGGATCGCCTCGCCGGGTGGCTCTGCTGAGCACATCGGCAGACTCGGGCCCCGACTCCAGTATTTGCCTCGGGGGTCCCCGTGGGGGGCGGGATATCGGGGTATCGGGCGATCAGGCTATCGGGCGATCAGGCGGAAGAAGCGGGTCGCGGCTTCGCTGGTCTGGCGGGCGATGCGGGTCTGGGTCGAGCCCTCGGTGGCCAAGACTTCGGTAGCGACGTCGTTCCACACCGCTCCCGCCAGATCGGTCGTGCTCTGCAGTTGCACGCTGACGCCCGGACGGTCCAGACGCAGCCCGAAGCGCAGGGTGGCCGGTTCGGTGGCCAGACTCAGGACGAGGGGTGCGGTGGTGTCTGCGGTGAGCGGGTGGCTGCCCAAGGCGAACTCCAAGAGATTGGGGCGGCCATCGTGATCCGGATCGTCGCCGGGGGCCTGTTGTCCGACGGGTACCCCCAGGGTGGTGATCCAACCGGAAAACGGGGTTCCCATCAGGGCGGTTCCCGGTGTGGGCATCGCTCCCAGCCACGCGGCCGGGTCGTTGCCGTAGTCCGCGTCCGCCCTCTTCTGCAACGAGTGACCCGAACCGGACGCCCCGACGGGCCACGGTGCGTTGCGGTCGTAGTTCACGCGGTCCACCCGGGCGAATTGGCGAATTCCAGCGTCGTTCAACCCGGCAGGCCGGCCGAGTTGCACCGACTCGCCTTCGTTGGCCAGGCGACCCGAAGCCCACTCCAAGACGCGGGTTCCTGCAGGCACGGTGAACGCCGCATTGAAGCGGGCGAGACTGCGGGTCACCACCAGGCGTTCGCCCGAGGCCAGGATCAGTGGCGGATTCGACGGGAACTCCAATTCGATGCCGTCGGTGATGCGCCACGCAGCACCCCGGACACTGTCATACAGCGGGACGGGATAGGTCGTGATGTTCAGCAATTCGATGAATTCGAGATCGGGGTCGGTGGCCGAGGCATAAAAGATCTCGGAGATGACGATGGGCCCGATGCGGGGGGCGCTGTTGGCCTTTCCGGGGGTCGGGGTCTGCAGGGGGATGAAGTTCCACGTGTCGGTGGAGACCTTGCGGTAATTGCCGAGGGTCTCGCCGGGCAGCGACGCTCCGAAGGATTCCTGGGTACGGTAATCGGTGAGCTCGTCGCCCTGGGCCGAGCTCAGGTACACGGTTTCGCCGACGTCGCTCAGGGCGAAACCGGTGATGCGGCCCGGATCGAGGGATGCGACTCCGAAATGCAGCTGTTCGCTCAAGAAGATGCGCTCGCCCGGTTCCAGGCGGGTGCCGGCCGGGATGCGGTATTTGCGCAGGTCGGTCGCGCTGTCGCTGAGAAACCATCCGCTGAGGTCCACGGAGGCTCCCGAGCGGTTGAAGAGTTCGATCCAGTCCTGCTCCCCCTCGGAATTGGCGAGCACTTCGTCGATGACCACCGTCTTGGTGATGGCGTAGGGGTAGTCGGCGGCCTGATAGCGGTACCGCGCCCCGATGTCGGCGCGGGTGCCGTCGGGATCGGACGGATGGTCCGGAGCGCCGGCGTCGATGGCCGGAGAGCCGGGTTGGAGGCTGTAATCGAGTTGCTCAGGCGCCACGAAGAGCGGGTTGGCCGACCGATTGCCGGATCCGGGCCCGGTGATCCCGACGGTGTCGGAGAGCGAGTACGACACCACAAGCTGGGAAAGGCTGTCGACCTGGGCCGGAACGATCCCGCTCCGGGAGAAGATCGTATTGGTGACGAAGGCCGATCCGCCCCCGACGCCGAAGTTCTTCTCGTAGACATCCACGCCGATGGCGCAACCCACGAAGGTGTTCTGATCCACGATGGCCCGCGATCTGGCATCTTTCACGCCCACGCCGAGAGCGCACCCGACCACCAGGTTGTTGCGCAGGATGACCGTGGATCCCTGGCCCACGGAGACGCCTTTGTCGGAGTTGAAGTAGATGCGGTTGTTCTCGATGAGGATGTCACGCGCCTCTTCGCCGATGTCGATGCCATCGCAATTGGGGCCCTGGAACCGGTGAATGCGGCAGTTCCTCACGACGCCTCCCACCACGCCGTCGTAATCGATCGCATCGGTGTCCGGGGCGTTGTTGCCGATGAAGTCGCAGTCTTCGGTGATGGCCGCCCCGCGTTTCACGTTGATGCAGTCGCCGGTGTAGGGCGTGTGCAGTCGGCTGTGTCGCAGGACGATGGATCCGCCACGGCAGAAGATCGGTCCATCGCACTGTTCGAGGTCGAGGTGTTCGACGAGGAGTTGGGCATTGAGCCCGGACAGTGCATACGGAAACGCAACCGGATCCGCTCCCCGGGTCGCCTGACGGATGACAACGTGGTGCAGTTCGCTGGGCAGATCCGGGTTCTCAAAACTGAGGCCACCCCAGCGCGCGCCCTCGCGGCCCACGAGGCGCACGGGTGACTCGGCGCTGCCTGCCACGTTCAAGGCACCCTGTACGCGCAGGTGCCGGCCGGCTGGCATCAACAGGGTGACACCGGCAGGAATGGTGAGAGTCATTCCCCGGGGGATGATGAGGTCGGAGTCCAGCGCATAGGTGGCTCCGGCGGTGAGCCGGGTGGTGGAGGCCAGTGAGCCCCCGATCACCCGCTCCTCGGAAGGGGCGAACTCGGCGGTGAGGGTTTCGGGTCCGGTGAGCACTCGTGTGGTGGTGGCGGTGGTTGCGGAGTCGCTTGCCCCGCCGGAGCCGCTCCAACGCACAAAACGGAAGCCCGGTGCGGCCTCGGCGGTGAGGGTGAGAGGAATCCCCGGGAAGAGCCGGTGAACCCCCGGATTGACCGGAACCCCTTCGACGACGATGCGTCCGTGGGTAGCGCCGCTGACTCCCAGTGTCAGGGCCACGGCCGGTGACAGGCCCAGCCGGTTTTGGATCTCGGCCAGGAATCCGTCGGATCGCGCCTCGATGAATTTCTTCATGTCGGCCAGAGCCGCCGCCCGCCCCGAGGCGCTCAGGCCACCCAGGCTGGACCAGCGGGCCGCATGGCGGGGGACTTCCGATTCCACCTCCTGGGCCATGGCGTCCAGCAGTCCCTGCACCCGTGCCGGTCGGAAGGTGGCGTCGGCGTGGGCCGCCATGCGTTGGGCCAAGCGTTGCCGGAACCGCGTGCCGGTCTTGAGGCGCGAGAGCAACTGGTCGGACGACAGCATCTCTCCCAACACACCACTGGCCAGTTGGGACGAGCGGAAGGTCTGGTCCATGTCGGGCAGAAACCATTGCCAGCGGCCACTGGGCGTTCGGGGGCGCCAGAACTCCCGGTTGTGGGCCCAGCTGGTGTTCTGCCCCCAGGATTCGGAGGCGATGAAGTCGATGAAGCTCTCGATGTCGACTCTCGCCTCGATCACGGCCCAGACGGTGGGATCGTTGAGGTCGTGGGTCTGTGCGAACTCGAGCAGTTCGAGCCAGTGCCCCGTGTCGCCCTTGTCGGCCCCCAGCGTGATGGCCGAGGAGGTCTGGTGTCCGTAGAGCAGGTGGTCGATGTCGGTCGCATTCAGGCGGTGGTGCTCGAAGAACCAGGCGTCGTCCCAGCGGGAACGGACATCGTGGATGCCCCAATAGGCCCCGTTGATGAACACCACGCTCGGGCGGTAGTCGGAGACGCCGACTCGCATCTGGCCGCGTTGGAGGAACGACCAGAGTCCATCGCGCAGCATCTCCATGCTCCAGGCGTCGCCACCATCGCGTAGGGTCAAGGACGTGTGGTTCGGGATGCCGGTTCCGGGGAAGAGGTCGTAGGCCAGGCTATCATTCCCGTAGGCCCCTCGGAGCGCGAAATTCAGGGCTCTCTGGGCGTGCACCCAGTTGTTCTCGCCTCCCATGCGGAAGGCTCCGTTGACCCGGAAACCGGGTTGTCCGCCCGGGGCGAAGAATTCCAGCGAACCGGGGGCGTCCTTGTTCTTGTAGACATCGCGCAGTCCGCGGCTCGAGCCGCCACTGACGACCGGCTCATGCTGGTTGTAGTAGATGCCCAGGCGGTCGCCGAAGAGGAGTTCCGGGTCGGACACCACCGAGACGAAGGGCAGGGTACCCTGGGCCTCTCCGATCAGGTAGGTGCGGGTGGCGATCGGTCCCGGCGGGCGGCCCTCGGCGAACACCCGGGCCCGGACCACGGTGTTGGAGGTGAGCGTGATCGGTTTGGAGTAGGCCGTGGAGGTCGGTGTGGGCACGGCTCCAGTGAGCGTATAGCGCACCGTTCCCGAAGCGGCAGCGAGCGTCACGGTCACGGGCCCATCGAAAACGCCGCCCTCGGGGCTGACTGTCGCGGCGATTCCCGGGAGGCGCAGATCCGGGACCTCGGCTCCCGTGTTGGGGGCTCCCGGCGTGGGGGTGGCGAACTGGACCCACTGGCCCTCGGCATTGCGGCCGCGGGAGACGTCGGCGATCTGGATGTCGTAGTTCTGGAGGTCCACGTTGGTGGATCCGGTGAAACCCGTTCCCGAAAGAGACAGGTCGAATCCCAGATCGGAGCTGTTGGCGGCGCTCTGATGCACCTCCACGGCGACCACATTGGTGCCGGCGACCAGATGCGTGGCCGGCAAGCGATGAGTGGTGAAGGTGTTTTCGGCCGTCCCCGACAGCGAGGTGAAGGTGAGGGTCTTGAAGTCCACCGAACCGGCCGGCAGGTTCTGCCGAACCACCTCGGTGCCATTGAGATATACAACCGCGCCGTCGTCGGCCAGGAGCCGGAGTTCGAGCTCCAGAAACCGACCGGGATCGGCCACGGTGAACGCGTGGCGGAAGTAGGTGGTGATGGGATGGGTGCTGCCCGCCGCCGCCGCCGTCAGGATCGTGGTTTCATCGCCGTCGCCGTACCCCAATTGCCCCGCGCCGCCGGCCCAGGAGACATCCTCGAAGGTGGGTGAGGTCCACGCGGTGCCGGCGTTGCTCCCGTCGTCCAAGTACTTCCAGCGCGAGGTTCCGGCCGTGATGAAGGCGAGGTTGGTCGAGCCGGTGGCGTGGGTCAGGACGACCGATTCACCCAGGGCCGAAAGCGAGAAATTGGCGTGATAGCCCTCGGTCGTGAACTCGCGCCAGGGCCAGTAACCGCGAGGGTGGGACTCTCCGGGAACGGCCCCTTCACCATCGGCCCAGACCACCAGGTGTCCGTGGGCCGGGAGGGTGGCGTTCGAAGGGAAGGTCCAACGGAAGGGCTTCTTGGGATCGTCGCTCAGGTACCAGCCCGCCAGCGAAACCGGCGCCGCCGTGGTGTTCTCCAATTCGATCCAGTCCGGGTAGTCCCCGAAATCGACGATGTCGGGATGGGACTGGGTGTTGGAGGCGAGGAATTCGCTGATCCGGATCTGTGCCTGGGTCGTCCCGGTGAAGAGACACAGTGCGGCAACGAGGGCCTGTTTCATTCAATGGGAAAAGACTAGCAGTTCCCATACCCACGGTCAGGCCCGAGGTTCTCCCACCGGTTGTCGAAGGAGCACCCGATCCGGGTTTCGGGGGCATTCCGGGGAGGGGGCATCCCCCCAGGTCGCCGTCGCTGTCGCTCGCCTTGTTTTCGGTGGCCTTCAGGCGTGGCGATGGGCCTCAGGGGGCCGTAGTCAGCGTCTTGCGCCGATGCACCGCATCACCTCCGCACACGTACAGGTAGGCGCGGCCGGGTCCGGCGAAGACGCAGCTGTACACGCCCTTGTCGGCGCGAGGCTTGGCGATGACCCCGCCGAGGCGGCCGCTCCAGTCGAACATCTGCACGCCCGCATGCGAGGTCACGTAGATCCGGCCCAGGGCATCGACCGTGGAGCCATCGCCGCCGCTGTCCTTCTTGCCCGCGGGCACCACCAGGGTCATGGAGCGTTCTCCGGCGCTCAGGCTGCCATCCGGGGCGATGGCGTAGCTCCAGACGTGCTTGCCGCCGTATTCCGAGACGTACAGGAAGTCCTGCTTGGGTGAGAGTGCGATGCCGTTGGGCGAGGTGATCCCGCCGGCGACGGTGCGCGGGCGCGCGAGGGACTTGGCCCCGATGGGCACGGCCTGGACTTCACCCGCGCCGGTGTCGGTGAAGTAGATCCAACCGGCCTTGGAGACGATGAGGTCGTTGGGCTTCACACCGGTGGCCACATCGCGGAGGGCCTGGGTCGCCGGATCGATGGCCACGATCTTGGGCGACTCGCCCTGAGTGGCCGCGTAGAGCCGGCCGTCGGGGCCGAACTTGAGGCCGCTGACCTTGGGACCGTTGGTCAGCCACGGCTCGGCTTTCGTGGCCCCTGCGGCGACCCGGTAGATCAGGCCTTTGGGCAGATCCGAGAAGTAGAAGTTGCCTTCGGTGTCGCCACAGGCGCCGTCGGTGAATCCGAAGCCGTCGCCGACGAGTTCCCAGGGGGCGTCGGTGCCGCCGCCGGCCAGCACCTTGTTGAGGGCCTCGTCGCCGTTCCAGTTGTTGGTGCTGGGGGCGGGGGGGCGCATCGCCGGACGCCACAGCCACCGCAGCGACTCGGGCAGGATCGCCCCGCCGTGCTTGCCGTTGTGGGCGCCGTCTCCCATGACGAAGCGGTTGTCGTAGCCCGCGAAGGTCAGTGCGCTGGCCATGGTCCGGTTGGCCAGGGGCCAGTCGCCGTGGAGGTTGTTGAGGTCGTTGACCCCATCCTGCAGGAACACCCGCAGCGGCTTGCGCTCGGTTTTGCGAATCAGGGCCGGATAGGCGTGGCCGCCCCGGATGTTCGTGAAGCTGCCGATCTGGGAGAGCACCTTGCGGAATTGATCGGGGCGCTCCCAGGCGACCGTGAACGCGCAGATGCCGCCCGAGCTCATGCCCGCGATGCCCCGCATCTCGGGATCGTCGCTGATGCGGACCTGGTACCGGTTCGTCACGAAGGGGATCACCTCGTCGACGAGGAAGCGCGCGTAGTCGGCGCTGAGCGAATCGTACTCGAAGGATCGGTTGTTGCGATCGCCCCACCCGTTGGGAGCGGGGGCGCCGGCTCCGCGATGTCCGGGATTCAGGAAGAGCGCGATCGTCACGGGCATCTCGCCCTGGGAGATGAGGTTGTCCAGCACGATGGGTACCCGCTGGGAGCCGTTCTCCCGCACGTACTCATGGCCGTCTTGGAACACCATGAGGGCGGCCGGTTTGGCGGCGTCGTATTGGGCCGGGATGTAGAGCCATCCCTGGCGCGTGGTTCCCGGGAACACCTTCGACTCGCTGAACTCGAAGGTCTCGACCCGGCCTTTGAGCACTCCGGGGGCGCGGTTCGTGGAGTCGGCTCCGAGGGGGTAGTCGTCCACGGCCCAGGCCTGGGTGGAAGCGAGACACACGAGGGCTGCGGCCAGCCGGAGGGAGTTCATGCGACGGAGTCTCCGGAAGCGGCCCTGTCGGAGTCAAACCCGGAGGCAAGCGGAAGGGACCGGCGAGGGAGCCGTTCAGCGTCGGTCAGCGCCGGTTCCGAGTCCGGGTCACTTCAGGTGCGCCTTGTACCACTCGGCGAACTGCACGAGGTCTTTCTCCATGCCGGGCCAGCCATGGTCTTTGCCCGGCAGGCGGACCAGCTTGAAGACCGCCCCGGCCTCCCGGCATCGCTTCTCGAAAATCTCCGCCTGGTAGATGGGCACCAGCCCGTCGGCCTCGCCGTGGATCACCAAGGTGGGCGCCATGTCGCGGGAAACGGCATGGATCGGCGAGATCAGGCGGCCGTATTCGAGGCGGCTTTCGAGGGTGTCGGAACGGGCCCCGAAGGCGCCGTAGAACTGGCGACCCACTTTGCCGACGCCGACTTGGGTGTCGCCCGGGGCGCTCCAGTTCTCGAAATCTGTGGGAGGGAAGAAGCAGGCGACCGCCTGGACACGGCTGCTCTCACGATCCACCGGATCCGCGGCTTTGGGGTCGCCCTCGCGGCCCTGGGTGCCGAGCGTGAGCGACAGGTGACCACCGGCGCTGGCTCCGAAGATGCCGAGCCGATCGGGCCGGATGGCGTAATCGGCCGCATGATGCCGGATCCACCGCACCGCCCGGTGCATGTCTTCGACGATCTCCAGGACGGTGAAGCGGGGTTGGGAGCCGTGGACGACGGCGAAGACGGTGTACCCCTCGTCGAGCAGGGCCTTGCAGTAGGCGGGATTGATCCCGTTGTGGTCGGAGTAGAATCCGCCGCTGATCACCCAGATCACCCCGAGCCCGTTGGCCTTGGCCGGTTGGAGTACGTCCAAGGTGAGGGCGGTGCCGAACTTGCGGCCGTAGATCACCTCGGTGCGTTTCAGGCCCGAGTTCTCGGCGGCATGGGTGGCGAGGGCGATGCAGCAGCAGAGAAGCCCCAGCAGGGCTTGGCGGAGTCGAATCATGGGCGTGAGAAGGGTTCTCGGTGGGACGGACTCGCTCGGCAAGCAAAACCCGCCTTCAGAGCCGACGATTCCATCGGCGGGATTGGGACTGGGATTGGGATTGGGAGGGTATCGCCTCCAGCGGCAGCCCAGTCGAAGGCCCCGCGTGGGTGGCCTCGCGTCTGGGTGTCACGGCCCCTTCCGCTCGGGCCCGCTGTTGGTCGCATTGCCGCCGCCTCCGCGCCGACGCTCGGAGTTGCGGCGTTCCATCTTCTTGATGTGCTCTTCCAACAGGTGCTTCTGCTCGTCGTCCAACAGGGGCATGACTTGTTGGTGCATGCGTTCGAAGCAGGCCTTCATGCGCCGTTCGGTGTCCTGATGGATTCCGGAGACCTCGGTTTCGGAGGTCTTGAGGAGCGGTTCGATCTTGGAGACCTGATCGGGGCTGAGGTGGAAGTCGGTGGTCCACCGCTTGAGGATGCGCTCCGACATGGCCCCCGTTTCGCGGGGAGGGCGGGGCGGTGGCGGTTTGGCCGCGAAGGCGCGGGCTCCGAACACGCCCGCCACCGCGCCGGCGACGAAGGTGGCGGCCAGATAACCGATGATCGCATTGCGGCTCAAGGCACTCATTGCAGGGCGAGGTATACTTCAGGCTCGGGCACCATGAAGGCCTCGTCGACCGAGTTGTTGGACGAGGCGCTGACCGAGAGCAGGATGGCGCAGAGCGCGGCGCATCCGGCGAAAGCGACCCCCCAACGGAGCACGGCGAGCAGGTCGATGCCGTCGGCCTCGGAGCGGGCCCGGCGCAGGGCGGCCAACACCCGCTGCTCGAGCAGGGGGTCTGGCGCGGAGGCCGCGACCTCGTGTCTCCGCACGCTGGCGGCGGAGTTCAGCAGACGATCCAACGGATGGGTTTTCATGGGCGGACTTCCTCCATCAATTCCGACAGGTGTTTCTTCATCTTGGCCCTGGCGCGGAAGGCTCGCACCTTCACCAAAGCCCCGCTCCAACCGGTGATCGTCCGGACCTCTTCGACGGATTTCTGCTCCAAGTGGAGCAGGGTGATCACCAGACGATCTTCAGGGTTGAGTCGAGCGAGCATCTTTTCCACCAGTTCCCGCGAGGCCAGACCGTCTTCGGGCGACAGGTCGTCGTCGGTGGAGGCGAGGTTCTGGATCACTTGCTCCTCTTCCTCACTGAGATCGGACAGTCGCCACTCGGGCCGGATCTTTTCGTGGGCAATCTGATTCAGGCAGGTGTTCACCGCAACCCGCGACACCCAGTGCTCGAAGGGCACGGCGCCTCGGTATTGGTCGATTCGGGTGAACACCTTGACGTACACGGCTTGAATGAGGTCTTCCTCGCTGGTTCTCCGGGGCAGGTGCGACCTCACGATTTTGACGATCAACCCATGCAGGTGTTGCATGAGGACGCGAGCCGCATCCTCATCGCCCGCCCGCACGCGTTCCACGCAGGCGGTCACATCCAGCACCGGTTCTTCCATGCTCAAATCGGAGAGCACCCCTGACTGTTCCAAGCGACCGCTCCCGGGTCCCGGCGGTTACAGTGATCGGACCTCCGGCGATCCGCACGGTCTCTTTTGGGGCTTTATTCCACGGGGGTGGGCTGGTTTTCTGGCCCGGCCCATGAAGACCGTCGCCTTATCGACCCTGGTGGCCCAGTGCCAAGCCTGGATGACTCCGGACCGCTACCGCGACTATGACCGGGCGCGCAATGGGCTGCAGGTGGAGAACCGCGGGCACGTCCGCAAGATCGCCGCGGCGGTGGATTGCACATTGGCCACCGTGCGCCTGGCCGCCGCCTCGGGAGCCGACCTGATGGTGGTCCATCACGGCTTGTTCTGGGCCGAAACCCGCCCGTGGACCGGCCCCCGCATGGCGTTGATCCGGGCCCTGCTGGAGGCCGACCTGGCGGTCTATTCCATGCACCTGCCGCTGGATGCCCACAAGACCCTCGGCAATGCCGCACAATTGGCCCGTCGGTTGGGATTGCGTCGCCTGAAGCCCTTCTTTCGGCACGAAGGGGAAGCCATAGGCTGGCGAGGTGAATGGGACCTCGACCGGGGAGCCCTCGGCCAGCGGCTCGGGGAGATCCTTGGGCGCGCTCCCATCCTGCTGGCCGGGGGAGGGCAGCAGTGCCGTCAGGTGGGCATCTGCACCGGGGGAGCCGGGGCCGAACTCAACCAGGCCGCCGCCGAGGGGGTGGATACGTTCATCACCGGTGAAGGCCCGCATTGGACGCATGCGCTGGCCGAAGAGGCGGGGATCAATGTCTTTTACGGGGGGCATTACGCCACCGAAACCTTCGGTGTGAGGGCGTTGTCCGAGAAGCTCGGCCGTGAATTCGGCCTCCCCTGGGAATTCATCGATCATCCGAGCGGCCTTTGATCGCGGGCGGAGCCCGGACCGACTTTCAGGGACCGACTTTCAGTGCCGGGCTATCCCTCGTCGCCTCCTCGGTGAAGCAACAAAAAACCCCTCCCGGGTAGGGAGGGGTTGAAAGAACCGACTCTGGATTGACCGATCCGATGGATCAGACGATCAGAACTTGTAGACGACGCTGGCCGTGAGGCTCAGGTCGTTCTTCTGACCGTTGAACGGATTGGCACCGCCGTCCACAGCGCGGTCCCAGCGGAACTCGCCGCGGGTCAGCACGTTGGACCAGAGGGCGTAGTCCAGGGTGAAGGTCTCACCGATGATCTTGTCTTCGGTGCGGCCGGGCAGGAAGGCGCCGTAGCCGGAGCTGGCGTACTCGAAGCGGTTGTTGGCCTTGAGCTTCTCGGTGATCTGGTAGCCGGTGTAGAACGCGTAGGCGTTGGCGTAGCTGTTGCCCATGCCGGCGTTGAACAGCAGGTCGGCGCTGGCGCCGAGCGACAGTTCCTTGATCGGGGTGGCCAGAGAGACACCGACGTACAGGAGGGTCGGGTCGTTCTTGGCGCCATTGGCGTCGCCGTTGACGGCGCCGACGTAGAGCGAGCTGCCAGCGAGCCAACCGGTGCTCTCCGGGGCCTTCACGACCACGGATCCCATGTACACCTTGGAGGACTCGGCCAACATACCGCGCATGCTGCCACCCACCTGGCCGGACGCGAAGCCCGAGGCGGTGAGGCTGCCACCATTCAGACCGAAGCCGCTGTCGCCATTGGCCACGCCACCGGACACGCCGATGATGTCGTTGACCTGATAGCTGGCGAGGATACCGGTGTGTCCGAACGGCTCGAGGTTGTTGAAGCCGAGGCTGCGGGAGAAGTTCGGGTTGGCGTAGGAGTCGGTGACTTCGTAGCCGACGATCGGGTCGAACTGGCCGAGCTTGAAGTCGATGCCGTTGCCGATCGGGGCGCGCAGAGCCGCATAGCCCTGCTTGATGGCCACACCCGAGGTCAGGGCGCCGGGCATCACGTTGGCGTCAGGGCCGAACATGGTCTCAACCTTGTAGCCGGCGCTCCAGGTGCCCTCGTCGATGGGCTTCTCGAGCTGCAGCTTGATGGTGTTCACGTTGAACCCATCCTGACGGTCGGAAGCGGTGTTCGCGAAGCGATTGGCGACCTGGCTGCCGGAACCGAAGTTCCAGATGGCCGAGGTGTCGACATAACCGCTGAGGGTGGTCGAGCTGAGCGCCGTGTTGACCGGGTGAGACTCATCGGCCTGCACCGCGGAAGCGAGGCTCACCACGCCGGTGGCGGCCAAAGCGACTGTCCACTTGTTAAACTTCATGTTGTTTCCTGAGTTCTGCGTTGTGTTTGACTGCAATAATCAATCTACAAGCTGAGGACACAGTCCCCAGCCCCCGCCGAAATGGCGGAAATCACGGGCGAGACAGTAGGAACCGGGGTTGTGTTGTGACAATACTTTTTTTGTTATTCGAATCGAACGCCGATACCCCGGGGCGGGCCTGTTTCATTACAGATTCTGAATCACACGCCGCAATTCCGAGGCGATCTGAGTTCGACGTTCCGGAGACAGGATGGGGGATCCGTCTTTTTCGGTGATGTAGAACGTATCGATGGCGGCCCCTTTTTCCGTTACGATCTTGGCCAACACGAGGTTGATCCCCAGCTCGCTCAAGGATTGGGATAGCGAGAAGAGCAACCCCACCCGGTCTTCCGTCTCGATGTCGATGATGGTGATCCCGCTGGGGGTCGTGCCTTCGAAGCGGATGTCCGGCTCGAGATGCTCTCCGGCCAGGGCCTGATAGAGGGGCCGGGTCTGGGCGGCGATCTTGCGGACGGCGGGGCGGATGTCCAAGCCCTTGGCCAGAACGTCCCGGATGAGCTTTTCGAAGCGTTCCCGCACGGCCGGGTCGGGGGCCGCGCCGGTGCGGGCGTCGGTGACATGGAAGCTGTCGAGCACCACGCCGTCATTCCGGGTGAAGATCTGCGCCGAAAAGATGTTCAGGCCGGCGGCGGTCAGGGCTCCTGTGAATTTTGTGAACAACCCGGGCCGATCCCAGGTGCAGAAATGGACCTTGGTCCAGCCTCGGTCCTTGTCTTCGTTCCACAACACGGCCGGTTCGAGGGCGCGATCCTCCTGGGTGAGCTGGAGGTGGATGAACTGGTGGACCAGCGTCAGGTCCCGCGCGATCTGCCGGGGAGAGTGGATCTGGAAGTAACGGGCGGGCAGGCCATCGAAGTGGGCCGAGATCTCCTCGTCGGAAAAGGTCTTCGGAAGCAGTGCCTGCACTTGCTCGCGCAGCAGTTGCCTTTGGCGGAGTTCGGCCTCGATGAATTCGGTGGTGCCCTGAAGCGCCTGCGCCGTCTTCTTGTGGAGGGTGAGGAGCAACGAATCCTTGAAGCTGTTCCACAGGGTGTCGCTGGTGCCCATGGAATCGGCGAAGGTGTGCAGGGTGAGCAGGTCGAGGTTTTCGGTCCCCTGGATCTGGGCGGCGAAGGTGCGGATCACCTCCGGGTCGTCCAGATCCCGGCGCTGCGAAGTCTGCACCATGGTGAGGTGGTGCTCGATGATGAGCGACAGCGTGTGGGCGGTCGTGCCGTCGAGCCGGAACCGCTTGGCGACCTTGAGGACGAGTTCGGCTCCCACCAGTTCGTGGCGGCGCCCGGGGAAGGCCTTGCCGCAGTCGTGCAGCAGCAGCGCCAGATACAACACGAACGGGCGTTCGACGCGGCGGAACAGCTCGGTGTAGCCCGAGAAGGGGCGGTTCTCGGCTCCCCAGACCTGATCGAGCTTGGCCACGCAGGTCAGTGTGTGTTCATCCACCGCGTACTGGTGGTAGAACTCGTGCTGCACCAGGTTGGTCATCTTGCCGAACTCGGGCAGGAACCGACCGAGGAGCCCCACCTCGTGCATGGCGCGCACATAGGGCGCGACATTGCCGCGCTGGTTGAGGATCTCGAGGAAGGTCGCCTGGTAGTGGGAATTGGCCTTGAAGGAGCGGTCCACCAGCGACACCTGCTGGCGGAGCAATTGGGCCAGGTCGGGGTGGATCTGGAGCCCGCGCTTCTGCGCCTCGAGGAAGGCCCGGAGGATGCGGCCCCGGTCCTGACGCAGGATGCCCCGATCCACCATGTGGAGTTGGCCGTCGACGATCCGGAAACCGTCGAACTCCTCGGGCTTGGCGGCCCCGCGCTGGGCCTTTTTGCCCTTGGCCTTGCCCGGGCTGGGGACCAGGGCCAGACGCTGTTCGAGGGTTCGGGTGGTCAGGTACAGGTTGCGGGCGTGGGTGTAATACTCCCGCATGAACGCCTCGGTGCGGGCCCGGGGCGACCGATCGGTGAAGCCCAATCCGTGGGCCACGGCCGGCTTGACCGTCGGGGTGAGGGTTTCGGCCGCCCGCCCCGCGACGTAGTGCAATTCGTTGCGAGTGCGCAGGAGGAAGTCGTAGGCCGCCTCCATCTGCTTGCGCTCGGAGGCGTTGATGAACTCGGCCTTCTGCAGGTCCATCAGCGAGCGGGTGCCGTGCTTGAAGTAGGCCATCCACAGGAGGTTCTGGAAGTCCCGGAGGCCGCCGACCCCGTTCTTGACGTTGGGTTCCTGCAGCGCCGGCGAGTTGCCGTGCTTGGCCCGTCGGGTGGACTGATCGGCCAGGCGCTGGGCGATGTACTCGTCTTCGTGACGGCGCACGCAGCGCTTGACCACCTCGCGTTGGAGTTGCTCGAAGAGGGGTTCGTCGCCGGTCACCCGTCGGGCCTCGATGAGCGCGGTCTTGGCCTGCATGTCCTCGTTGGCCAGTCGGATGCAGTCCTCCACGGTGCGGACCGCATGACCCACCTTCAGGCCGATGTCCCAGAGCGTGTAGAGCAGACCGCCGGTCCACTCCGACAAGGTCTTCATCTCGGGCCCTTCCGGGGCGAGACCCTCGGCGTGGAGGAACATCAGGTCGATGTCGCTGAACGGGTTGAGCTCTCCGCGCCCATAACCGCCGAAGGCCACCAGCGCCACCTTCGGGGCCTTGCCTTTGGGTGCGGGGAAGACGCTCTGGATGGAGGTCCAGAGGTGCCGGATGAGCACATCCATCATCGCGGAACGGGCCCGGCAGACCTCCAGCCCGCTGGCTCCGCCGCGATGGAGGATCTGGAGCCGATGGCTCTCGACTTTCAGGAATCGCTTGTATCGGGGGAGTTCGTCCGCCGGCTTGCTCAAGGGCGGCAGCACGAGCTGTTTGCGGGCGCTCTCTTCGATCTTCGCAATCAGGGGATTCATCGGCGCGCCCACCGTGAGCCGATTGGTGCGAGCGGGCAAGGATGTCGGTCCGGAAGGCGATAGGAATCATCGACACATCGGATCGGCGGATCGGCTCATGCCTTGTCAGCCCGAGTTCGCTTCGCCACCGTCGGGCACCGAAATCATGTCGCCGCTGCCCTACGAAATCGCCCTGGCCCTCCGCTACCTGCGGCCCAAGCGGACCTTCGTCTCCATCATCACGCTCATCTGCGTGCTGGGGGTGACTCTGGGCGTGGCGGTGTTGATGATCGTGATCGCGGTGATGACCGGCTTCGGGGAGCAGTTGCGGGAGCGCATCCTGGGTTTCAATGCCCACCTGCATGTGCAGGCCGTCGAAAAGCCGCTGGCCGACTGGCGGAAGGTCGCGGCGACGATCTCCTCCAACGCGTCGGTCCGGGCGGTGGCTCCGTACGTGCTCACCCAGGTGCTCATGGAAACCCAGCCGGAGAAGGGCAATCCACGGCCGTTCGCGCCGGTGCTGCGTGGGGTGGATCCGCTTTTGGAGCCGCGGGTTTCGGAAGTGCCGGCCGGTTTGATTTCCGGGAAATTCGATGTCGGTCCGAACAAGGTGCTCATCGGTCTTTCATTGGCCGAGACCTTGAAGCTCAAGGTGGGCGACTCGCTGGCCGTCTATTCGCTGCCGGCCCTCAAGCGGATGCACGAGGCCTGGGAATCCGGACGCAAGGAGGTGGATCCGCCCCAGAAGTTCCAGGTGGCCGGGGTGTTCGATGCGGGTCTGTACCAGTTGGAGATGTCCGGCATGCTCACCGGCTTGGGTGACGCCCAAGATCTGCATGGCATCGAAGACGATGTGACGGGCATCACGATCATGCTGCACCAACCCGATATGGCCACGACGACCCGGGTGCATCAGCAACTGACCGAGGCCTTGGGGAGCGATTTCCAGGTCGTCTCTTGGATGCAGGAGCATCGTCAGCTTCTGGGGGCGTTGGTGGTGGAGAAGAACATGATGTTCTACCTGCTGTTCTTCATCGTGATCGTCGCGGCCTTCGGCATCATGAGCGCACTCATCACTTTCGTGGTCCAGAAGACCCGCGAGATCGGCATGCTCAAGGCGCTGGGGGCCACGCCCTCGCAGGTGGCGCTGGTGTTCCTGTCGCAGAGCCTCGTGGTGGGCGTGGTGGGGGTGATCAGCGGCTTCGCGCTGGGTTGGACCGGGATCCGCTTCCGCAACGACTTCCTGCACTTCATGAACCGGACCTTCAACCTCGAATTGTTTCCGCCTGAACTCTACCAGTTCCGCGAACTGCCGGCCCGGATCGTGACTTCCGATGTGGTGATCATCTGCGGAGGATCGCTGGTCATCTGCCTCTTGGCCGGGGTCATCCCCGCGCTGCGGGCCGCCTGGTTGCAACCCGTCCAAGCTCTTCGCCATGAGTGAGCCGCTCATCCAGGCCCAATCCATCCACAAGGGGTACTCCCTCGGACGTCGCCAACTCGAGGTGCTCCGCGGGGTGGACCTGCGGGTCGAGCCCGGCGAATTCGTCGCGCTGAAAGGGGCTTCGGGCGCGGGCAAGAGCACGCTGCTGCACCTGATGGGCGGGCTGGATCATCCGGATACGGGGACGATCCGGATCCGTGGGGTTTCGCTGCAGTCGCTCGGACCGGCGGACTTGGCCCGGTTCCGCAATCGGGATGTGGGTCTGATCTTCCAGGCCTTCCACCTCATGCCGGAGTTCGATGCGCGTGAGAATGTGATGCTTCCGGGGCGCATGGCCCGCCGACCCTTGGCCGAGGTGCAGGCCGAGGCCGATGTGTTGTTGAAGCGGGTGGGATTGGGCGATCGATTGGATCATCGTCCCGGCGAGTTGTCGGGCGGAGAACAGCAGCGTGTGGCCATCGCGCGGGCTCTCGTCAACAACCCGACCCTCATTCTCGCCGATGAACCGACGGGAAACCTGGATACCAAGACGGGTGAGGAAATCGTGCAACTGCTGCTCGAAATCCGACGGGAGCGCGGGGTGACTCTGGTGGTGGCGACGCACGATTCACGTCTGGCCGAACGAGCCGACCGCATCGTGAACTTGGTGGACGGGTTGATCGTCGATGAAGTCAGGCCCGGAGCCGGATATATGGGCTCCGCGGTCTGACGGTGTTGCTCCCGATACGGACGGATCCCGTGATGAATCTCAACGGGTTACTCAACGGTGTCATCAACGGGTTCCTCAACGAGTTTTGGACAACTCCAGGATGCGCTCGAACACCGCGGCTTCCAGCGGCATCACGCTCAGACGGGACTGCCGGATGAGCGGCATGTCCTTTGTGACGGGGTCCGTCTTGAGCGTGGCCAAGTCCACCGGGGCCTTGAACGGCTTGTGCGGGGCGAGGTCCACCACCGACCAGTCGCCCTCGGTGGCGGTGGGGTCCGGGTAGGCCTCCCGGACCACCTTGGCGATGCCGACCACCTGCTTGCCGGTCACGCTGTGGTAGTAGAGCACCGCATCGCCCGCCTTCATGGCCCGCAGGTGGTTGCGCGCCTGGAAATTCCGGACGCCGGTCCAGGCCGTCTTGCCGTCGGTCACCAATTGAGACCACGGGTAGGCTTCGGGTTCCTGTTTCACCAACCAATAGCGTGTCGCCATGGCCGAAGCCTGCCCCGCCTCGCGGCATCGGCAAGTCTCTCCGGTGGCGGCGGGTATGTGACAGTTTACAGACGTTGATCCTCCGCGCTTGCCTTTCGCAGGCCGCAGTCCATACCGGATCCAACCCTGAACCCTACGATGACCCCTTCCTACGAAGACCTGGCCTCGATGATCGACCACTCGCTGCTGCATCCCACGCTCACCGATGCCGAGCTCAAGGCCGGGTGCGAGTTGGCGGCCCGCTATGCGGTGGCCTCGGTGTGCATCAAGCCCTACGCGGTCGCCCAGGCGGTCGAATGGTTGGAGGGTTCGGGGGTGGCGGTGGGCACCGTGGTGGGCTTCCCACATGGCAGCTCCTCGCCCGAATCCAAATGGCGCGAGACCGATCTGGCCTGTGTCGATGGGGCCACCGAGATCGACATGGTGATCAACCTCGGAAAGGCCCTCGGGGGCGACTGGGAATTCGTGGAGGCCGAGATCCGCGGGGTGTGCGAGATCGCCCACCGCCATGGAGCCCGGGTGAAGGTGATTCTCGAGAACGATCATCTGGGCGGCGGCGGTGCCGGACTGAGCGGCGACGACCTCAAGCGCACCCTGTGCCGCCTGTGCGAACAGGCCGGGGCCGATTGGGTCAAGACTTCCACGGGCTTCGGCTTCGTGAAGCAGCCCGCGGGCGGATACAACTACCAAGGAGCCACCGAACACGATCTGGCTCTAATGCGTGCGGCGGTCTCTGAAAACGTCCAGGTGAAGGCGGCGGGCGGGGTGCGCGATCTCGACGGCTTGCTGCGGGTCCGGGCGCTCGGAGCCTCGCGGTGCGGGGCCACAGCCACCGCGGCGATGCTCGACGAGTACCGGCGCCGTGCGGCGGCAGGCACTCTGGTGCCGCCCTCTGCATCCAGTCTCGGCGGCGGCGGGTATTGACCCGGCCCAGTGCTGGAGAACTCACGGGTCGGACATTGCTTTTGAGGCCTTCCGGTCGAACGCTGAGGCGAATCTTCGACCACCCCCTATTCCGTGAAACCTAAGCCTGCCAGAAAGGGGGACAGTGGCTTCACCCTGATCGAATTGTTGGTCGTGGTGGCCCTCATCGCGGTGCTGGCGGCGCTGTTGCTGCCGGCGCTCGCCGGGGCCCGGGCCAAGTCGGCGCGGGTGGCCTGCCTCTCCCAATTGCATCAGTTGGGCTTGGGGTTCGCCCTGTACCTCGGCGACCATCAGGACCATCTGCCCGATCGCCGCGACCTGAAGGGGTCGCTGGGCTATCGGCCTTGGAGCGACTGGCCCCCGTCGGATCCGCGTGCGGGCTGGACCTTCGAGGCCCTGGCCCAGTCGGGCGGTGGGGCGGGGCTGTGTCCGGCCCTGGTCAACCAGCCTCTCGGTCAGGCGTCCCAGGTGCTCCAGACGGCTTTGATCCGAGGGATCCGACACGACACCGGATTCTGGCTCTGGCGCTTCGACCGGGCCGATGCCGTCGTGCCCCTCGACAATTTCTGGAACAAGACGCCCGAATCGGCGCTGGAGGACCTCCGGGTTTCTCTGCTCAACTCCACCACACCGCCACCCGATGGACTCTCCGGAGTGGAGATGGCCGTGGACCCGTATTTTCCGCGGACGATCCCTGCGGTGGCTCCGGCCTTGTCGGGGCGGTCCGCCCACCGGGGAGGGCGCAACCGGCTGATGCTCGATGGCAGCGCCGCGTGGTTCCGGGACAATCGACTGAACTGACTGGGTATGAAGCAACACTGGCGGCATTGGGTGAGGGCGATCTGCATGGCGGGTGGGGTCGTGCGTGCGATCGGGGCGTCCCAGGCCACCGTCGACTGGCCCGCCTACCTGGGCGATGCGGCCAGTACCCACTATTCCCGAATCGAGCAGATCCAGCCCAAGAATGTCGCCCAGCTGCAAGTGGCCTGGACCTACCGCAGCGGCTGGTCCGACGGGCAGAACCGCTCGCAAATCCAGTGCAACCCGCTGGTCATCGACGGTGTTGTCTATGGCACGACGCCCGACCTGAAGCTCTTCGCGCTCGACGCGGCCACCGGCGTCCAGAAATGGCGATTCGATCCGGCGGCCTGCCCGGGGATCACCAAGAGCGGGGTGAATCGCGGGTTGGCCTATTGGGCCGAGGGTTCCGACCGACGCATCCTCTACGCCAACGATCATTTCCTGCACGCCATCGACGCGGTGACCGGGCTGCGCATTCCCGACTTCGGACAAGAAGGGTCCATCGACCTCAAGCAGGAACTCGGGCGCGATGCCTCGGGACTGTCGCTCCAGGCGACGACCCCCGGGGTGGTCTACAAAGACTTGCTCATCATGGGCATGCGGTTGGGCGAGGGGCCGGCACCCGCGGCTCCGGGGCCCATCCGGGCTTTCAATATCCGGACCGGCAAATTGGCCTGGCGCTTCAACACCATCCCGCAGCCCGGCGAGCCGGGGCATGAAACCTGGCCACCCGAGGCGTATCGCTATGTCGGAGGAGCCAATGTGTGGACCGGCTTCGCGCTCGATGAGGCGCGGGGGATCGTCTTCTGCCCGACCGGCTCGGCCGCCTTCGATTTCTGGGGCGGCAACCGCATGGGGCAGAATCTCTACGCCAATTGCCTCATCGCCCTCGATGCCCAGACGGGCAAGCGCCTCTGGCATTTCCAGTTCGTGCACCACGATCTGTGGGATCGCGACCTGCCGGCCCCGCCCAACCTGGTCACCGTGACCCATCAAGGAAAGCGGATCGACGCGGTGGCTCAGGTCACCAAGTCGGGGCATGTCTTCGTCTTCGATCGGCAGACGGGCCGACCGCTGTTCCCGATCCAAGAGATCCCGGTCCCGAGCTCCGATCTCTCCGGAGAATCGGCCTGGCCCACCCAGCCGGTGCCGTTGCGTCCGCCGCCTTTTTCGCGGCAGTTGTTCACCCACGACGAGATCACCGACCTCTCGCCCGAGTCCCATCGGCAGGTCCTCGAACGCTTTTCACGCATCCGACCGCATGCGCCGTTCCAGCCGCCCAGCCGCGAGGGGTCGATCGTGTTCCCCGGGTTCGACGGCGGGGCCGAATGGGGCGGGGCGGCGGTCGATCCCGACGGCGTGCTCTACGTCAACGGCAACGAGATGCCGTGGATCCTGACCATGGTGGAGACCCGTCGGAAGGAGGGGGAATCGGCGGCCTCGGGCGCGGCCCTCTACCAGCAGATCTGCGCGGTGTGCCATGGTCCGGAACGGCTGGGCAACCCCGGACAGAACGTGCCGTCGCTGGTCGGAGTCGAAAAACGCCTGCAGGCCACGGACTTGCACAAGCTCCTGCAGACGGGCAAGGGCGTGATGCCCGCCTTCGATTTCCTCTCCGAGGCACAGCGTGCGCGCCTGGTGGCGTTCCTGCGCGGTGAATCGGAACCGGACTCCGCCGCCGAAGACCGGTCCGCACCGGCCGGAGCCGATGCGCTGGGCCTCATCCCGTATTCCATGACCGGCTACAACCGGTGGCTCGACAGCAATGGCTATCCCGCTGTGAAGCCGCCGTGGGGCACCCTGAACGCCATCGACCTCAATACCGGATCCATCCGGTGGAAAGTCCCGCTCGGGGAGTTCAAGGAACTGACCGCGCAAGGCGTTCCTCCCACGGGCACCGAGAACTACGGGGGGCCCTTGGTCACGGCCGGAGGGCTGGTCTTCATTGCGGCCAGTCGGGATGCCCATCTGAGGGCCTTCGACCGCAAGACGGGGCGGGAGTTGTGGAAGGCCCCGTTGCCGGCCGGTGGTTATGCCACGCCGGCCACCTATTCGGTCGGAGGACGCCAATACGTGGTGATCGCCTGTGGTGGCGGCAAGATGGGAACCCCCAGCGGTGATGCCTACGTGGCCTTCGCCTTGCCCGCGCCGGTGCGCTGAGGCGCGGGGATGAGCCCTCGACTCAATCGCTGCGCGGTGACCGACCCGGCCCCCAGCGAGCGACGCAGGGTCTCGCGCACGACGGCATGACGGAGTTTCCGACTGCACGAGAAGATGTCCACCGCGGCGTAGCCGTGTTCGGGCCAGGTGTGGATGGTCACGTGGCTTTCGGCGATGACCACCACACCGCTCACCCCCCAGGGGCTGAATTCGTGGAAGACCGGTTTGACGATGGTTCCCTGGGCGGCCGTCACGGCTTCCAGCACCCGCTGCCGGATGGTCTGCACCCGCCCCAGGATGGCCGCGTCGCACCCGTGGAATTCGAGCAGGGTGTGCTGACACAGGGCCTTGGTGGCGGGTCTTTTTTTGGGGGTGATCGGGGTGATCGGGTGCATGTCAGACCGTGGTTTGAAGCTGTTGGAAGACCGCGTCGGCGGCGTGGAGGCCGCGCGTGTAGGCCTCCTCGAAGAGGGAGATCCCGGACATGTCCGAGTGCGCGAAGTAGACCGCGCCTTCCCGCTGGGTCAGCGAGGCGGGGCGGTGTCCCCAGATGAAACCGGGTGCCGGTGCGATCATGCCATGGCCCCAGACCTGGACATCCAGATGCTCGATGCGGCGACGCAGATCGGGGTGGGCCACCGACAGGTCGTCGAGGGTGAGATCGCACCAGTGAGACCAATCGGTCTTCAACGCCTCGGCTCGGGCGGTCGCCGGGTCTGCCGAGTCCAGCGGTCGATAATACGTGAGCACGGTTCGACGCGGGTGGGGAAACAGGCTCTGGTGGCCGGCATCGACATACCCGAGGCCGTCAGAGCCATCGATGACGTTGTCCCAGCACAGCGGCATGCCCCGGGATTCGGGTCGGGAATCCAGCGTCAGATTGGCCACCATCCAGGGCGGGTAGTGCAGGTGGGGATCGGGCGGGAGGCCGTGGACTCGCCGGTATACGAACCGGGGGATGGCCGCGATGAGCGCCCGGCATTCGATCCTCAGGGACCGATTCTTCGCGGCCTCGAAGACGTCGATCTCGGCGCCCCGATCGTCGTGGCGGATCCCGAAGACGGCATGGCCCGTGCGGATCTGGCCGGCCGGAACCTGCTCCCGCAGCCGTGCCGCCAGCCAGCCGTTGCCTTCGGGCCAGGTCAGCACCGAGTGGGTCGGGGCGTTGGCGGCCACGCCGGACCGGGCCGCGAAGTAATGGATCCCAGCCCAGGCGCTGACCCGATCGATACCGGCCCCGAAATCATCGCGGCAGCAGTAGTTCACATACCGGCGCAGGGGTGCGGCTTGAAACCCCTCACGATCCATCCACCGGGCCATGGTGATGCGGTCGAGGTCCAGCAGCATCGGATCCTGCGAACTCCGGTCCACGGGGATCGCGAAGGCCGGGCGACCGTCGGCCCCGGAGTGGTGTCGAAACGCCTCCATGCGCTGCAAGAAGGCGCTCACCTGATCCCGTTCGCCCGGGTCGAGGCCCAGTTGGGGAATCAGCCCCTCCTGCCAGCGCCCATGGACGAACAGCCGTTCGGCGGGATCGTGGCAGAGGTATTCCTCGCGGTAGATCGGGCGTGCCTGGGCATCGAAGCCGGTCACGACCCCCAATTCTGCGAGGAGTTGCCGCACCTCGTTGGCCTGCGCACCGGGCAGGGGCAGGTAATGGGCTCCCCAGGGGTGTGCCGAGACCGCATTGATCCCGCTGCGCGAATTGCCGCCGGTTTCAGGTTCGAGTTCCAGCAGGACCACGTCGCGAAGGCCCCGCAGTGCGAGGGATCGGGCCGCGGCCAATCCGGCGATGCCGCCTCCCAGAATCACGACATCATGGCGCTCCGACGACTCGGGCGGCGGCAGGTCGCGGTCCCTCAGGCGGTGTCCCAGGGCCCGATCGGGGCCCACGATGGCGCCCGTGAACCGGGGCGCGGCGTTGCAGCCGGCCCACCCGAATGCGGCCCCCACCGTGGCCGCACCCAGGAACTCGCGACGCGTGGTGCGACGGGGACCGTGGGTGGGGGAACCCGGTTGCAGCGGCGGGATCATGGACTCCTCAGTGGACATACTGCGCCCACTCCTCCTCGAAATAGCGGACCAGCATCTGGTTGTTGAGGCGATGCACTTCCACCGGAACCGCGTCCATGTCGGGAGGGAATTCGAACAGGGGCGGTGCGGTGGTCCCGGTCAGGTAGCGCAACCCTGTCGGCAGGCGAAGGGGGGCTTGCATCGGTTGCTCGGAGGCCAGGATGAACCCCCACTCGCCGAAGCTCGGAACGTAGAGGTGATAGGGGGCCGTCCGGCTGAATCCGGAGGCGCGGAGGGTCTGGTTGACGCACCAGAAGGTCTTGCGGGCGACGTAGGGCGACGTGCACTGCACCACCAGGGCCCCGCCGGGTTCGAGCGAAGAGCGCACCCGTTGGAAAAAGGTGGTGGTGTACAGTTTTCCCAGACTGAAGTTCGACGGGTCCGGGAAATCGGCCACCACGAAGTCGAACCGCTGTCGGTTGGTGGCGTACCAGGTGAACGCGTCGGCATTCACCACCGAGACCTTCGGGTGGTTCAACGAATCCCCGTTGAGCCGGGTCAGCAGGGGTTGCGTGCGGAAGAGGCGGGTCATGTCGCCGTCGAGGTCGACCAGCGTCACCCGATCCACCGACGGGTATCTCAGGATTTCGCGCACCGCCAACCCGTCGCCCCCGCCGAGGACCAGCACCGAACGGGCTTCCGGGAGCCGGGCCAATCCCGGATGCACCAGGGCCTCGTGATAGCGGTATTCGTCGCGGGCGCTGAACTGGAGGTTGCCGTTGAGGTGCAGGCGAAGGTCCGCGCCATTGCGGGTGAGCACGATGCGCTGGTAGGGGGAGGATTTGGCGTAGATGACCGTGTCGGTGTAGGCCGATCGCTCCGACCACGCCATGAGGCGTTCGGAAGCGACGAATCCGGCCAGCAGGCCTCCCAGCAGCAGGAATCCGCTCACCGAAAGGAGGCGGCGTTGCGGTCCGCGCGGTATCAGCAGCCGGGCACTCATGAGCCCCACGGCCACATTGAGCATGCCAAAGAGGAAGCTGGAGCGGACCAACCCCAGATGCGGCACCAGGACCAGCGGGAAGAGCAGCGAGGCCAGCAGCGCTCCGATGTAGTCGAAGGTGAAAACCCGGGCGACGAGGTCTTTGAATTCGATGCGGTCCTTGAGCAGCCGCAAGAGCAGGGGGATTTCGAGTCCGACGAGCAGGCCCACCAAAAAGATGAGTCCGTACAGGGGCACCCGGAATGAGGAGACGACCGGAAACAACAGGAACAAGAGGGCCGCCGACCCGCCTCCGACGAGACCGATGAGCAGTTGGACCTGAACAAAGATCCACCCTTCGCGCCGGTCGATGAATTTGGAGAGCCACGAGCCCGCCCCCATGGCCGACAGGTAGACTCCGATCACCGTGGAGAATTGCGTGACCGAATCGCCGAGCAGGTAGCTGGCGATGGTGCCGGCGATCAACTCATAGACCAGCCCGCAGGTGGCGATGACAAACACGCTCCCCAGGAGCAGCAGGCGAGAAGCGCGATCGTTCATGCGGTGCCAGAAGGCGAACCGACTATCCGTGGAGGCAGGCGGCGATGATGAGGCTCATCCCGAGGGCCAGACAGCCAAAGAAGATGGCCACGGCCGTGTTTTTCCGTTCCACCAATTCCTTCCAGAGCTCTCCGGGAGTCAGCTTGTCGACGATGAAGAAACACACCAGGAAGGTGACCAGGCCGATGACCGAGAACACGACGCTGTTGACCAGCGCTGGCACGAAGGTGGCGACGGGGGGAACGAAGTCGAAGGGATTCATGGGTTATTTGTGTTGGGTGGCTGGGGAGTGGGGCAGGAGGCGCGAGGGTGAAAACGTCTTCATGAGGCTGTAGCCATTGCGTCCGGCAGCCGCCAGGTAGAGGCAAAGGGCCGTTCCGAAGGCCAGATAAACGGGGGTTTTGATGCGCATGGTGGGAAGAATCTGGGCGGGTCAGTCGTCATCGTCACTACTGCCCCAACCCGACGAAATGGGTGTGTACGGCGAGTGATCGCTGAGGGACCAGCGCTCCCGTTCGAAGGCATGTTCGCGGATCCAGCGGAAGAGCGGGTAGGCCAGCAACGCCACCAACCCCAGGATCACGTTGCTCCACACCATCACGTCGCGAGTGATCTCGACGAGGAATTCGGCACGCCCCAGTTCTGGGGAACCGTCGACATCCATCACCAACTGGTATTCTCCGGGTTCCACGGCGGGCACCAGTTCGGTGGCCTGGCGCGAACCCTCGGACCAGGCCTCACCCTCGTCGATGCCGCTCCAGTACTCGGCGGCGAGGCTGAGTTCACGGACCTCCTTGGTCTTGGTGTTGACCAGATCCACGTCCAGCTCCACCCACGATTCGTTGACCGGCGTGTGGAGGTCGATCTGCAGCGCCTGTGGGTGGCTACCCCCGATGCGGAACGGGGCCGACACATGCGTCTTGTTGGTGCCGCTCAGGTCGACGCTGAACGATTCGCGGAACGCGCGATCCTGATCCTTCGTGCCCGCGCTGATCAGGGAGATCAGCAGCCATGCGATGCCGAAGACCGGTAGCAGCCAGCGCAGGGTGCGCCCCTTTTCCCCATGAGGATTCGGCTGGTTGAGGTAGGTGCCGGAGCGTTCCCGCGGAGGTCCGGTGAGGCCGAAGGCGCCGAAGACGGCCTCGGGCTCCAGGTATCGGCCGTGGGACCAGGTTTCTTCGGTGAGGTCGGGATAGTGCTCTTGCGACAGGACGAACGGGGGCGCGATGAAGTCGGAGACGAGGGTGCGTTCACCGATCCGCACCGCCCAGTAGAACTCGCCCCACACCTCGGTCACCGCGGCCGAGCCGGAGGCGAAGAGACGGTATCCTCGACCGTCGTGGGCCGGCAGGTCGTCCACTTTCCGGGGTTCTTCCGGAAGCATCGTGACCCAGCTCCAGTGCCCTTCGTAGGTGACCAGCCATCGGAAGCCGGCGAACGGATTGAACAGAAGGTATTCCTGCCAGGAGTACCCCTCGGCGTCCCGGCGTCGCACGAAGCCGATGCAGGCGTATTCGACCCCGTCGAACCGTCCGCGCTGGCCCATGGGGATGATCAGACGGGGCTCCGAGGCGATGGCCTGTTCGATGAGTCGGAGCTGCGGATGCGAGGTGTCCAGCAGGGAACCGCAATGCCCGCACAGGGCACGCATGGTCTGTCCGGCGGCCCTCAACTCGATCGCGGCGCCGCAGGCCGGGCAATTCAGGGCGTCGCTGCCGGTCGTCTCCTTCTCCAGCCGATCGGTGGTCCAACCGGGCAGGGGACGCAGGTCGCTGAACTCCAGCTCGTCGAAGGTGAGGGTGTGACCGACGAACACCCGAGTCCCGGTGTCGGAGAACTCCAGGTTGGCGAATTGCCGGTCGGGGCCACCCAGATCCACGCTCACGGCGGTGCGCCCCGGAACCGCCACCACGGGGAGGGTCCCTTCGCTGCCCAGAACCTCGGTGGTTTTGATGTCCCGGATTCGGTATTCGATCTCTCCAATCCGTAGGGTGGCCCCGAGCGTCAGGGCGCCGCGCTCGGGCAGATCCGGCGGTGGCGGGATCTCGAAGCTGGCCGCGTAGAATCCCTGCGCTTCGGCGATCCATCCCCATCGATTCTCCCCGAATTCGATGAGCCATTCATTCCAGGAACCTTGCGTGTAACCGACCCGGATTCGGCCGGTCACCGTGAATCGATGACATGTGTAAACACCGGAAGTGCCGATCTGAAGCGGGCTCAGATCCGGTGGCAGTTGAGCCTGTCGGCCCAATTGTTCGAGCACCGCATCGGCGTCCCGGCGGATGACATTCGAGCGGCAGAAACCGCACACGGCGAAGACCGCGATGCCCGACGGGAAGGCCACTGCGGCGCCGCAGTTCGGACAGTCGTAGGCTCGGGTGTACATGGTTCCGGATCGGTCCGCCGCTTCGGCCGCTCAGGCTACGGATTTCCCCTGATTCCAACCAATCGGAAAATGGCTTCACCGTTTCCTGTCGGTGGGGATCGGCTTCATCACTCCCGGATCAAGGCATCCCGTCGGGTATCCCACGTCCAACCGACCCTCGGATGAGTCATCCTCCTGAACGCTCTGAGAACGGATCCGATTCCGTCGCGCCCGCGTCGATCGGATGGCGGGAGCGGGTGGCGTCGTGGGGGGCGGCCCTCGGCTTCGAGCGCGCGGTGTCCCCGGAGTCCTTGGCGTTGTTCCGGATGGCCGTGGGGTTGGTGATGCTGCTGGAGGCCATCTCGCTGTTTCTACCCTCCGAGTCCTCCGGCGGGCGCTCCCATCTGGAGGTCTATTATGCCGGTCGAGAGGTGACCTTCCATCTTCCCTATGCCGGTTTCGGTTGGTTGCCGTTGCTGCCATCGCCCTGGATCCAGGGAGTCGGTGTGCTCCTGGGCCTCGGAGCCGTGGGCCTTGGCCTGGGGTTCCGTTACCGGATCTCGGCCCTGCTGACCTTCCTCGCCTGGGGCTACCTGTATGCCGTGGAGTCCACGCGGACCTACTGGATGAGCTACTACTACCTCGAGTTGTTGGTGCTCTTCCTCAT
>JACCDO010995013.1_pt1 | contig 44280 bp, 27 predicted proteins | sample 7446101 | NCBI WGS metagenome assembly JACCDO01 (sample SAMN15323440, study PRJNA562643) | freshwater metagenome | isolation source: river surface water | place: USA:Blue River Watershed | collected 2017-08-16 | reverse complement strand
CAAAACAAAAGGCATCCGTGTCGGGGTCGCCGACGGTCCCCACGGGCGGCAATTGATAAAAGTCGCCAGTAAATACCACCTGGATTCCACCAAATGGCTGGTCGTTTCTTCGTACAATACGCGCAATTTCTTCGCACAATTCGAATATTTTTTTCGACATCATACTGACCTCATCGACCACAAGCACGCGGACCTTTTTCCAGGCCATACAAACCCGTCGATTTCGCAAAATACCTTCAATGATTTTGTTTCGCGGCCCTTTTGCCAGCTTGATTCCCGACCAAGAGTGGAGGGTTCGCGCACCACACCCTAACAAAAGAGCGGCACACCCAGTCATGGCACACACCTGGATACCACCACCGACCCCCAACATGTGTTTGATCAGTTGCGTTTTGCCCGTACCTCCGGGACCAGTCACAAAGAGATTTGACCCACGTTGAAATGCGTCTAAAGCATAGGCTTGCTCGACGGACAGTGTCATAGTTGTATTGTTTTGCTTATTCCAAAACAATAAACACCACCTTCAATTTTGTCAATCATTATTCATATTGTACTTCTAAACAAAAGGAAAAATCGAGACCATTGAGATTGACGGGCACACCATATTCGTTGACTAACTGGATCGCCAATTTTTGCAAATCGACTTTTCCAGAATATGCGCGACAATCCGACAACAAATGTCCATTGAATACATTTGCGGTCAACACGGAGCCATAAGGATAATTTGCGCTATCGAGAACAATACGAGCCAATATATTTTTATTGATAAAGGATGTCGCCAATGGACTTACAAATGAATTCGAATTTCCGCGGGTGAATTCGTCCACCACTAAATACAAATATCGCAGACTTTGCATATTCACAAAAGCGGTACCAGTGATCAATCGGCTGTAACTGTATCCAACTTGCGTCGTCAATGTTCGAAATCCCATCAACCAGCCGGCTTTGCCTTTAAAATTATACTTGTCAAATGCACCGGTCGCATCGACGGCGAAATCAATGGTAAAATTTAATTCAGGATCATATTCATTCGCCACATTGTATTGAAATGAAAACAGATTACCACTCACGCTGCATGACAATTTGTTGAATGGATATCCTAGATTGCTGAAATAATTATTGATGAAATTTTTCAAGGACTCGGCAGTGTATTGTCCATCGTTAATTAATATCATGGCCACCGAAGAACCTTCGTCGTTATCACAAGTTATTTTAAAATAATTGTTTCCCAAGTCACCCGACACATTATAGATGGACATGGGTATTTCTGCATTACAAACCACCAACGATTTCACATCATTGATGCGCTCAGGCAAGGTAACAGTGTAAATATTGCCGCTCATATATTCATCGTGAAATCGACTGTCGATATTAATATATTTTTTGCGGGTTTCTTTGACTACATTTGTCATGATCATATGATTCCCATATTGGGTAGTTTTAGGACCAACAAACAAATCTTTATTATCAAAATATTGACTCATACTTATACATTAAGAATTGATTTTTTTATACACCGGATTCATCTATTACACCCTAAACATTTACGACTATTCATCAATCGACCAATCATAGAAGATTGCATACCAGTGATCGCCATTGTTTTCTCCAAATTTTTTGGATCATGTGGAGAACCTGAATCCAAAGATTCGCGTTTTTGCATAGTTAATGGAAACACATTTCGCACAACCTTGCTGCCATCATTATTATTGCTAAATATCATCTTCATCTACAAAATTGAACAGAAGCTCCACTACTTAGACTACTCCCATAAAAAATATCATGAATATTCACAGACGCCCTAAAATTCCCAAGACCATGGGAGAACATCGGTGTACTTATTGTTATCGCACATACAAAAAAAAAGAAAATTACGACAAGCATCTCCAGTGCTGCGAATTCTTCTATCGGTCGCGCAATACCACCGCCGACGAATCTACGTACGAACCTTTGCCCTCACAACGAGAACTCTTCCAACTCGTGAAAGAGCTCGCCTACAAGTGCGAAAAAATGCAGAAAACCATCGACAATCTCACCAGCAATAGTCGCACCAAACAACGCAAACAAATCACCGACTATTTGCAATATCGCTCACCGCAAACGACAGCCATCGAGTGGACCCGCAACATTTCTATAACACAAAAACATTTAGACGCCGTGTTCGAGGGTTCCATCATTGACGGTATGGTTTCGGCCATCAAAGACAATATTCACATTGCCTCACTGCTGCCATTTTGCTCATTCGAACAAAAACTCAATACCGTATATATTTATAGCACCATCGCCGAAGAAACCATACCGAAATGGCACCAAATGACCAACGATGAACTAGACAAAATCATTTCCATATTATCCTACAAATTTCTACAGGCTTTTATTCAATGGCAAAAAAAGACGGCCATCCCATCCACCAAACCCGACGATTCCGATGAAGACGACGAAGATGACGAAGACGCTGAACGCCAAATGAAAATCGAAGAAGAAATCAAAAATCAACACATGCTTTATATGATAAAAATCAACGGCACGCGCACGACGGATGAAAAAAAACGCGCATCCATCAAAAAAACCCTCTATTCTTTGACCCAATATCAATTACCCACACCCGCCGCCCCCTAAATCTGCCAATAAAATTGATTTTTTATCCATCATCATTCTATAACACAACTAAACTGACAACATGACAACAAAAACTCCCGACAAAACCGCTCCCGATTATCTAGCGAAAAAAAACGCGCATCCACGTGACGAATTCATTACATTCGATGAAGGTCCGCATGTATATACGGTTCATGGTGAACAAGGATACACATCAGTTACCACCTGGAACCATAGTCATTTCGGCCATTTCGACGCCGACGCCATTATCGACAAGATGATGGCGGGAAAAAACATGAACGACCCCAAATACAAATACTATGGCATGACCCGCGAACAAATCAAGGCCTCGTGGGACAAGAATCGGGATAGCGCTTCTTTCGCCGGAACCAATATGCACTATGACGTGGAATGTTATTATAACAATTTGCCCGTCCACAACGACAGTATCGAATTCCAATATTTCAAAAAATTCGTATCCGATTTTCCCGAACTCAAGGCCTATCGCACCGAATGGTGCGTCTATTACGAAGAACTCAAACTGTCCGGGTCTATCGATATGATATTCGAGAACCCCGATGGCACCATCCAGATTTATGACTGGAAACGATGCCGCGAAATATCGTATGAAAACCCCTACCATAAATCATCTATAACACCTTGTATATCACACCTTCCCGATACGAATTTCTGGCACTATGCCCTGCAGCTCAATACCTACAAGACCATTTTAGAACATAAATACGGTAAAAAAGTGACGGGACTTTATCTGGTATGCATGCATCCTGACAATCACAACAAATCTTATGACCGCATTGAAGTGCCCTTCTTAGAAAAAGAAATGCAAGACCTGATGGAATTTCGCAAACAACAATTACTGAATCAACAAATAAATACTCACCATTAACAATCATATAAAAACAATAACCAATAACTAGTAACAATGTACAAAAATGTATCCAACCCCAGTTTCTTTCATTTTATATGGTGCATACTCGCATATTATTACTATTACACCTTAAACAAACTCGGATTACGCACACCACCAAAACTAAAACCAACAGTGACTTCATTATCAGATCTATATATTGAAAAACGCAAGCAACAATTGCTATCCACCTACAACAAAGATGCCACTTTCAATGAATCTATTGATCCGATTTTTTATAGCAAACCCGACTATAAACAGGTAATGGAAACCCCGAATAATCATATTGAAGAATATTGGAAAAAACGCATTTTGCTAGAAAATACGCCGCGCGGCAACATCATCATGTATTACGATGCCTACAAATTAGGTTTCGTTTACTATTGCGACAATGCCAGTTTACCGTACTCGATTATTAATGCCGTCGTCATGAAATATGTGACTACCTTCCGATGCCGCGATTTTTTCATAGACATACATGTGAAACCAGAGACCCAATCATCTCCAATCATCGCCCTCTACAAAGACGAACCGCAAAAAAAATCAGAACAAAAAGTCGCCAAGCCAACCAGCACCGCCTTTGCAAAATTAAAAAATTACCGCGAAGATACTAGCAAACCAGCCCAACCGCAACAAGAACAAAAAACAACCAATACCATTATTTACCAGGGGAAAATCGGCAATTTTTCTATGACACAACCTTTGCCAAAAGCATTGCCGAAACCTAAATCCACCATTGTGTTTGACAAAGAACCTGTAACTTCATATAGTGAATATAAAAAACGTATGGCACAACAATCGGCAACTAAAGTGGATTATGTTTTTTAATTTTTTCGCAAAACTGTATAAATCCCAGACTTTTTTCTAGACTAAACGAACTCCCCAAATGGTTTCGCGCGATTTCATAGGCCTGTTTTTCTTTTTCCGACAAAGATTCAATATATGATTGCATAAGTTCCTGAATGTTCATTGTTGAATTGATATTGATAGTTATATCAATATGAATCGTTTTCAATTTTGTATTTTTACGCAATCATTGTCAAATACACTACATAATGCCTGATGCAACAATTGCGTTTCTGTATTGTTCAATGATTTGCCATATTTTCCACCAACCAGTTTTTTTCGCTCCCATCGCACTTGTTTGATTCGATCGTTGATATTATATGATTGTCTTGTGATTTCTTCGGGTTTCAGTGCAATACAAAATCCTCCTTCGGCTACTTCGTTTTTCTCTAACGGATTCCAATCATCGGGTTTATGTTGATTGTAATAATCAATGGTTTGTTCAATTTGTGAAGGTGTAATAATATCAAAGGTTACTGTAATTTGCATCATGATGTATCATGATGTAAATAAAAATATTCCTTATTATTTCAATTTTATACTGAACCTGCAAATGGAGGGCATCCATTACCGGGAATGGATACATCATCATCCACGCATGCTTTTGCTTTTGTAATCAAGTATTCGCTTTGTGATGTTGCCACATGACTATATTCGTCATTTGCATATTCGATTGGTTTTGTATACACTTTTGATCCGCCACACTTATTTGTAGTATCGCATGTTGGTGCAGCATAACAATCATTTGCATCTTGTATAGCATTCTTGCGTACAATAACAATATGGTCGCTTTGCGAATTTACATTATTGGCACCTACATTTTTCACGGACGCGTAAGGTTGGGGTCTCCATATCCATTTGTATTTTTCATGAATTAATCCATGAGTATTTGCAGTGGATACTTTGACGACTGTCGAGTCCTCGACGGTAGTAACACCCGATTGAACCATTGGACCCATATAAAATGTACCGCAACAACCACCGTGGTTACTGACTCCCCCGCCGCGTCTTATATTTGTTCTGGATGTAAAACGCCCTTGATTTGTTTGACCTACATACCCTTGATTGCGATGGGTACCTGATAATGAAAATCCAGTGGTTGACCCAACACTATTGTTATTATATTTGGCAGCCGTTTTTCTTTTTAATGCAACAATAGACATGATATACAATCTCACTAGATATTATGTCCATCTAATTGTCTAAATATTCTTGAGTGATGTACGTAAATGATTGATTTTACAACATGCAATATTATCGTCTGTACAACTTTTGTTTAATGCACATTTTCCGACTGTATTGTCCGTTTCTATTCTATTTGCAATATTGGACATCACGGGCAATTCATTGCGCATGATGAATCCAGTCGAAGCGGTTCTGTATGAACGTGCATTTGTACCAGAACATACGATAAACCCAGGGCAATTTGTCATTTTTTTCATGGGCATATCAAACAAGATTTGCGTATTCGGAGGCGTCAATAAATGAAACGTGGGTTTTGTATTCAGAATATTCTTGCTTATGGCATATTGCTTAAACTCTGTATACGACTGAGCCTCAATGACTTGCGAAAAATCCGACTGTTTCGCTAATGTATGTATGGTTTTTTTACGTTGAATATAATCACCTTGTGACATATATATTAGATGTTATATATTTTGTTGCGCAAAGATAAACTATCCAGGCAGATAGTCCACCTGTTATTAACCCCACGCAAATTTGCTCTATTGTATGACGTCTATATTTCCACCGCTGAATACATGTCAATATTCCTATACATCCAACCACTAATAACCACCAGCTTTTGGTATTCACGAATGCCAAAAACATTAGCGAGAACCCAATCGCAGATGCGTGTCCAGAAGGCATTCCATAATGTTCGGCTCCCACATAGGATTCATATTTTGAAAATGGAATCGGGTCAGATGGTCGATCTTCCATAATCCATAGTTTCAGTCCTCGATTCAATGCATTATTTACCAATACAAATACAATGTATAATACCATATATTTGAAATGGGCATGTAACGCCCATACAACGATCACAATAACAATCAATGGGCCATAATATCCTATGATATCGAGTATATTCACAATGGTAAGTTTATTCACGTCTAAATCTTCAATAAGCATATATATTATTACGCATAAAAATACTATGATATTTGATATAATTGATCGCACTGTAATGAAAACGACCAATCTGAACCGTTCAGATCTACCGTATCTCCTCGATCTGTGATTAATTTCACCGACATGCGTTTTATATTAACGGGTCCAAAATAGAGTCTTTCTTGTTTGTTTAAAAAACTACTGGTCTCTACATAGGTTGTTCCTTGCGTTGCACCGGCGACTCCTAAAGGTATCATGCCAAAAATATCTTCAGTAAACGGTCCGGTGGAATATATTTTCGCAGTAGGTTGCTTTGCAATTAATTTTTGATTTTCAGCATATACTTGTTTTTCAGTAGTTTGATTACCGGAACTTAACGTTGCTCCCGTAAAAATAGTATTCCCAGTAACCGGATCAATAGAATAAGTGGCTCGATTTGCAAAAGATGCGGTAGATATATTTGATTCAGCTGGCGTAATTGTAACGAGTCCATCATTCAAATGATTTTGCGTATAATCGGTGAGAACAATCATGAAATAATTATATAAATTGACAGAAACCGTAGTGTCTCCAACGATGCTGGCAATATTTGATGAATATGTATATAACGAACTCGTTTCTCCGTAATACGTAATCTCAGTATCATTTGCATCATATGTAATATACGATGATCCGAGCGGGTACTCGGTTAATTCTCTGAATCCAAGTATCCATCCGAGTGTAGTATCCCAGCTCGTATTTTTTACACTCTTTGCTCCAGTAAAACATCTTACAAAACTATAGGGGTCATAAAAGACAATGCGATAATCAGATGTATAATACGACTTACTATGATTGATTCTCATGGTTACAATATTTGAATCATTTTTAGATATACTTGATCCAACTAAATCATCACTATTATCAAATATAATTTGCATAGCGGCAATGAGCGTATTCACACTATATTTTGTTCCCGTTGCGCTTGCTGGAATAGTTACCGTTATTCGATTTGCATTTGTAGTGTCTGTTATACCATCGCTTACTGGAGAAATATAGAAATAATTATTTGATCCTTCATAGAGTGTCAACATATTACCGTAAATAGTTTGATCTCCGTCGATTTGCGAATAAGAAAGCCCTCCATATTTAGAGGTGTAATTATATGAGGCGTCTGTACTCAAGTTATAAGACGAGTTTAAAAATAAATATTGATTCCACGAATTGTAATCATTATCATCCGTAAATACTACATTATAGTTTCTATCCGTTAATACTACATTCACGCTCAAATCTAATGAAAATATAATATTCTGGCCGGAAATTTCATAGGTTATATTTGATTGACTCAGTGGTTGAATTCCGAGAACTGGGTCGGTCCAATTCTTAATGACATAATTGAACACGCCCGACAAATCACTTGCTGTAATACCTGCAATATACGTTTCTGTAATCGTCGGATTGCTGTTAGAAAAACTATAATTATTACTAATATCTATACAATTCAAGGATATATCAAATGGATCAGCATATCGATTACCATAAGAGTCGCTCGGATTTATTTTAAATAATGTCCCATTATTCACAGTAAACGTATTAGATAATTCTATTGTACTTGTATACAAATTGTCTACATTCGATGATGAAAAATCATAATATTGGTCATTACTTCCCCCAGGATTTTCACCAAAATAATACCCAGACGCATCAAATGAATACATATTTGTTGTAAATTTTTTATTCATGTACCATCGCATTCGTACTTTATAACTTGATTGACTATTGATTGAAAATCCAGTGACATATACACCATCACTGTCTGTACTAAAAAAATTGTTGCTATTTGCTTCGAATATTCCCTTATTTATAGCACTAATATAAGAAGTTAAATTATAATCACCACTAGAAATATCTACGCGCACATCATTGTCACTAAAATCATTTGTTCTATATCCACTTGCATTACATTGCGCTACAAAATAAACGTTTTCTCCAACAGTATAATCAGAAGTTTTTGCATCAGCAGAACCTTTCAGATTAGATACTTCGTTCATACTTGTATCAAATTGAAAACATGATGAAGAGCCCAGCCATAATGTATCGTCATTTGGAAATAGAACAACTGTTTTTGTATTTTCAGAGTTTGTTGTTTTTTTACGATTTAATGGCAACACAAATTTATAATAATATGATCCAACATCTTGCATAGATGCGTCTACTACATTCACCTTTTCAATATATGCACCGGATAGATCTACCGCGGCCTGCAATTGAGTGTTAAAATCATTCACTATTACACTTCTCATATACGAACCCGACGTTAGATTTGATTTTATAACAATTGTTTCGTATGATAAATCATAAAATCGGGCATTGGTTGCATCAATATATACATTGTTGGATGAATCATAACTATTGTAGTTGACGATTGAAAAATAGTTATTGTTTTCAGATAATGTAAATGTTTGCTCGTTGTCCAACGAAAACGATCTTTGTGAATAAATCGAATTGATGAGGTTATATGAAATATCATATCCTAATAATTGCGGAATAGATGTGAAATTACCACTATTCATGCCGTCGACGGGATACGTAAAATCTGGAAATTCAAGGGCAAAATTCGTTTCATTGAATGTTTTTGTTATATCCACTACCATCGTTGCTTTTGCCGATTGTTGACCGGCGGTATCTGCATCATTGTAGAGTACAGTGGTTTCCCCAAAACTCGCGTCTGTATATTTGGTCTTTACGTTTGAGATGGAATAGTTGATGGCAGTTATTAATTGTTCGGCGGTATAATTACCGGGTAAAATGGATATTTTATAATCGTGATTTGAATTTCCGTAAATACCCGGAGAATTACCTTTCAGGTAAAAAAAATTCGCACCATAACTTTTACTTATTGTATACCATGTGATTGGCAGCTGAATTGATTGCAGTCGTAAAGCCACTACATTTTTAAGCGTTTCTGATAAATTGAATGAAAATTCTGTCGCGAGTGTTGTCGATTTATTGCTTCGATATGTGCTGTCAATACAAATTGTTCGATTAATTATATTTTTTAATATTGGATTTAAATTACCTGGTATATAATCCAGTTGTTTTGTTAATTTGACTTCATCTTCTTGCGGTACATCATTTGTCGCATCTGCCATATGCTCAATCATATCTTTATTTTCTTTTGTATCAACAACTTCAAAAAATCGCTCATATATTTGATTAAAAAAATACGCCAGCTTATTGCCCGATTCATTTTGCATATTTTCATATTTACGAATCATATGGAATATTTTTGCTTCTAATTCGCGGTCAGTTGGATTGACTAGATCTAATATATTATATAATTCTTCGTCTGAATATTTATTCACGTCATATAGTTCGTCTCCGTTCATAATGATTGTTATATTTACTGTTTATATTTTATTCATCCTTTTTATTTATCTATCATGCGACGTTTAAACATATTTCCTATAAAATTCACTAAATCTAACGTTCTATTACACCGATAGAGAGTTTCGGCCGGAAAAGCCTTTAATCCTTGTCCTCGTTTCATGTGTTTATTACCAGTAAAACATAATACGTCAAAGACCGTCATTATATTTTCTTCTTCTTCGGTCATATCTCTACGGTCAATTCGATATTTGCCCATATAAGCATATCGGTTGTAATTACCGTTTTCATAAACACAATATTTATTTGGATAAGGATGATTGCGTACCATACCAATGCCTTCAATGGTGTTTGTATCATTGTTCATTTCTAAAATAAACATGATCGATTCAATTGGAATCGCCCGGGCAATTGGATCGGGACTACAATAAATACATCCGATTTTCGAATTTTTATCACGAAAATTGCGATTTTCGCGCAATGTTTGAGAATTAAACCTCGATGTCATGATGAATTGTCTCATTTGCGAGCGGTAGTTTCGCACATTTTGCCGAAAGGCTCTTTCGGCCTGAATATTCGAAGCTGTTGTTGTCATTTTGTGAATAAACAGTTCACAAAATGATTCTATTTCAATTTTGTTAATAATTTTCCGGAGTATGTTCGATAATTTGCTTCAATGTGTCATCGTATATAGTGGCCCCTTCATTTGCTCTCTCAAAGTATTCCATGGTTCGTGCATATTCGCCCGCAGTACGGTCTGCATCTCCTCGGACCATTTTGACTTTTTTAAAATATTCGAGTGATTGTACGACATAATGGTTGATGCGAATATTATGATTATCCATATAGACTCCATCATGGAAATCTAGTAAGTAATGCACCCACAAATGCGCACTAGTTTCAATCGCGGCCGTTTGAAAGATATATTTCACGTCTTCTTGCCATGTTTTCTCTTTACGATGTGTAATAGATAATCGTATGTCGGATGGGTGGTCCACGAGTCCACTACTGCCAAACATGTACCATTGCGAGTAAATCGCATTTGCGTGATCCATTTGCTGTAAATATTTAGACAATCGTACATGTATACCAAAGAAGAATTCGTCTAAATCACATACAATAAGCCATTTCGTTTTTTCCTTCATATTTTCATTATCAAATACGTGGCGATAATGCTCGGATTGTTTATGACGTTCCAGTAATACATAATATGTGACTAACCCGCGATCAATGTATTCCTGTAAAATAGTCAATGGTTCGTCACTACTGCCATTGTCAATCAAATAAAAATGCTCGACCCCTTGCCATAAATAGTGATCTAGCCATACTTTTAGATTCATCGTTTCATTTTTAAAAATAGCCAACAACGACACAAAGTGCATATAATACATATCTAGCAATAAATTTATATATTTTTCGTAAAACTATCATAAAAATAAAATCATAGTCCTTATATAGTTCTCATGAAACTGCTATTTTTGTTCATTTATTCGCAAGGTGAACTGTATGATAAAATGAAGGTGCTTCAACAGTCGTATATGCATTTGTATGAACATGCGACTTGTTATTTTATCACGTTTGATCCAGATCTGGATGAAGACATTGCCATCAAAGACGATACGATCTATGTAAAAGGAACCGAAGCCTTGTTGAATATTTTAGATAAAACCGTCAAATCATTAGAATATTTATTACTCACAAAAAACCTGCATTTTGATTACATTATTCGCACCAATGTATCGACCGTGGTCAATATTCCTAAAATAACTGAACATTTACAAAACTATCCCACCAAAAATGTCTACACCTGTGCATATCGCATTGTATTACAATTATTAGACGAAAAGGCCGGAATCACTGATAAATCCTTATTCGGCACTACCTTTGCCAGCGGTATTAGCATCATTATGTCCCACGATGTATGCACGCATATGTTACAAAACAAAGATAAATTGCGCTACGACATTGTAGACGACGTTGCCATCGGAGTATATATGAAAAATTATCAACCCGAAGCGACAAAACAGTTAAATCATTTGTTCTCGGGAACCGTTTCTGTCCGCTCCACTGTACCGGAAACCATCGAACGAGACCTGGATTTCTATCGGAATAATACACTTGATTTCAATAACAAAAACAAACACGACCGTGCCTTTGATTTGCTATCGATGGAATACATTGTCAATAACATTATCATGTTCCCGAAAATCATATATATGACACATAAAACGCTGGATCATATTGAAAAGCATTCGGTAAACTGGCAAAAGCTGAATCCAGACTACCAGATCAAATTATACGACGATGCCATGTGTCAAGATTTTTTGAAATCCGTGAACCCCCTCTATTACGACATTTTTATGCATATTCCCGATGGACCCATTAAATGCGATTTCTGGCGGTTGTGTGTTCTCTATGAATATGGAGGAGTCTATGTAGATGCGGACATTGAACCATTCGTACCCATCAGTGAAATGGTCGAATCGCCATCGATTGATTTCTTCACCTGCAATTCTGTATGGGGTGATCATGTCAACCCACATATTATTATTTGCAAAAAACGAGAACCTATCCTCAAAAAATGCATCGATATCTATGTAGATTACTACAACACCAAACGCGAATATCAATACTGGGCCTGGAGTGTCATGAAAATCATGAATGTCGTTCTGGATCCTCTCTTACCAAAATCCGACAAAAAAATCTACCAAGAAGGCGTCTACACAATCAAGGGTAAAACGTATCAGATGATTACCGAAGATTTCGTACCTGCCCCTCATTGTACTTACAAGGGCAAAACTCTCCTCAACAATCGTTATTCTTTCTATGACGAATCGTCACATAGCTTTGCGCCTCCTCAAAAAACCATCGACGACGATCAATGGTTACAAAAATGCAACGATTTTATTGCAAAAGTTCCGGCACATACAACGACGGTACCTCGAGGTGTCATTATTTGCGCAGCGGATCGACATTTCGTGTGCAGTTATTTGACCATCCAATGGTTACTACAACAAGATCCGGATATTCAAATCGAATATTATTATGCGGAAGGAGAACTGGTCGAATTTCAAAAAAAACTGCTACAATCGATCGAAAATATCGAACTCATCAATTGCATGGATGTAGTACCACAATGGTTTCCACACCCAATCACCAAAGCACACCTTCAAGGTCCAATGATGAAATCATTTGCTCTGATGGTTTCCAAGTTCGACGAAGTATTGTTACTGAGTGGTAATAATTCCATCCTCGAATCCACCTCGACTCTTTTTGACGCATTGTCTCAACACTCCGCCATAGTATGGCAAACCAAACCAAAATCACTCACCACCGAACAAGCCAGTGTCTACAAGACACTCCATATATCTGACCCCATTTTTATATGTGATTCGTCACAAATCCTAGTACGCAAATCAAAGACATACCAGGCCCTTTGCCTAGGCTATTTCCTCCATTATCATCACGAAACATTTTATAAGTATTTTGACAAGGGTCATGATCTTACTCCGATGGCATTTCAAGTAACTAATACCCCTTATTTTGTATGTCCAGCGATGCCCCATTGTGCTTCCACTATAAACTCCATCGACGTCAATATTTTGATTCAACATCATCCTATTACACAAACCCCGCTATTTGTCAATCGCATCACGAATCATACCACCATTAATACGTTTCATCATGTGCAATACTACATGGGAGATATTACTCAAGTAACCGAACCCACCAACGATTTACCAGACATTTTAGTGCGCTACCAATCATCCGATGTCATGACAAATTTCCAGAACCTTTCTGTCCATTATCGCGACAACATTGAAGCTTTATTGACGCATTATGTCGGTCATATTCGGTCTTGCATTTCTATGGATAATTTTGTCTATGTCTTAAACGACATCCCGCTATTAGAACGTTCTCTTGTCGAAATTAAAATATACTTGAGTCGCAACATTTTCCATTTGAACTCTTCACTCATTTATTTACTACACACAAAACAATATGATCTATTTATGAGTGTTTTCAAACAAATCATGGATATTGCCGACGATGAAACCATCAACATAGGCAACAATTTCCTATTACACAGCCCGCGCTCTTTGCCGGATATACTCGCCGTTGTACCTTTGAAATATAAATTTTTTCCATTAGCATATGCGAGTGGTCATAATATTGTTTCTTCGCAAGAATTGTCGGCTTATTTGAAAAAAGAAAGTGATCCCTTTTTGAACCAAATGGGACATGCCTATGAAAACATTCACAATCCAAAACAAACCGAAATCGTATTCCGAGAATTATTGCGCAATCCTACCATTATTCCCACTTACCAATACCCAATCTACTTGTCTTCTTTTTACAATACCTCATTCAATAACCACAACAATTCGTACATCAAGAAAATGGTCAGTACCTTGCATAGAAAATTGTATCCATCCATGAATACCACCCATACTTCAAAGAAAGAAATCACTGCCGTAAAACGTAAGATCGGCTTTATATCTACGAATTTTAAAAATCATTCCGTTTGCCGAGACCGATGTGGCGTTATTTGTCACATGAATAAAGATCTATTTGATGTGGTCATCTTTTATTTTTCAAAACACCCTGACAGCATCTATTATAACAAACTGGTCAATGCGGGTCATAAAAATGTATATCTTGAAAAATCGTTCGACAACTGGAAACAAATCGTTGCCAATGAGAACCTTGATATTCTAGTCTTTTGTGATATAGGTATGCAAACCGAAACCTATTTAATGGCCCATTGCCGGTTTGCACCTATACAAATGAATACCTGGGGTCACTCGGAAACGTCGGGAATCAATACAATCGATTACTATGTGTCTAGTGAATTATACGAACTAGAGGATGCTCATACCCATTATTCTGAACGTCTCATCAAACAAAAATCGCTATGTACTTTTTACTATTCCACCATGTTTTATTCATTAGCCTATGATAACCGAGACAAAAAACTGGTGCCATTAGATAAAGAAAAATATGTTTTATTTCCTCATTATTTACACAAGGTATCGTCGGAGGACATGTATATTTTCTCTAGAATATTGCAAAATACCTCGAATGATATCAAACTGGCCTTTATTGATGGCAATACCAATGCCTTAGACAATGTACCATACCGACAAAAAATTATCTCGTATTTTACGGAATACAAGGACCGCGTCGTCATTTTACCTAGTATGCATACTGGCAATTTCTATGACGTCATGAAAAGGTCACTGCTTGTATTAGATTCATTCCCTCATGGTAGTTGCAATGCCGCACTAGAATCCTTTTACAATGGAAAAGTGCTGGTTACTTTGCCGTCGAATTATCTAAGAGGACGATTTGCACAAGGATTTTATAAAAAAATGGGCATTACTGAATGCATCGTTGACACTCCGCAACAATATTATCAAACCGTCATCAAACTCATTGAAGACACCAAGTGGCGACAATCGATTGAACAGAAAATCGTCGCAAAACAACACGTTCTCTTTCATGATTTAGAAAGTCTACATGAATGGAATGTCATGTTGCATACAATCGAATCTGTAAAATAAAGCCGGCCCATTATTTTGTAAAAAAACACTTTTCTTACAAAACCAATCATTTAGTTTTCAGGACTCACGAATGGATAAAAATTCAGACTATAATCGCCCGTTTTCGAATTATTCGCGAAATCCAACATACTTGGCAATGGTTCAGTATTCAATGCAGGAGTACTCGTAAAACAATTCTTGTTTATATACGTCAATTCAACCACATCCGGTACACCATTTTTCATACCACTGTAGTTGTTTCCGTGTGCATGAACTAAATAATGTGTACTTGCCAGTTTTTCAAAACATGCCAGCTTAGATCGATTTTCACACCCCCAGGTATCATCATTAATTCCGTGAAATTCAATCGCGATTTGCTTGCAATTTTTCAACAACGTTTCATCCGTGGCCAATAACCATGGATATTCATATCCCTCAATGTCCATTTTCAAAAAAATATTCTGATATTTTCCCAATAAATAAGACAAATTCGTGTGATGATAGTCTTCATAAGAAGCAATGTTTTTTTTAATATACGAAATCTTATTTGTGTATTGATATGGATAACACGGGATCGTTGCATCAAATCCAAAACTGTTGTATTCGTGCATGTCATATTTGAAAATAAAATCGCGCGAAAAACTTTCCTCATTTGCAATACCCGCCGAAATGTAACAATCATATACCCCACTCCCCAGGTCCCCAATGACGTACCCACCGTCCCCGTTTTCGCCCAATCGTATTTTATTCTCAAACGAATATACTTTTAAAAATTCGCTAGCCATCCCTATACCAATACCATATGTTCGAATCTTTAATTCGATTTGACAAAATTGAATCTTTATGCAAATCATAAATATCTATTATAACACAATGACAACAACTATACATAATGTATTGTGCATTCCTCGCATTGAATGCACAATAACAAAAGAATATATACAAAAAATAATTAATCGGCTCAATATTGGTAAAATAGAATCATTTCAAGAAATACCACACAACAATGATTCCATGTATAAACGCATTATTATAAAAATAAAATGGAATATGCAAACCAGCCAATCACAAACAATACATAATCGTTTAATGGAAAACAAATCCATCAAAATTGTGCACGATATGCCGTGGTATTGGTTATGTGTAAAATACGTAAAACATAAACAATTAAAATCGGGAATAGATCCCGAACTCGCAAAAATGATGGACTGACTATACTTGTAAAATCACGGATTGTAAATATTCATCAATCATCATATTCGTTTTGTGATGACCAACAAACTCACCCGGCGATCTACATAAACCATAATCATTTTCGAAATATTCAACCGCCTGTATATGTTCAATCGTCAATAATTCACATAGATATGTGAATGCATTTTCTACATCCATTTTTTCTTTTTTCGTTCCTTCTTTGATGCCTCCCAAATAATGCATCTGATTTTTTTCCCCAGAAGACAAGTCATTATTTGTATTTTTCATAACCATTGTGATTTCTCTATGTATTGTCGCCAGTTTTAAAGATGTTCTTTTTTTACACGTTTTTATTTTTTTAAATACATCAAAAATATTTATAAAATAAACAATTCTATGACACCTTTTCACTACCAATGGAATATAAATAATAAAATGGTTCGACAATTCGTTTAATTTATATTCAATATTTGACAATTTATCATCTATTTCACAATATTTATGATTTGCCATATTTTCAACTTCTGACATCAATTTGTCATATACATTTGCCACACGTAATGCTAGCAAACTATTTGTATAAATATTGCTACAAATCACGGTAATCAATAACCCACACGATAATAGATTCATACTTATCAAGAAAAATACCACCCATAACGTCGCTGCAAATGATGGTGCTATAGCAATCGATGCTATTGTGAGAACGCATGACCCTCCGGTCATGATGATTGTTTTTATTTTTCCTACTTGATATATGTGCATATACATGGATTTTTTGCAATTGATATATACAGACAATAATTTACAGGTGGCATTGTCGGCATCGAGTTTTTGCCGCCGCATACTATTTCGGGAATATTGACTCCCTGAATGATCGCTGTCGCTATTACTTCTAGACAATGAATTTATACTAGATTCATAATCGCGATTTACCGCATTATTTTTCCATTTCATTAATTCATCATTTAGCTTTTCATCATATTCTGTGTCAATATAATCTATTACCACGTGTTTCGGATCCATCTATAGTTTATCATCATAAAATAAAATATAGTCATATTATATCCATGCCTTCGTCAAGTGATTATATATTAAACAAAAAAAGATGCGCCACTCAAAACTGCGCATGTTCGTCTACGATTCATCATCATGACCATTCTACATTACCGTGTGTGCCACCTTCACCCCCCGACAATACATCTAACCATTGTATCCCCGTCGGCCCAACGGGACCTCCTGGTCCCTCTGGATGCACCTCTTCTTCTCTAAACATCACAAACAATATATCTACGGATATGGAATATTTTCCCATTTTCTCACAGACCTATAGTGGTTGCATCCTTCCGTCTACGAGTAATACAAAATATATGTACAATCCGGGCAACGGAAACTTGCTAACACACGGCACCTATGTTCCTGCGGACCAGCATACCATCAATTCTATAACACCCTTAGATCCAGGTCATATTTCTCAGTTTTTACAACAATTACAACCCGTGTCTTATAAAATCAATGGTCAAAGTCCAGGTCCTATCCACTACGGATTTGTAGCACAAGATGTAGAAACCATTACGAATGGACAAAACCTGGCATTGATTTATCATACTCGATCGAATAAATCCACCATTGCTCTGAGTGAATTGATTGCACCTTTGGTTGCCTCTGTAAATTCTCTATCGAAAACCGTCGCCGAATTAACCGAGCGCATTGAAAAAATCGAAAATACGACATATACGTGTAATAGAAAGGTTTATTGTCAATCTTGCTCCAAATAATGGTCTATATATCGTAGGCTAATTCCAGTTCAAGTGTAAAGGAAAAATCCATGGCGTTTGTGTCGATTCCTTCTCCGTATTGATCTAATATTTTAATGGCAAATTTAGAAATGTCGACTGTGCCGAAATATTCGCGTTTTTTAGTAATCAGATCGCTGTTGTTGTCAAACAATACTTGAAAGGATTCTACGGGCATGGGAATTTTTGCCAATATGTTTTTCTCGACATAGTTCTCGGAGAAGATGCCCATGATGGTGGTAGAACTGGCAATGTTGTAGTCATTGAGGACAAAATAAATATAGGGTAGGGGGATCGGACTAAAAATACCTTCCCCGGTATAGGTTCGAGAACCCGAATATTCTTTACAGCGAAATCCCATATACCATCCCATATTTTTCGACAAGACTGCATTTGTGTTTCCATTCATGAATTCCATCTGAAACTTATTGTCGCAATTGCAAATGGATATTTTGCCACGAACATTGTCAATGTCTACTGTAAACCGACTATCTGAATCTAGCGCCACGTTAATTGCATCTTGTAAAACCACCGGTAAAGACACACTGTCGTAATTGCCTTCCGGAATCACGATAAGCGCTTCTTTATGGGTGACGTCTTCTTTGATCCATAGGCGATTTGTTTTTTTGCGCTCTGAAAACATATAGACGGTATCGGGAAACTCCAGCGATACTAATTTTAACGATATGACATTTTTCAATGGATAAGGGAGAACAAACATGATATTACCGTCTTTTGACCCCTGGTTATCTCTAAATAAGGTGTTCATACACAAAGAATAGGTGGTGGTACGTTTTTTCAATTTGTTCAAATTCCCTTGCGCGACATGTGTGGGATAGGTCGTTACGGGTTGCAAATAGGACGTTACTGAATCGGCGGCATCGTTTTTATTAATAATGAGCCGATCATCACCCATATTAATCATTTTCGTTTTACTCAACCGTTCGATGAGTAGGCGCTTTGCTTCCTCTAAAAAGACTACCGCCGATTTTTCGAGCTTCTTGTATTTTTTTGTGCCGTCACCACGAATCCCTGCCAATAATTTGTCTCTCAATTTATCACCCTTTTCGCGTATTTCATATTCATTATAGTTTTTACCTAGTTTCAAGAACGTTTCTAAATCGACATAGCTATAATGATCAATATTGAAATCGTAAGTAGATGCCATAAATTTATATTATCATCATATTTTTTATACTACATTTGTACTCATCGTAGATTTAGCCTAAGATGGTCATCCTACATTATTTGCCATAGTACATTACTTTACAGTCTATATGCGATTTATCATTCTATCAGGTTTATACATTTGTGTCATAGTATGTGTGAAATATATATATGTTTAAATATATATATGTCATTTGAAATTTCGAGAATCCACCCACAAAATGGAATTATAAATAGTCAAAATATAACCATAACCATTTATGGTGAAAATTTTACTCAGGATGTGGGGGTATATTTCAATAATGAACTTGTCGAAAATCCGAACGTACGGTGTACTGTTATTACATTTACAGTACCCGTTCTCACCGTTGCTGGTATAAATACTATACAATTGAAAACCACAGATCATGTATCGGCTATTTTTGACCTTTGTGTATCTCCGCTCATTACATCTATTACGCCGGATAGCATCCCTCTTTCCGGATTAACACAAATCGTGGTAAATGGCTATGGTTTTACAAATACAACCCTCATATATTTAGATAATACTGCATTGGTTACCACCTATATATCGAATACTCAGCTTGCCACAAGTATACCACCATCTGATTCATTGCAACAATTTAATGTTCGTGTAAAAACGGATACGGTATATTCCCCATATGGTTCTATATATTTAAATTATCTTCCTCCGAAAATAACATCTATATCACAAAACAAGACGAATATTAATACTGCAGCTACCGTTACAATTACTGGTACAAATTTTGGTACCGATTCGAATAAGCCATCAAATTTAACCGTACAGATTGCGGGATATGTTATACCAAGTGACAATGTAAATTATGTGAACCCCCAAACCATAATAGTCGTTTTACCAAAAGAACCCGACATTTTACTACCAGTTGGCGACACCTCAATGTATGTGATTATTGGTTCAAACAAATCGAATCCTGTAAAATTTACTTATTTACCAGTAATTACTGAGCTTTCTCAATCCTCTATAATCATGGGAGAATACACCCCGATTACTATAAACGGGTATGGATTTAATACTACGACTTCCGTGTATTTCGGAAACAAACGTGGTGAAAATGTCAATGTCATAGATAACACTAAACTCACCGTAATACCTCCGTCTAGCAAAATACCGGGTATAGTCATGGTAAATGTTACGACTTCTCGCTATGCGTCTCAAGGTTCAATTCCATTTACCTATACTATATACACCATTAGTAGCGTTTATCCAGAAAAAGCATATATTGATGCATCAACTGAACTCACTGTTTATGGTAATGGTCTTGGTGGCGAAGTGACCTGCAATATTGGTCCGAATTATCATAAAAAAATATGCAATGATGGATATCACTCGGATGTTGTATTTATATTAGACAAATATTCGAATATTTCGATTGGCACTCAGTCATTGACTATATCTAAACACGGCAGTAGTTCTGATTCTATCCCATTTCCCTACTTGACTCGCATTGTCGATATTGTTCCAGACACGATACTTGTCAATGAATTTAAAACGATCACCATGACTGTTCTCGGTAAATGCGATGCATCAAATTCACTTATTCAGTTATATGCAAACGGTGCCTATGTACCGGCGACCGATATATCTTTTATATTGCTTGATATTCCAGAAACGTGTCCTAAAACGCACATCACAAAACAAATCAAACGCACTTGTTCCGTGTTACATTTTGTTATGACGACTACGCAACTCGTACCGACTGCATCGGATGTATCACTTTATATTGATGGTATTATACACGATACATCCGTTCTTTATTACATCACTCCTTTCCAAATTTCCCCCGAAAAAATACATACCAGCGAATCAATATCATTCGATATTTCAGGTAATCATTTTCGTCCCGATACAAAGCTTATTATTGATGGGACCATATATAACTATTCTGAACAAACCGAGACTCTTTTGCGTTTCCCTCTGCCACCTTTTCCACGAAACCGGTTCGTCGATGGTACTCTCCAATTGAGTGAAAAAATAACCACGCCTATTCATTTTTTCGTATACCCCCAAATTGACTATATTACATCTCCGGCTGAAGAAGACGAATTCTCACCAAATTCCACCATTATTTATTTATATGGAAATGGTTTCGATACATTCATTCCCTATGTTATGAGAATGGATGAAACGGTTTGCCAATATTCATACATTTCCGAATCTTCTATTCGCGTTGTCGTCCCAGAATTATCAACCAATCTAGTTGACAAACAATTCATCATCACCATTTATGACCAGTATACAAGCACCGACATTACCATTTATTCTTCGCTATTCACTTATTCAGCCGCACTCGTTTCCATCGACCCAAAATACAATGGTTATTCCACCACCGCACAATATGCTACTATATATGGCAACAATTTCAACGACTCTACCATCATCATGTTTGATAACGAGGCCATCCCATCATCCGCCGTTTCGTCAGAACGCAATTCGACGCATATCAATTTTGCATTACCAAGCTCAAATCTTTCGAAAATCTCGCAATTATACACCATCACCAACAATATGCGAGCCATGAAATATTTGTATTATACGTATATTCCATCGATTTCGGGGTTGAATGTAGACGAATGTGCAGTGAATAATTCCACCACCAATGTTACCATTTATGGAGGACGTTTCAAAACCGCATTAGGAGATGATCATCCTATTACACTTTATTGGAACGACATTGAGACGGCCTATACCGCGACCAATAGCAATACCATTACTTTGACGGCTCCGCCCAGTTCCACTCCAAAAATAGTGACAGTATATGCGAAATATGCAGATATTCAAACGAATATAGAGCATTTTATTTATCGTCCATATATTGAAAGTCTTTCCCATACTACCGGGTATACTTGCGGATCCAATGCTATTTATATTTATGGCAAAGGCTTCGGAGAACATACGTGCATTTTCTTCGGAAATAGTCATTATATTACCGAATTTTTAGAATTCTCCGAAACAGCCATTAAATTTATCGTACCGCCTTCTGGTGCGGGATTATTCACCGTCAACATTTCAGTTGAAGTCAATGATATTAAAAGTATCAATGAAATTTCGTACACATATATATTACCCACCCTAACTTCTATTTCAAAATCATCGGGTATCATACATGGTGGAGAAGAAATCATTATTTACGGCGAAGGGTTCTCCTCTGCGATCGAAATATTGTTCGGATCGGTTTTACTTACCGAAACCGAATTCATTGCCTATGACACCAACATCATCAAACTATTGACGCCATGTTATCCACAAGCGGGTGAAATTACGGTTCAATTACGAGTTGCCGAGACACTGAGCGAAAGTCAATTATCATTCACTTATTTGAATCATACGATTGAATCTATTTATCCGGATCACGGTCGCATTTGCGGCGGAGAGATTGTTCTCGTTTCCGGTGATGGATTATCCTATGATGTAGAATTATATTTCGGATCCACGCTTGTAAACAGTGCCTTATTTATTGAAGTCGATTCGAAATACATCAAATTGAAAACCCCGTCCTATTTCAAGACCGGTATTGTTCCCATCAAGGCGCGTTTAAATGGAGTGTATTCGGAAAATGTTCTCAAATATCAATACAAACCTCATACGATCACCTCGGTATATCCAGATAATAGTTTGCTTTCTGGAGGAGATCTCATCACCATTCACGGTAGTGGATTGTTATCGGATGATTTGATTATCAATCTAGGCGAATACGATATACATGCCACCTCTTTTTTATCCCAGAGCTCCACCACCGTCACTTTTTACGCACCCACCATGACATTTTCCGGAACTTATGATATTGTTGCACTCATTCACAATGTCCCGTCCGATAAATCGTTGCCATTTTATTACAAACCTCGCATATTAGCCTTGTCGCAAAGTCATTCGCCAGTAAATAGTTCGATACAGCTGACTATTTATGGAGAAGGGTTCTCCAATAAAGCCATTGTCCGATTCGGATGTCATTTGATTAGTCACCCAATCTATGATGCTACTTATGGCACACTGTCCTTCCCAACCCCCATTTTCGAAGTGTCCCAACATGTTCTCATTCAAGTTACTATAGACGGTATTTCCACCAATCATCAAGGATTCTCTATTACACCCCTTATCAAAACCATTACACCAATGCCATGGATCGCTGGTGATGTAGGCGACTTGTACATTCGAGGTATCGGATTTTCACCTACATCATATGTATCCATTCAACATGATTGCAAATCCACATTGATTTCGCCTAGCAAACTTACGCCTACCATGATTGTGGTTCCACTTCCAACTATAAAAGACTCCGGCGAAGTGAAAATAGGCGTCAATTCCGATTTGAACGAATGGGTCTATTACACCACCGCGATTTATCCGAAAATCACCCGGTTATCGGAAACAAAAGGCACGCTCTTAGGGAACAATACCATTTATATCTATGGTCATGGATTTATCAAAAACATGCGCGTGAAAATAGGCGCAACGGACTTTATTCCCGACGCCAATGTACAATTTATCAATCATACAACCTATTCCGTAAAAATGCCACCTTCACCAGTTCTCAAAGAGATTAGTCTAGCATTATGGACAAAAGACTTTGCCTCGAATCATGTACCTTATATTTATAGTCCATCCATCACCTCTATCACGCCCAACTGGTCGCCACTGTACACGGAACGCCCGGTTACGATCTCGGGTGCGGGATTCACAGACGTTTTCAATGTTCTCTTTCAAAACAAGGCCATCCCTGCCGAACATACAAAATTCAACTATGACACTAAAGATATAAGTGTTGTATTACCGTCGAGTTATGAAGTTGAAAAAAAATCTCTCAAAGTACAAATTGAATACAATAATACATTGTACGACAGTTCAAATATGATTGATTTCTATTATGCTCCCGAAATATCCAGTATTTCGCAACATTCTACTCCGGCAACGGCACAAGGTGAACTTACAATCTATGGTCGCGGATTTTATACGAGTACATTTGTCAAATTCGGTTCTGTGATTGTTCGCCCCGAAAATATAACGATTGTTTCCTCGACGCAATTGATTGCTCAATTGCCGATTTTCCAGACGCAAGGTACCTATGGTATCACGGTTATTACCAATAATATTCCGTCCGCTGTCCCATTCCCCTTTGCCGTCTCTGCTGAAATTGGTAGTATTACTCCATCATCCGCGCCTACTTCGGGAAATATTCCAATCACTATCAATGGCTCGGGATTCACGGAAGAATTGACGCTATTGTATAATAGTGTGGTGGTTCCTTATAAATTCGTTTCATCGAATCAACTCCAATTTCAATTGCCTGAAAGTATACCCGGATCAAACACGATTTCTCTGCAATGTTCTCGCTATTATACTTCCTTGACGGCCAATTTATTGTGTTATCCTACAATTTATTATATGAAACAGCAATACGATCGTGTATTGCAAAAAACCGTCTTGTCTATCTATGGCAGTGGATTTACGTCATGTTCTCGTATTAGTGTGGGTGATCGACAAAATCTCGTTCCAACCATCCATGACAATATCCTTGTTTTGTCTTTGACCGAACCAAATAACTATGCCATTGAACCGTCACTACCCGTGACGGTTACGACGAACGGATATACCTCAAGTGACGCCATTTCTTATAGCAATTTCCCTCTGGTCACTACGATCAATAAAACGAGCGGATCGGTAGGCGGAAATGACGAAATCGTCCTTATCGGTGCCGGTTTCGACAAGACGTCCACCGTTTTGCTGGTGGAACAAAACATCGAAATTGTGCCCTCGGTTGTGTATGCCAATCGCATCGTCTTTACTACTCCGGCAATAGCATCGTCAGCAACCGTCCATTTTGTAGTGAAATCAAACAACCATACATCCCAGTCCATCGAATATAATTATGCACCTTTTTTGAAATCCACGTCCATTACCTATTGCAATGTGGGTGAAGAACCTTTCATCAAAATCTACGGCGACGGTTTCGAAAAATACAATACCGAGATTGTTCTCGAAGAAGGTACTTGCACGTTCAGCGATTACATCAACGACAAAATTGTACAAGGTCAAATCAATGCATTTGATTATCCCGGAATTGTTCATTTGAGTGTCTCTGTTCGCCAGATCGAATCCATCAATAGTCTCACCTTCGAAATCAAGCCAATCATTACTGATATTAATCAAGAATTTGCGAATATCCACGGCGGAAAAGTGACCATTATGGGTAAAGGCATTGCCAATGCAACCCTAGCGTCTTTTGTCTACAAGACAAAAACCTATACATTTCCCATCACGGTATCGGATTGTGGGTGTGCATCATATTCTCAATATTCCGACGAACATATTATACTGCAATATTCGAGCGTGCCTGAATTGATGGAACTATTGACCCAGAACAATAACCAGGCATTGCCCATTGATTTATATCTCCACGTCAATGGTGCAAAGTCGCTTCCTTTCAAATGGCAAATCAAACATATTCATCATGATGCCGAAATTGATAGCGAAATTACAAAAATTCTCTACTTGTGCAATCAATATTTATCGAACACTTTCCTGGTAAATCAATATCAAATTATAACTCCTTATTCATATGGCTTACAAAGCGCAATTAGCGATGCGATTATTTCTATATTTCAACTTACCGGCGAATATTTAAATCCAAAAAGTACCGCCATTTTATCGAATGCCCTCATCAATGTTTGCGCCCCTACGTTAGCGCCGGAACGTGCCGTACAAAATATGATTTCGCAATTAGTATCCAAGGTACTGTATAGTTTACAATCCGGATCGATTATATCTACATCTTTGGTTCCTATTCAATCACCATTAATTCTAGGCGGAAATTTTGGCGCGTATATTCAAGGACATTGTGACTATTATTTCCAGGAAGTCGTATGCGAACATGAGCCAATCATTTGCGCACATGATTTTTACGAGTGTTTGAGTTATAGGATGGATGCGTCGATGAATGTCGAATTCGAAGTGAATGATCACAAATTATCGAGAACCTGTTTAAAACTCGCAAAATCGCTATTACGCGCGCGCTTTATATTATGCAATAATCAAGGCAAATTCGTTGGTACGTCGGATGACGCCCCGGACGGCAATATACCAGAATTGTTTATCTACAAACTATTGTCGGCGACGATTCATCACCCATATCAGACGTCAAATATTATTGATACGCATTCCATGAAAGCAATTGTTGCAAATAGCGAACAATATTTAGCTACCCAATTACAGAAAATATTCAAACAGAACGATGTTCTCAATGCCATCTATAACACCTTAGTAGTAACTTATCATCGAACAACCAATCATCATGGCGATTGTTGTTACCATCCTCTTCCATTCAAATCGGGAGATCGCTTGCGCCTACCCATATTTATAGGTGGAAATATCATATTTACCGACCCTGCTGCAATGGTTAATGTAAATATTCCAGAATTGTTCTACGGTGCATGTGTTCCGAATAGGGATAACCGTGACGATGCGTTTGTTTATTTATTGACGATCGATGGTAAGAAAGTGAGAAACACACATGATCTGTACGAGATTATGATGGGTTAGGTACTTCTTTTTGGGGGATGAGGAGAACCATGTTCTCAAAAACCACGTATTTTGATGATTTTATAAATGCAATAATAATTATATTTTTATAATATATAGAATGTCTACGAATTTAGACGTCGCACCCGATGAAACTGAACAAAAGAAACTGAATGACAATATATCAACACTTCGCGCTTATGACAATAAACTTTTGAAGACGCATTTTGAAAAAGAATATGCCGAAAATAAGGCGAAATATGCTCCTGCAAAAGCCATCGTAGACAAATATATGACTATTATGGATAAAATGGAAGATATTCAACATTCCGAAAATGATGATCTAATAGCCGCTTTTGGTAGAGAATTTTATAATGACGCGGCTACTATCGAGGATATACAAAACATAGTAGATAAATATCATGAACAATATGAAAACGCTCCTGTTGTTCCCGGACCTCTTGCTACCCGCATGGGAACAACTATACCAGCTACTAAAGGTGGACCACAAAGTGCTGGAAAAAAGACGTCCAATAAATCAAAAAAATCTAAGAAATCAAAAAAATCTAAGAAATCAAAACAATCCAGAAAGTCAAAAAAATCACGAAAATAATATCATCACATGTCTATTACTATTTGATGATACCACATCATGATGTTTAGACTGATATAATGAAACGTCCAGTGGATACGCATGTATTTTTCCAAAAATCATAATCGTCCATCATCACTATTGTTGTCTTTTCGGCGATCTCTGTGACACGACCCCATCAATATGGACATTTATTGCATATCGACGTAATGGATAATTTCAGAGAACAATAGAATCATTCTATAACACCAAAACCATAAAAATATATCTCTCTATACTTCAGATATGTCAAATCCGGTTATTTTATCTGCGCAATTTACCGACAATAGTGCAATACGCTTACATGGCAATTTATTGTTTGCGACTCATCATAACCAAACCACTACATTTACTCTATTGCTCGACTATCCTCTCACCTCTGGCGCCTATGTATTCAAAATCGGATCGGTCATTATTCCTACCCACTCGATAAGCCCGATAAACTATTTAGGTAGCACACAGATTACCGTGGTCGTAAACAATTCCGAACTCGTGAATCGCTCGGGCCTCATTACCCTTTTCAAACCATCCACTCACATTACGGTGAATTCATCGGCGATTTATTCGAAAAAACCCACCATTACCTCGTGTTCTCATGAAGTCATGACGATTGATGACACATCCATTATAACACTCCATGGAACCGGATTCGATTCAAAATCATACATTTCATTGTTTACGTATGATACTTATTCATATATACCGGTCTATAACATTGAACCATTGTCCTCGAGTACCATTGTCAAGCTAGAATTCATTTTATCTAAAGTCCAGATCCCCGATTTAGAATGCGGCGTTTTTTACATTGCGGTCGTGAGTCCAAGCTCTCCTATTCTCACGAGTACCATCCCCAACAATGCGGTGAGTAAAACGTTGCCTCTAGGCGACGATCAACTGTTTTCGGTGAGCAAACTCGCTATTCGCCCGGTGATTTATTCGATTTTAAACCGCGAAGTGAGCGGTGGAATGATCCCCGGAGATAAACCCGTTGTGCCCGAAAACGCAGCGGATTATATCATCACTTCCGGCAAGGCCCATATGATTACCGTTATCGGCAGCCATTTCAAGCGCAATTGCACGAGCATTGCCGTCTACCAGGATTTGTCGGGGCAACATCCCCTCTTTTTTTTATCGGAAGACTCGTCCGACATCCATTATGTCGATCCGCACACGCTCCTATTACATTTACCACCCATCCATATTTTCCGCAAACTTTTTTTCCGCGCCACCATCCATAATTACGCGAAAACCGACATTGCATCCCCTTCCACCGACACGCTCGTCGGTCGCGGCGGCTCCACGATTTCATCTCTATTATACGAGAACAAAACACTTTTTGTCATGCCCCAAATTTTGATTTCGAATCATATATTGACGGCTTCGCCAGAACCTGAATTCTGGATCAACGAACCTTCCATCAAAATACAGGTGTCGAATTTATTCGATGAAACCCCGTCTGCGCCGAATTTTCAACTCTATTACAAAATCCCGCCATCTTCTTCTCATAGTTCATTCACTTTATCCCAGTACCGCATCGGTTTTTCGATACCTCGCGGTCACAATACCATCAACACGAATGCGGTACGGCGCAATACTGATTATTTGCAATTCATGACTGACGCCGCTGCATATTTTCAAACGGCGAATCAATTTGCCGTCGACGTCTTTATTCAAATCACTTTTGATTTGCAAGAACGCGAGCTGTTGCTGAATTCAAATGTGGTTCGCATTTTATTTAGATCAACCCCCGAGGAAGAAGCCGCACCATGTTTGCCCGAACCCGTCGTCGAACACAATGTCTGCCACCCACACCACATACAAGAATCCCATAGCAAAAGGGTAGCGCCTATATCGGCCACCGCAGGGGCAGAAATATGTACATCTCATTCCGTCTATGTAGAGACTTTATCGGCCATTGCACTCGACGCCGGATTCGATTTCGCCCACCACGACGAATATTTGAAAACCGTCCAGGCCTACCAAGTCAACAGCACAACATCACGCGCCCACATCTTAGCGGCCTTCCATGCCGCCTATTTCCAATTGACCGGGCACGGCCAGGGGATTCGCCTGGAAGGATTGCCCACCTTGCAAATCCCCTTTTCGGCCCAACATATCCAATACACGAACCCACAAATCGGTCAAATCATACAGAAAATGATGGACACCATACCAAGCCATACCAATCCACTATTACACCATAGCATACAGGGTATGTGTTCTCATATTCTCGTGACGATTTTGTATGTGGAAGCGGGCAAAGGATATACGCCTTTTCTGCAATATGCGTTACCCGATTCACTGACGGTTTCCGATGCAAATGTGAGCCTGCTTTTCGCGGAACAGATTGCACCGACGATTGATTCGTACATGTTGTCGCCCTACATTGACATCAACCATATAACACAAAACCTGTCCATTGATGGTGGTCTACCTATACTCGAAAACATGAATCAACTGTTGACCTATGGTATCAGCGGAGATCTTGCATCGCCAGAACTCGCATCGATTCGAAATCAAGTCACCAGTACGATCGATCAATGGATCGCCGCAACTGCATTTATACTGGTATCGGACGGCGGAAAGTATGCGGGCTCATCGTATATGGCGAATGTAGATTCACTGGCTTCGCACTATATCCAGACCATACACTCGGCACTCGTGGGCAATCCGAATGTCAACATCATTGCCGATAGTGCGAGCATTGCCGCGGCCTTACAGGCGGGCAATGGTCAATCGACGCTAGGGGCACAATTTGCGAACGAGATTCTCGACAATGCATCAACGATTTGTCGTGCGCTTTTGCAGGCGGACCATACGCGTCAACCGCCCGAAAATAGCCCAGTACTTTTTCGATCGAACGACCGCCTGATTGTCTATGTCACGGTTTCGGGGTCTATCGAGAACCCCGATATTGATTTGCGTGCGCTGTTCTCGAAAAACATTGACCCATTAGCCGACGATTCGACGTCGTTCAAGCGCTATGCTCTGAATCATTTAGGTACACAGATCAAACCAATCAAATATGCGCTGATATTGCCGTTAGGTTAATGAGGTACCAAAACGAACCGATATTTCTAATGATACATTAGAAATATGCGGGTTGCGAATAGATCAAATCGAGTATCATTATTAAAAAAAGAGTTGTCCGAATCAGATGGATTATTGAATTACAATGTAGCCGCACTACATCAGTATTATAATGATTATACAAGACCATATTCGAAAGGTGATTTCGACTATCTGAAAAAAAACATGACACCGGAAAAAATCGCTACTACGATTAAAAGATTTAGCCCATTTTTGAGCAGTTCCGGCCCAATGCAAACAATCAATTCTATTACACTATCGACGTTGACCTCTTTAGAGCGGGGTTTGTGGTACAAAATGGAAAACGATTCTTTAGCAAACTATATTCGTGAAATGGAATCGCAAGAATCCTTGTCGGTGAGTACGAATGTACATGCGCGTATATTTATCAACGTGGCTTTTGCGAAGGAATATTTATTGTACATACAAATGTATGGTATTCCAAAGGATGGTTTGTTTGATCCGGTTTTATTACAGTCATTTTTATAGGTTTTGAGAAAAAATATATGAGGAGTATTTATAATGGCTCAGACTCCAAACGTTAGTTTAGGTTTATCCAAGCAACAGTATGTTTCTTTCGTAAAAGCCATGGTTGAAAGTGCTGTCAATAATCCAGCCGGAGGAAATTACCGTTTAGATAATATTCGGACTACTTTCGCAAAAGACTCCTACGTAGATAGCATTACCGGTGGAGTGGGGGTGACTTACGATTACACCCCAATTACAAACTATTTAGAATGGAATCCTAGTTATAGTACAGGATATAACAATATCAATTCCAGTTATGCTAGAGCGAGTTTATTCGCAGATATGACAGAGGCGTTGACTGATGCAACGTGTTTTTTCGCGGTCCTTGTTTTCGGGCGCGTTCCTATTCATTATATTTTGAATATTTATTATCCTAATAATACTCTTACTGAATTTGTACAATGTGTAGTCTATGCAGGTACTTGTGATGATATTGACGGTAACGGTATAAAATCCTCTATTTATTCTGACAATACACAGTCAGATGGTTATGGCCAGAGTGAAATCGGAAGTAGCTATGATTCTACCGCATTTGATCCATACCAATATTGTTTCACAAATTTAAGAGTACTACCAACTAATCCAGCGGATGGAACTTCAAAAATTGAAGTATTACCTGCCAGAATTACTGCCATTGATATGTGGGCCGCTTCTACTCCAACAAAATGGGCCTACTGGTTAGCCAACGCTACACAATTTTTAGATTTTATCACCAAGGTATTTATGCATTCTCAATCTGGTTCCGGGGTACTTGGTCAGGCTAGTGCAGGCGAAGCTCATATATATGAATTCACTAGCACTGGCACTGATGGTTTTTCGGCCGAATTTATTAACTGGTTAGATGGTGATTATAATTTAGCTGCTCTTTTTGATATTGCTACTCAGATTCCTATCAATCCACCTGCACTATACACACCAACATATGGTACCTACAATTTAGATAGCCTAATCTATAATTCCTCTACTGGAAAATACACCTACGACGGCGCCCTATATAACATTTTAAATTCAAGCAGTGATGCGTTTGTAATTACCGTTTTAACCTTGTTAGCCGCGGATGTTAGTATTGCCGAAATTTTAGGAGCCTTTCCAAATGAATCTGCTCCTAGTTTCTTTTACAAAGGATACATGACTGCCGCATACGCACGTAATTTATTCTATGTAGAGGGTCTAATATCTTTTTCTCGTTTGATTGCAAATGGCGATGCTATTAAATTGGCAAATACCGTCGGTACCGCGTTAGCACCGCAATTTAAATCGGGTAACACTTACAATACACCTGGAGCATCTGTAACATCACTTGATCCTTATATTTTATTGTATGATGATAGCAATAGTAGTGAGGGATCCGATATTGATTTTCCAGCAGACGGATCCGATAACATATTTGAGTATGTTGCTCCAGCTGCTCAATTTACTACCACTGCTACAATTTTTGACGCACAAGGTAGTTTAATTGAGGATATGAAAAAAGCGTATTTTACAACCACTACTACTAGTGATGGTGGAATAACTTTCACAACTGATTCAGCACCGGCTAAAACTGCGAATGACATTATAGATTTGATTTATCGCGTTGTACGAATGGAAGTTATACCGCAAAATATAGTGAGTACAGTATCTAAATACATTGTGAATACCGCAGCCACGGATTCCTACGGTAACCCCGTATTACTTGGCTCACTATATCGTGGTCGAAAGATCAGATTGCATGAATTGTACACGAAAGTTGGATATTCCGTTTCCGATTTAAAGAATCGTTTCTTGATTAGCGATTTCGTGGCTGAAAATTATTCTCTGAAAAATTCGGGTGCATCTATGAAGTTGTACGATGTTGTCGGTATTTACCAGTATACTATTTCGCAATTATATAATGCAGTATTGGCATATCGCATGTATGGTCCATATAACAGTGTTAGCGTCAATAATGTGACAAATGTATTAGGTGAATTACGCGCCACGCGGGATATTGCTAATACCACCGGCTTTTCGAATTTTGATATTATTTATTACTTATGTCAGGCCAATCGAACGGATAGTACAGATGGTCAAATACCAGATATCAGTAACATTGCCAAATTCTTTCCCGCATTTACCTATGTGGAAATTAGAGCAGTTGCCTATGGTTTAAACTCTAGTTTATACAACACACTCACCACAAATCATATTAGTATAAAAACATTGACAGATAATGGAAATTACTTGAAGTTTTTAACTGCATCTGATGTTGATAGTAATTATTTGCCTTCAGCACTTACCAGAAATAACAACCAAGGTATATACGACATATTACAGTCAATACCAGCTTATTCTGCTTACACTCCAACCGAAATTGCCTATAAAGTATTATTGTTGCCTAAAACATCATTGGTTATTACTTATGCTAATCCACAATCCAATACATCACCTAGTACATTGGATACTGCTTTTACAAATGCGCTACGTTATACCCCAATTGATTTATTATATGGTCATCTTACTCCAGCGACTTATAGAGTTTTTAGTAAAATTGAACTGAATGGTCTGTATGATAAAACAACCCAAACTGGTGTGTATTCGAACCAGTTTCCTCCCCTTACAATTAATATTTTTTTACCAGTCGCCGCCGATTATATTTATTTATTGTATGGTACGAATATTGGTGTAGATATTAATAACAACACCAAAGGTTATGGTATTCGCGGTATTTTGCAATCACTTAATGGCTTTGCTTCATTAAATCCTACTAACATCGCTCATTTATGTTTATCTCTTGCATATTCGAGCACCAATTCTACTCTTGTCGTTCCTCACGACATTGGTCCAAATGGTACGATAAAACAATCGGGTAATATCATTTTCAACAGACTTGAAATCCGCAGATTAACCTTTCCAGACGGGACTGACGATTTGACAGGTCCTGCTCTGAGGAAAACACCATCCGAATTAGTAGCCATTAGTGCATGGGATACATATGAAGCAGGAAAAATCTGGTACTCCGATGCCGATTACATTCATAATTATGATTATGATTTGTTAAATGTAAATGATGTATTTACTTATTTCAATGTGGAAAAACCCATTGCTTATATTCTTCATGCAATCAACACATATGGCATGACTACTGAATCTGCGGGTTTATTCAAGAACATTGACATTGCTTTGAATGCGATTTACATGGCCAGCGATAATCTAGTGCATCCAAAACCATACAATTTATTCGACGGAGGTTACTACACCAGAGACGAAATCCGTACTTTGTTTGAAAGTCCAGTCGGCGCACTAAATCAATTGACATTGAGTGCATTGACGAATAACTATAATGTCAATACTAATAATGCTTTATACAAATTAGCTTATGCTACGGATCGCATTAATTTGAATACTGGATATTATACCATAAATGGTTCAGATAATACCATGTATCAAATATTAAGTAACACATATACTTCAGCAACAGACCGTGCGCAAATTATTCGCAGAATGATTTATTCGTTTGATTTTCAAAATGTAGCAATAGACGCAAAGTTCCATGCGCAACCATGGCAACTTGTTTCTGTCTTTAAAGTTGCAGGTGCAACCGTCGTGAGATTCTTGCCAGCAGTTACTGCCACTGCATATGTTGCTTATAATAATACATCTTCCGTCACCTTACCTGCCGTCGAAAGTGGTATTTTGATCCCTCAATATAAAGTTACATTGAACTATAATGCTACATTTAATCATGAATACAAGTTATATGAATTAAACACCGTGTATGGTTACAACAAAGATAATGATGGCAATTCCTACTTGGCCAATATTATTGGTACCAATAAATTCTTAAGTCCATCATTATCTCCTCGACGTTTAGCCGTAGAATTACGTCAGGGTGCATTTGATGGTACATCTTATCCAGCTGACTATCCCCATGCGGTAAACAATTCATACTCATTGGGAGATGTGGCAGATGCTCTTAACAAACAAGGCTATTACACGAGTGCGGATTATACCATAACATCACCAACTGAAGTGAAAAACAAGGCAATTTATATTACCGATTATCAAGGCACTTACCAATCATTAGTACCTGAATCTGTATCGGATTCTACTGCCAATTCAACCTTATATCACGCGACCTCAGTCACCATGTGGACAGAGAATGACTGGAAAACTTATTTTATTGATGAAGGTACTTTTACGGGTAAAGACTTGAACCAGAAGTATGGTTTCACATTTAACCAAATCAGAGACTATTTCTTCAACAAGTCTAATACCTCTCTATTCAGCACTAAACTATTTTTGACTTCCGGTACTTACATGACCAATTTATTATTCACTCGCGATTATCCAGGCGGATCACGCGTGGCAATTTCTTTATTGACTGCACTTTATAATGATACAACCATTTCATTCAAAAGCATTGTAACTACCTTAGCCGCTTTAACTGCCGATCACACAAATACTACAAAATCTGCGATCGTACTAACAAATCCAAACACCGATGATCCAACAACACTCATTGAGCAATACTTATATTATAATACTAGTGATCGAAATCCTGCTTATAATCTAGATACCCAAATATATGGAGAATGGGGCACAACTCGCGCCACGACGATCAAGGATGTCGAGTATGCTCGCATGGGTACTATTTCATCTTCGAAAGAAGATGTTGATATTGATATAGGCCCAAGATCAGATATGACCGACGCTTTTACGATTAATGCCATGTACAATGAAGTAACAAGCGCTGTTACTGGAAAACTATCCGTGATTGATTTCTTCCATTATTATAACCGTACCAATTTACGCGATTTTATTGTCGGATTATATGATGGTGATGAATACCCTCAAGTGATAACCAGTCATCCGGATATCATCACGGTTGTAGATAATACTTATGGTAACTCAGCGGATTTCGGTATGACTATCGATTATTTTACTCTAAATGAACTTGCAACAGATGCCAGTATTCCATTGTCTAGAGTTGCTTCGACTTATTATGGTGCACATACTTTGAATGCAAGTGTATATGGAAATGGTTCCACTTATGGTGAGAATACAAAAATACCATACTTGTACGGCAAAATCATAGCTTTGAATACTCGTCATCCAACCGGTTTAGAACTAAAGACTGCAGGCACTAGTAGAAATGCAGATTGGTCTATTCTAAACATTCGTAAATTGTACTATAGTGGAATTAATGACACTTACATCCCTGCCACTGGAAAATTAGGTAACCCTTATATTACTTTTAAGAACTTGGTTGGTGCAGTTTATGACTTATATGATGTTACAAATGGTACCGCTACAAAAATTAGTGTCGGTGATTATTCATTAGTGTATGCTCAAGATTATGATTTAAAGAGTGATATGGTAATTGCACTACAAGGCGGTAACGGAGTGGGTCAAAATGCCATTACAGTAACTGCTATAAAAATTTTATACGATGGCATCGGTAATAATTATGTCAAGAAGGTTGCCGGAAATGTATTAACTACCAAATTAACATTAGACGAAATCCGTACCATTGTAGGCTATGAAGGTTATTTAATCGCTGGTTATGACACCACTGCAACATCAGTAACAAGTTATCTAACTGATCATACTTATACCGCATATACCGTTGCGGCTATTGTGTCTGATGCCGACGCCGGCAAGGTTTCAACCGATGCAACGAATAATTATTGGGTAACTGGACCAGCATACGATAGCATATGGATGACTTTGAAGCATGCTTATAAATTAACGACGATTGATATTGCTCAAAATAGTAATGTAGTCATTGGTACTGATTTGTTAAATACTGGCGCGACTAATCCTGGATTTACTGCAGCAGACACACGCATTGGCTTCTTTTACAATATGTACTTAGATGGTGCGAATCATAAAACCAGCGACGTAGCATTTACAAAGGTCATCGGTAATAAAGAGTTTACTGGAACTACAAATTACACGCCTATTACGAAATTTGCGCAACTCGTAAATTACGGATTAACCTCTTCAATAAATGCACTAGATGGAAATGGGTATCCATTAATACCATATAATACATTACCTATTTCAACAGCCATTCAAAGTAGTGCATATTTAGGATTTTACAATTTATTCAAGTATTTACGTGCCATGTACAATGCGTACAACAGAAATAGTTATGGAAGCACTTATGATTATAATGATCCTAATCAACCTGATAATTTCTTTAACTATTTGAATATTGGTTATTTAGCAGACGAATTTGATCTTCAAGGTCGCACAATTGGCATGTCGGGCGTAAATCATGGAAATCTTACCGGGGTTACTCCGACTAGCGACTTGTATGTAAAGATATGTATGTATATTCGATTCGAAATCACAAAATATGCTGAAACAGCTGCTGCAAGTGACTACTTTAGCTACTATTTGAACTCAGAAATAACCACCGCTTCCCCTACGTCTATTATTATTGACTATTATACTAGTGACACACGCGCGTCATATTCGCTCATGTATATGTCAAATTTATTCAGTGATGGTGTATTATTTTTAGATCAGACTATACCACAATTATGGTTAGGTGGCAGTGGTAAAACAGTGCGTCAAATAATAGAAACGTTTGAACTATATTACAGAGAAGATCCGGTGACTTATCCATTTACTCCTACTTATATATTTGCCGCAATGTATCCATATGTACCATTAGAATTATTGCTAGCATACAGAACAGACACTGGCAAGTCAAATGGCACTGCACTTCAAATACCATTAGGAAATCCAGCAAACGATCCATTTTACGAACCTGGCACACGATGGATTTCCCTTAATACTGCTTTACGCGGAATGGACGGAAAATGGGGTGTTGAATGGTCATCCGAAGGATATTTATATTCAGATAAAAATTCTGATGCTCCATCCATTGATCAAGTTCTAACTGCTTTATCTTTTATTGATGAGCAAACATATTCATATACATCTGGTGCCAATGTATTAACAAAAATAAGTCCAGTGGTCAAAGAAATAAGAGATGCATTTTTAATATCAGATGGTGCCCATCCTGCTATTTGCGGATATAATGCGGCAGATGGAAGTATCACTGCCTACCCAACTACAACAACTAAAGGCGGTCCTGGTACAAATACAAATGGTATTGTTACAACTCCACCAACAATTAACCAGTTAGTTGCCTTGGTTGAAGGACAAAATATTCCTCTTGGATTTGCGAAATTATTGTTTGCCCCAACAGTTATTATTCGCGCATCGATTTATACTCGTGCCGAAAAACGCGCATTATTTGCTTCAAATACAATTAACGGTGCCAATGACGGTGGTTTAGCCGACGCTTATTATCAATTAAACTTGTTAGCTACAACTCCCGCATATACTGGTTCAGAAACAATTACTGCCGTGGCAAATAAACCATCCTCTTCAAATAACACAACCAATTTAGCTATTTATTACACCACCGATCATGTAGTATCTGATTTAATTAGTCTGAAATTCGAGATTAATTCATATAACAATTTCACTTATTCTGGTGGAATTCTCAATGCAAATACTACTAGCACGGTATCCGGTAAAGTAAATATACCAGATTATAGTTTAATCTCCAATCCATTTACTACTTATGGATTGTTAACTGCCTATGATTCCAATTCACAAGGTTATGATAATGATGGTTATTTAATCAGTATACAAGGTCAATTAATATGGCATACTACCGCTGAACGAACGAATATTATTGATGTATTTGAAATATCCGATGCTTCCGAATACAAATACAATCCAGATTTTAGCAACGCCCTAACTGGAGGTCCTTATGGCCTAGACAGTACTGGAAATTACTATTATGCATATACAGAGAACTTGAGTAACCTCCAAGATGTCTATCGTATTGAACAGCGTGCCTTATACAAGGCAGATACACGCGCAGGCAGAGGTATGAGTAACGATCCTAATTTAAATATTCTTATTGCATTAAAGGCGATTGGTGTTAAACGAACGATTGCTCTAAAATTCCCAGCAACCGCTTATTCTCCATTTACGAATAAAAACATTGGCGGTGAATTATCGAGTTACAGTTACACCAGAGGTACAAACAATCAAAATAGTATTACAACTGCATTATACAATCCTACCGGCAATACTCCAAATCAACGTATTCTAAATTTCACTGCATATGAATTATTATCCGCCTACACTCAAGGATCAGTCGAAGCTGACTCGAATGGTTATATTTTTAATAACATGGATCGTTTATTATGGCACACGGTTCAAGAACGTGATGAAATTATTGAAGCATTTTCTAACCGTACCGGAACAAATGCTAATAATATCTTAATGTACAATCCAACCAATAATACCTATGGCAAAGATTTATCAGGTCATTACTATTTTTCATATCCTGAAAACATGAATGATTTCGGCGACTTGATTGGACAACGACCTACTCCATAAATCGTGACTCATCTGTAACATATTTATTTAACACGACCATTCATTGGTCATGTGAAATTAATAAAGTCGAATCCATACTTCGGCACTTGCATAATACATAAAACAAGCGGCTCGGTATTGCGCAGTAAGTGTAATATAGGTAACAGCATTACCGCTGTTTATAATATTCGAGAGGTTATGATTATCATTTGCATACACAATTACATTGTTCCCACTCGGATTATCATTTACAACAATCCTTTGCTCATTTGGCAAACCCGTATTGAGTGTATACGTTGTGCTACTAACATATATTATATTGTTGACTGCTGGACCGGTCGGACCAATTGACCCGATTGCGCCGGTGGGTCCTACTATTCCGGTAGGGCCGGTCTGGCCTTGCGTTCCTTGTGTTCCTTGCGGACCGGTTACACCTTGTGTTCCTTGCGGGCCTATTTCTCCTTGTGTTCCTTGTGGACCTATTTCTCCTTGTGTTCCTTGTGGACCGGTTACACCTTGTGTTCCTTGCGGACCGGTTACACCTTGTGTTCCTTGCGGACCGATTTCTCCTTGTGCTCCTTGTGGACCGGTTACACCTTGTGCTCCTTGTGGACCGGTTGGCCCATCAATACTATCGAGGTTTACATTGTATGTAATTACAGAAAGAGTACTCATAGTTGTACTAGGGGAAATAATAAGTATCCCACTTTCTGTATAATATGCAATCACGGTTCCTTCAAATCGATCATTCACATCATTTGGATTTACGACTACTACTGAATTTCCAGGAATATAAGCAAGTCCACTATTAACTGTGATTCTGATATTACCGTCAACTATCGAAGCATCGCCCGATGTATTGAACTTATCGCCTTGTGGGCCTGTTGCACCTTGCGTTCCTTGCGGGCCGGTTACACCTTGTGTTCCTTGCGTTCCTTGTGGACCGGGTTCTCCTTGCGTTCCTTGTGGACCGGGTTCTCCTTGCGTTCCTTGCGGACCGGGTTCTCCTTGCGTTCCTTGCGGACCGGGTTCTCCTTGCGTTCCTTGCGGACCGGTTACACCTTGCGTTCCTTGTGGACCAGGTTCTCCTTGTGTTCCTTGTAGACCAGGTTCTCCTTGTGTTCCTTGTGGACCGGTTACACCTTGCGTTCCTTGCGGACCAGGTTCTCCTTGTGTTCCTCGTGGACCGGTTACACCTTGCGTTCCTTGCGGACCGGTAGGACCAGGGTCTCCTAAAGGTCCCATAAATCCATGTTCACCTTGAGGACCGGTTGCACCTTGCGTTCCTTGTGGACCTGGTTCACCTTTCGGTCCTTTCACCACATGCACTTTCGGATAATCCGAACATACACTACCGGCGTCCGATACACAATCGTCGCTATCGGCCACACTCACGCGAAACACTGCCGCCCTAGAGAAGTGCCCCGACACATTTATAATATCATCAATCACAATGACACCCGTCGAACAATCATAACTCGTCACCATGCCATAAAATCCATTAGATGCATTCCCCGAATCCACACAGTGCACGATTACACCATACGAAAAAACAATTTTCCGATCCAATATAAGCGTCACCGTTCGCGGAGGACAAATCGTCGCTATTGTGCTATAGGATTCATTTTCTGATTCGCATTCGTCATGACCGCTTACATGTCCTTCCAGATTGATGCGATATATTTTGTTTACTCCATATTTAAACCCGGCACTAATATTGTGGATATATTCTATAAATGCCACACCGGTATAGGCTATATATTTTTTAATTCTTCCGTGAAATATATTTATATTGTCGGTACTTGAAATGACAATTTTGCTGCCATTTACAAAAGCCAAATTTTTGCCAATAGTCGCATTGAAGACTACATGTTTGTCAATGTCTCCGCGCTGAATCGTGGCCATAAACGTACTTACATATTTTTGATCATGCGGCATAGTATATACAATGGACATATTTATTTTTGTTGCGCAATCGGCACAAAATCCGGATTGTTTTCTAAAGCACGCAATAATTTCATTTGTTTGACGGCGTTTTCGCGCGTCGCGCATTTCGAAAAGATTCGGCGCTTTACTGTCTTGCCCGTCTTTTTATTAGGACGCACCTTTTTCGACACGCGGTAGCAACTTTTGTTGCGCACTTTTCTCATGGTATAAGGCATTATATACTACTCTTATATTTTGATTTAGCCAATTAATATCCTAAATAACTATATAGCATATTACGCAGTAAAATGACTACTTACAAATCTACTCCTTGTACTCTCAGTTGTACTATTTCCGCCGTTTTCATCGTGGCCATGATTTACATGACCTATATGACCACTACTTCCGGCATCATCAAGAATTACGAAAAAACCCTCAAACCCGAACAAATGGCCATATATCACAAAATCGTGCAAGAACGTACGTCAACCTACTACATGGGCTATGGTCTCGGTCTCCTCTTAGCCGTTCTATTCATTGTCTATAACACTCGCTTTCGCAAAGTCCCGCTCTCGGCCATGCCTCTCGTGTGTATTGTCGTGTCGCTGAGTTTCTTGACGAATTATTTTTATTATATTTTGTCGCCTAAATCTACCTACATGTTGGACCATTTAACTACGCCTGAGGAAACTAAGGCGTGGTTAATCATGTACAAGGGCATGCAACGCAATTACCATATGGGTTTATTGTTTGGGGTGGTGGCGGTTGCGTTTCTGGGTCTTGCGTTTCGATGCTAGAATATCTAGCATTCTGTAAAAATAGTATAACTATATATGCACGAAGATAGCATGTATTTTGAATTATTCGTTGGGATACAACCAAGTCGAACCTAACAAATAGACGTCAAAACTAACGACGATCAAAAACGGTTATAAACTTATGGGCAGAAACAACAATAAAATAAGATTTACACCGTTGCATTAAACCTTTTAAACATTTCAAACTCCGATTATTTTTGTAAAATAGCAACATAAATTCCATTATGCCATTCTTTTTGTTCTGGACTTCCCCATACAGGATGCGTATCATTATTAGTTGTTCTAATTTCCCTTTCATATAATACTTTTAATTTTAATTTTTGAATTGAGTCGATTGTTCCATCTCTAACAAATTTCCAGTTCCAATCATCTACTATAAAAATAAATACATCATCTAAACAATTGTAATAATGTAATAATGCTTTAAAATGACTTTCGTTCGTGTGTTTTCCATCATACATATAAATATTGAATTTTGGTAATGTAGAAACGTCTACATTATAACAATCATTCTCAATAAAAGTTGCTTCATTTTCTCCTTTGAATTTTTCAAAATTAACTAAAAATTCAGATTTAGGACCTCCAAATTCACTCCAATTATCTATACAGATTACCTTTGCTTTATTTCCACACATAGCAGAACATACAGAACTACCTTTCCAAGTTCCTATTTCTAAATATCTTGCGTCTTCTGTGTTTAGTAAATTATTATAAAAATGTCTTGTTTTTATTCCAGACATACCTTCCATATTGATAATATCACTTGTAATTTTTGAAATATTATTTTCAGCATTTTTAAATGCTGTTTCAACAATTGTTTTATAAGTTTCCATTATAATATATTATACATATATTTTACATATATTTTAAACGCAAATATTTTATAAGTAATCGATATTTGAAATGTAAAACGGCGCACCCACACAGAAAGTGTTCATAGGCTTACATCATGACGAAAATAATAATAATAATAATATTCATGATTTTAAATATTACACACCAGAAGAATTAGCAAACAAATTTGCCAATGCGGATTCTATAAAGATTACTCCTAAAAACGGAGGTAAGATTCGTCGTAATACATCCAGTAAAAAACTCAAAAAGCGAACCACACTAAAGCGCAGAAAAACAAAAAGTCGCAAATAATGAGTCATCAAACCGTTTTTATTTTATACCCCACAATCTCCAGCGCGCCCCCTTTTGTTTTCGGTTTCACCACCTTTGATTCGTGCAAAAAGGAGCACAGTACTTGTTTGAATCCGCTCGCGTCGATGTTTTCCACTTCGCCGCAATCTTTTTTGAATTGATTCCATAAAACCGTTGATTTTATGGATTCACCTTCACCCACCTCCACATGACTATTCCACCAGGTCACCACTTGACCGAACGACTCATTCACGAGCGCATTCGTTTCGCCGTCTAAAATATCGCGAATCAATTCGTCATTTTTGTCGAAATTTGTTCGAAATTGTGTCATCAAGGTCTCTCGTTCACGACCATTTTTCACCAGTTTTTGTGCAATTTCGCGCACTTTGAGCTCGCGTTCGCGCAATTTCCCCATTTCCACTTCACTGTCCCCGTCCATCATAATAGAATGCAACGTTTTGCAGGCGAACCATACGGCCCTCAACATCTCACTGGGCTCCTCGTATTTCATCAATTGATTCACGTAGCACACGCATTTTTTCTCCGAGAGCCACTCAAACATGAAGGGCGCCTTGTCGAAGTTGTCAATCGTGGTATCCAAAGACACCACCCAGTCAAAATGCATGTGTTCGTTTTTCTTCAAATCCCGCTTGATTTTAT
>JACCDO011368751.1_pt1 | contig 44300 bp, 39 predicted proteins | sample 7446101 | NCBI WGS metagenome assembly JACCDO01 (sample SAMN15323440, study PRJNA562643) | freshwater metagenome | isolation source: river surface water | place: USA:Blue River Watershed | collected 2017-08-16 | reverse complement strand
GATCTCTGTATGGATTCGTTTATCCATGAATGAGTCTCCAGCTTTCAAGAAGATGAAAGAAGAAGGCAAATTATCAAAAGCTCCTTTGTCTGAGTCATTCGGTCAATGGAAAAACTTGAAGATTGTTATCTTGGCATTGTTTGGTCTGGTTGCAGGTCAAGCAGTGGTTTGGTACACAGGTCAGTTCTACGCTTTGTTCTACCTCACACAAGTGTTGAAAGTAGATGCTAAGACTGCGAACTTATTGATTGCCGCTTCATTGGTAATCGGTACGCCATTCTTCGTAGTATTCGGTGCTTGGTCTGACAAGATCGGTCGTAAAGTGATCATCATGGCTGGTTTGTTATTGGCGATCATCACTTACATTCCAAATACACCAGTTTCCGTATTTAATGCTTTAACTCACTTTGCTAACCCAGCGTTGGAAAAGGCAATGGCAACTGCGCCAGCAACTATTACTGCTGACGTGAACGAATGTACATTCCAGTTCAACCCAACAGGTACTGCGAAGTTCACAAGTTCTTGCGATATTGCAAAACAAGTGATGGCTTCAAACTCTGCTAGCTACACAACTATCGCCGGTCCAGCTGGTGGAACTGCAGTTGTGAAAATTGGTGATACAGAAATCACTGGTTACTCTGCAAAAGGCATGGCCCCAGCAGACTTGAAGGCAAAAGATGCTGAGTTTAAGAAAGCTATTCGTGATGCGTTGAATGTTGCTGGATATCCAGCTAAGGCAGATTCATCACAGATTAACTACGTTGCTGTATTGCTCTTGTTGGTGTACTTGGTGATTTTGGTAACCATGGTTTATGGCCCAATCGCTGCAATGCTGGTTGAGATGTTCCCAACCCGCATTCGTTACACCTCTATGTCCTTGCCATACCATATTGGTAACGGTTGGTTCGGTGGCTTGTTGCCAACGATCTCCTTCGCCTTGGTTGCGCAAAACGGTAATATTTACTACGGTCTCTGGTACCCAATCATCATCGCTGCGATGACATTGGTAATCGGTACACTGTTTGTTAAAGAAACCAAAGACGTAGATATCTACGCACGTGACTAATTAGATGTAAAGTATCTTTAGTTTGCAGTATCTAAAAGCCCGATCACAAAATGATCGGGCTTTTTTATTCCCACAAATTTTTTTGATTGCGATTGTTTAGAAGCTTTTGATTTTGCTGAGCAATGGAAATATCTCTTGCTCCAGGCACAACAGTAATCTGTGCTCCGGCAGCCAAGACACCAGTCTTAATGACTCGAAGGTACCAGCCACTAAAGCCCGATTGCAGCATTGCTTTGGAAGCGCCTTTATAACGCATAGCAGCGTTGAATTTGAAGCAGGGCTCACGTAATTTGACGACTATAAATTCGAGATCACCAATTAAGAATTTATCCCCAACAAAGACTTCAGTTTCGAGCTGACCCTCGATCGTAAAGTTCTCGCCAATGGCACCATGCATCAGCGTAGTCGGCTTTTTAGTTTCGCGAGTTAGTAGCTCGTTCCAAAAAACGTAGTGTTCTGCTGGGTAAACATAGATTGCTTTTTCAATGCCACCGTGTACGCTTAAGTCCGCTTGCTCGTCACCCCGCACGCCAAGAGTGGTAATTTCAACCGGACTTGGGTTTTGTAAATTACTCACACTCTTTTTATGAATTGCTGACGCAATGGTTTTGTAATCCGGATGGTGATTACCAAAGAGGGGTAATACTTTGCCAGTAGAGATCGATAGAAGACGCATAAGTAAAAATGCCTGATAAGATCAAACGATAAATTAAAGAGGGTAAATGATGCACCTATATAAGGTAATCACCATCATATTTTTTAGCCTTTTCCTAAGTCAAGGGGCTTATGCTAAATGGGATGAGGAGCGCGATGTCACTACAAATGGTAAAGATGAGTTGATTTATTACTTCAAGACCAATGAGCAGGGTCAGAAATTGGTCTTGGATAAATACGTAAAACGCCTGATTTTTATCCGCCCCGATCGATTTCATAAACGCTCTATTAGGCAAATCAGGATCGATGGGGTGGCTGTAGATGTCACAAGCGATCCCTTCTCGCGCCGCCCCGAGCAGACGGCGATTATTTTCGACAATAAAGATGAGATCCTCAAAAAACTTTTTTTGGCTAAGAAAATTGAGCTGGATGTTCGTTATGGCCGCGAACAAGAGGTGAGTACTTTTCTGGTGAAATAAAATTCTTTAAAGGGGAATTAAGTAATGTCAAATCGCAATAATGATGGGCTAAGTCGGCGAAATGCCATCAAGCTAGGCGTTGCCTCACTGTCGTCCGCGGGCTTGGTTGCTGGAGTTCAGGCACATAAGTCTGATGATGTAGTGAAGACCCCCTTTGTTGTATCCCAAACCTTAATACCTATTGCAGGTGGTAATGCTGAATTTCCTGTGCGCCGTATTTACTGTATTGGTAGAAACTATGCAGCGCACGCCCGCGAGATGGGGTCTGATCCAACGCGCGAGCCGCCCTTCTTTTTTCAAAAGCCAACGGATGCTATTCAGTTTGTAGCGCCCAATAAGATAGTGGACCATCCTTACCCAACGCTAACGAAAAACTATCATTACGAAGTAGAGTTGGTGGCGGCATTGAAAACTGGCGGAAAAAATATTTCTTCGCAGAATGCCTTGGATCATGTTTATGGTTATGCTCTGGGTCTTGATATGACCCGTCGTGATTTACAGCGTTTTATGGGTGATCAAAAAAAGCCGTGGGAAATTGGAAAATCTTTTGACCACTCTGCACCGATTGGGCCAATCTTTCCTGTTGCGCAGGTGGGTCACTTTACGAAGGGCTCAATCTCGCTTGCCGTCAATGGAGTAGTAAAGCAAAAAGCGAATTTGGATCAGATGATTTGGTCTGTAGCGGAACAGATTGCTAAGCTATCAGAAGCTAACGAACTATTCCCCGGTGACATCATTTACTCAGGAACGCCTGAGAATGTGGGGCCAGTTGTGCGAGGGGACATTGTTCGTTGCAGCATCGATAATTTGCCTGATTTAGTCATTAAGATCGTCTGATTCGCGGTATTGCGAGATCTGAAGTTGGCAAATTGAGCATTTGGAGCAAATAAGCTAAAATCTCAGATTCGGCGAATTAGCTCAGCTGGTTAGAGCGACGGAATCATAATCCGCAGGTCCGGGGTTCAAATCCCTGATTCGCCACCATTTTTCTAAAGCACCTATAAATCATCGATTTATAGGTGCTTTTCTTTACAGTCACATAAGCCTGTTTTTGACAAATGCGTCTTTTTCTGCAAGAGCTAAGTTCATCAGTAGCCCCCAAAACGCTATACAAAAAAAGATTCACCTTGCTTTTAGCTCTTTACCGAATATGCTACTGTGCAATATGGGTTTATTAAAAAAGCAACTGCTCTTTTGAATATGGGTTAATAAATGGCCAAACATAGTAGCGCTACTTATCCTGTTTCCCATAGCCTCCTGCAAAACTTGCGTCAGCAATTAATGCAAGTTTTGCCCTTTTCAAAGATGGCCCAAAAGGACGTGGATTTTTTTCTAAGCTCATCTAGCGAGGCCTACTTTGCCCCGAAAGAGATCATTATGTCTCCGGCAGATGGTGCACCGCAATTCTTATACTTGATTCGACAGGGGCGTGTATCGGGGCGACGTAATATTCCGGGGATTGAAGAAACTGCTTTTTTACTAGATGCTGGAAGCTTATTTTCGATTGGATCCGCATTTGCCAATCGACCAGTTTCAACTACTTATAGCGCAGTGGATGACTGTTTTTGTTTCTTATTTCCAGTGCACGCAATGCGCCAGTTGGCATTGCAATCGGCACCGTTTAGTGAATTTTTGACCAATCGTATCTGGGGTTTACTCCAAGAGTCACGTATTGCCTTACGTAATGCATTTGCATCTCAGGCGCTTACAGAGCAATCCTTGGAAAGTCGGGTGGGTGATCTGGCCCTTAAAAAACCACTTACGATAGGGCCCAATGAGTCTTTGCGCAAAGCCTTGAATTTGATTCATGAAAACAAAGTAGGTTCCATTCTGGTGGTGGAAGATAAGTTCACAATTTTAGGGATTTTGACTCGTTACGACGTACTCTCGCGCATCACTTTAATGTCTTTGGATTTGAGTACCCCAATCCACAAGGTTATGTCTCCAGGTGTAATAACTCTGAATGTAGATGACACGGCTGAAAAAGCTGGCTTATTAATGTCTCGTTTTAATATTCGGCACTTGCCTGTGTTAGATCGAGGTGAACTTGTCGGTATTATTTCAGAGCGTGATCTGTTTTCCTTGCAACGGCTCTCACTCAGTAGTATTAGTTCGGCTATACGCGGGACTAATGAACTTGCGCAACTCAAGAAGTGTGCAGAAGATATCCGTACATTTGCCCGCAATCTATTAGGTCAAGGAGTGCAAGCGCGGCAGCTAACTACTCTGATTAGTCATTTAAATGACGTTCTAACAGAGCGACTAATTCAGATTTATGCTGCTAAATATCAGTTAAGTATGACGCAGTTCGCTTGGCTTGCGTTAGGCTCTGAGGGGCGGAGCGAACAGACGATTGCAACTGATCAAGATAACGCATTAGTTTTTTCAGATACCGAGCCCGAGAGCCAGCGTGCTATTTATCTGCGATTTGCCGATGAAGTCAATCAGGCGCTAGATGAATGTGGTTATCCGCTTTGTAAGGGCAATATCATGGCCAGCAACCCTGCGCTCTGCCTTTCTCAACAGGAATGGCTGACTCGCTTTTATCGTTGGATAGAGCAAGGCAACCCCCAGGATTTACTTAATGCCAGTATCTTTTTTGATTTTCGGGCGCTGGCTGGGAACGCAGATATATTGATGCCTCTTAGAGACTATGTCCGAACTAGAGCCGCAGCTACTCCTCGGTTTATTAAGCTATTAGCTGACAACTCTCTTAATACCCGCGTACCCATTAATTGGTTTGGTGGAATTGAATTCACAGATATCGATGGTAAACAAACGCTTGATTTGAAATTACAGGGAACTGCAATTATTGTAGATGTAGCACGTATATATTCTTTGGCACATGGTATTGAGGCAATTAATACACGTGAGCGTCTAGCTGCCGTAGGTCGCGTCTTAAATATCCCTGAGTCAGAAAGTGCAGCCTGGATTACAGCCTTCGAGTTTTTACAAACACAGCGTTTAGCAGTTCAAATTGCCGAATCAAGAATAGTAGGCAATCCGAATGTGATTGATATTGAAAAACTGAATATCGTCGATCGGAGTATTTTAAAAGAGGCGCTCTTAAAGGTGCGCTCATTACAGCAGCTCCTACAGTTAGATTATGCTGGCTAGCATTAGAGATCTGACGCTATTGGATGGTGTAAGCCTTTTCTTTAGAAGGGCTAAACCTGAATCAAGACGTTGGATCGTCCTCGATGTTGAAACAAGCGGCCTCAATCCATATTCTGATCGCCTACTTGCCATAGCTGCAGTTGCGGTAGAGGTTAGTTCTGACTTTAGACGCGTATCCATCACCATCGGGGATAGTTATGAAGCTGTTCTAAAGCAAGAATTTCCGAGCGTTAAAGACAATATCTTGATTCATCATATTGGTGCGCAAGCGCAATCCGAAGGCAGGCCGCCAAAGAAGGTCTTAGAAGAATTTCGGCAGTGGGTAGGTCATTCCCCATTGATGGCTTTCCATGCTGCTTTTGATGAGGCAATGCTTAGTCGCGCCTATTCTTCATCCGGTCTTAAACCCCTACACAATGAATGGTTGGATATTGAGTTACTTGCCAAAATTACTGGGGTAAACCCGAGACTACGATCACTTGATGACTGGTTGGGATTTTTTGGAATTGAGTGTACTGTTCGCCACCAAGCTGCTGCAGATACATTTGCTACTGCAGAGCTTTTAATGCGCCTATGGCCTTATCTATCGAAAGAGGGGAATTCATGGGCCAGCTTGAGGGACATTTCTCGTCAAGCTAACTGGATACCACGTTGAAAATTAACGCCGAATAAGCTTATTTTCTAAAGGGTTTTATTGGGGAAAGCACCCATATAGCAAGTCAGACAAAATCAACATAATCCGGGAATCTAGGATAAATGTACTTTTAAGGGATTTTGGTGCTTTTACTTTTAAACATTGCTCAATTGCTTTTATACATAGGCGCTCTTGGTCTGGCTGGCCAAGGTTTGCTCTATGTTCTAGCTGGGCAAGGTAGACATACCAATTTGTTTTATCAACTGATCTGCATGGTAAATAAACCATGGACGGTAATAGCGCGTTTCATTTCACCAAAGCAAATAGCTGATAGCCAAATTCCATTTGTCGCATTTTGTATTGTCGGGGTTCTGTATATTGCGGTGACTATAGCTAAGATTGAATATTGCCTCACGATCGGAATAGCAGCATGTCAGTAAAACTACATTCTCTTACCTGGTATTTATTGAAGTGGCGCGCCACTTCAATGATTGTGCTTGGCATGAAAAATCAGGCAATGGAAGTATTTGAAGAAATGCTCAAACAGTTCCCTGCTGATGCTTATGTAATTAACAGCCTTGCCTATTTAAAAACCGAGTGCGGTGACAAGGAGGGGGCGATTACTGATTACAAGCGCCTCATATTATCCCCAGATGTCACGGCAGCTACCTGGTATAACCTCGGCTTTTTGCAGGAGGAAGTAGGTCAAATTCAAGATGCTGAACATAGCTTTAGGCAAGCCATCAAGCTAAATGAAAAACTAGATCAAGCCTGGTATGGCCTCGGATTGGTATTAATTCAATTACAACGCTCTGATGAGGCCATTAAGGCACTCAAGAAGAATACCCAACTGCAGCCAATGAGCCCCTACGCTTGGTATCAACTTGCGCGGGTTTATGTTGAACGCAACCAGCCCGACGAAGCGACCAAAATTATTCGTCATTTAAAAGAGTTTGAACCTAAATTTGCTAAGCAGTTAGAGCGGGAAACCGGTTTGGCTACTTAGTGGTTTTCAGTAGTAGGCAATTGTTGTAGAAGTAATTTATTAACTTGAGGAGACACTGTTATGCAATTAACAGAATCGCATAAGCAATATTGGCAAAAAAACCTGAGGATAACGGCATTATTGTTAGCCATCTGGTTTGTTGTGACCTATGTTGTGGGATATGCTGCGCGCGACCTGAATTTCACTTTTTTTGGCTGGCCGTTCAGCTTTTGGGTTGGTGCACAGGGATCATTGGTGGTTTACGTTCTAATTATTGCCTACTATGCGCACTACATGAACAATCTTGACAAAGAGTACGATTGCGCTGAAGTGGAGGAGGAATAATCATGGCCGGAATGACACCTAGTGGTGATGGAAGTATGTTTGGCGGCGGCGGAACTAATGCCGACTTCAAAAAGGCACTAAACAAAGTCTATGCTTTGTACACGGGCGGCTTCATAGCCTTCGTTATTGTTTTGGCTATTGCAGAACAAATGGGCCTCAGTCGCGCGATGATTGGTTACATCTTTTTGGGTGCAACCGTTTTGCTATACGCAGGCATTGGAGTAATGAGTCGAACCAATGATGCTGCTGAATACTATGTAGCTGGACGTCGCGTTCCTGCGATCTATAACGGTATGGCAACGGGTGCTGACTGGATGTCAGCTGCGTCGTTTATCGGTATGGCCGGTACTTTGTATTTAACGGGTTACGGAGGTTTAGCTTTCATTATGGGTTGGACAGGAGGCTACTGTTTAGTGGCTTTGTTCTTGGCTCCTTATCTTCGTAAATTTGGTCAATTCACAATTCCAGACTTTTTGGGCGCGCGCTATGATGGTAACCTGCCGCGCTTTATCGGAATTTTTGCGGCGATTTTATGTTCCTTTACTTATGTGGTTGCGCAGATTTACGGTGTTGGTTTGATTACAACCCGTTTAGCTGGTGTGCCATTTGAGATTGGTATTTTCCTAGGTTTGGCTGGTATTTTGGTGTGTTCATTCTTAGGTGGTATGCGTGCGGTGACTTGGACTCAAGTTGCTCAGTACATCATCTTGATCATTGCTTACATGATTCCAGTGGTTTGGTTATCAGTTAAGCAAACGAATAATCCAATTCCACAGGCTGTGTATGGATACCAGTTGGAAAAAGTAACAGCAAAAGAAGTAGAATTAATTAAAGATCCAAAAGAGTTGGAAGTGCGCGCCATTTTCAAGGCACGCGCAGACGCTTTTGCTGAAAAATTAAAAGACGTTCCTGCTGCACTGGCTGCTGATAAAGCAGCTGCTGAGAAAAAAGTTGCTGATTTGAAGGCTGCAAATGCACCTGCGGAAGAAGTAGCTGCTGCTGAAAAAGCACTGGCTGCCGTTCCAAAGGATGAGGCTGCTGCCAAGAAAGCTTGGACAGCTGGCAAAACAGGAGCAGAGAATCGATCCAAGCCCCTGGCTAATATGCCACGTCATGCTCAGCAGTTTGCAGGTGACCCTAATGGCAATGAGAAAGAAGTTGCAGCATTCGATACATCACGTCGTAACTTCTTAGCATTGATCTTCTGTTTGATGGTGGGTACAGCGGCATTGCCACATATTCTGATGCGCTTTTACACGACTCCGTCTGTAAAGCAAGCGCGTGAATCGGTGACATGGTCCTTGTTCTTCATCTTCTTGCTGTACTTCACCGCGCCTGCTTTGGCAGTCTTGGTTAAGTATGAGGTCTTTACGATGTTGGTCGGAACGCCATTTGATCAATTGCCGGCATGGATTGGGCAATGGTCTAAGGTTGATCCTACTTTGTTATCGGTAGTTGACGTTAATAAAGATGGCATCTTCCAGTTGGCTGAAATGACTATTGGCGGTGACATCATCGTTCTGGCGACCCCAGAAATTGGTGGCTTGCCATATGTGATCTCAGGCATGGTGGCTGCTGGTGGTTTAGCTGCAGCGCTGTCAACAGCAGACGGACTATTGTTGACAATTGCAAACGCCTTGTCACATGACCTCTACTACAAAATGATCAACCCAAATGCTCCTGCTAGCAAACGTGTTTTGATTTCTAAGGCACTCTTGTTGGTTGTTGCTCTGGCTGCTGCTTATGTAGCTTCTCAGAAACCGGCTGATATCTTGTTCTTGGTCGGTGCAGCGTTCTCCTTCGCCGGCGCAGCGTTCTTCCCAGCACTTACCCTTGGTATTTTCTGGAAGCGCGCCACTAAGGCAGGTGCATGTATTGGTATGGTTGGTGGCTTAGGTCTGACCTTCTATTACATGGTGATGACACAGCCTTGGTTGCGCGGTGTATTTGGTGTAACGTCGCCAATTGAGCTTTGGTATGGTATTCAGCCAATTTCGGCTGGCGTTTTCGGCATACCACTTGGCTTTGCATTGATCTTCTTGGTGAGTTTGGTAACCCCAGCCCCACGTAAAGATATTCAAGATTTGATTGACCACGTACGTTACCCAACGTTGCGCGGTGATATCAATACGCAAACTAATTAAGTTGTCAGATTGATTCTCGGGTTTATCCCCGAGGCTTTATAAACCCGCTCCTCGGAGCGGGTTTTTTATTACTCATAAACACCACAGGACTAGTAAGTAGTCCAGATTTCATCTTTATACTTATTGATATGACTCCAACCACGATCAATATTGTCAGTAGTGCCATTTTTGCAGTGGCAGTGCTACATACGTTTTCAACTAAGTTTTTTGAACACCTGGCGCATAAATATCCAAACCATTCTGGTATTTGGCATTTGCTCGGCGAGGTTGAGGTGGTATTTGGTTTTTGGGCGATGGTGTTAGTGTCATTCTTTTTTGTCCACACCGGACATGAGGCAACGATTGCCTACCTTGAGAAACTGAATTTTACTGAACCACTATTTGTCTTCGTGATTATGATCATCGCAGCGAGTAAGCCAGTTTTAGAGTTTTGTCTTTTTTTAGTATTACGGTTAACTGCTTTACTACCCGTCAATAAATCGGTTGGATTTTTGTGGGTCACACTCACGCTAGTGCCCTTGCTCGGTTCATTCATCACAGAGCCAGCTGCAATGACGGTAGCCGCATTACTCCTTCGTAATTACTATTTTTCTAAGCATATTTCACCTAAGCTGATGTATGCAGCTCTCGCTGTATTGTTTGTGAATATTTCTATTGGTGGTGCTTTAACTCCCTATGCAGCTCCTCCTATATTAATGGTGGCGAGCACTTGGCAATGGGATCTTTGGTTCATGCTCCAGAACTTTGGGTGGCGGTCCGCACTGGCAGTCGCCACTAATTCTGCTTTACTCGTATTGATATTCTTCAGGGAATTAAATGCTTTTACTATCGAGCCCAATGAGAAAAGAATTGATGCGATTCCATTTGGTGTGATTGCAATTCATTTAGCATTTTTAGTTGGAGTAGTGATCTCGGTACACCACTCAGTTTTATTCATGGGCTTATTCTTGTTTTTTGTGGGCTATACCGCAGCCTACGCGCGCTACCAAAATAAGCTGATTATTCGGGAAAGCTTACTAGTGGCATTTTTCTTAGCTGGCCTTGTGGTTTTGGGCGGGCAACAAAAATGGTGGTTGCAATCGCTCTTGGTTAACTTAGATTCGATTTCGGTTTATTACGGCGCTACTGTCCTTACTGCAGTGACCGATAATGCTGCACTCACTTATTTAGGATCACTAGTGGATGGTCTCTCTGATGAATTTAAATACTCATTAGTCTCGGGCGCGCTCACTGGCGGCGGCTTAACGGTGATTGCTAATGCCCCCAATCCTGCAGGCTTTTCAATTCTTAAGTCTAGCTTTGAAGAGGGTGCGATTAGCCCGCTCTACTTATTCTTATATGCGCTACCGCCAACGATCATTGCCATCATTGCATTTCGCTTTATCTAAGTGTCAGCCCAGCAAATTCTAAGTTCATTACCCCCGGTAGTTGACCTTCTTTGCAGATAGAATCAAAACATGTCTAAATTTTGGAACTTTGTCTTTTTTCAAGTGGGCTGGTTTGCTTGCATTTTGGGCGCTGCTTATCAGCACGAGCTCTGGGCGGTAATCGGAACCCTTGCCTATATTGCTATTCATCTCTGGCGCTCTCAGACGCCAAAGTTAGAGCTAAGCTTGCTAGTAAAGGTCCTGTCTTTTGGGATCGTGACCGATAGCCTGCTGATGTATTCAGGGTTCCTCGACTTTAAGGGCACATGGCCCTCTCCTTATCTATCACCAGCATGGATGTGGGCACTCTGGCTTTTGGTAGCTAGCACCCTTAATAGCTCCCTGTCGTGGCTAAACGGTAAGCCAGTATTGGAGATAGTTTTAGGAGCAATTAGCGGCCCCTTATCTTACGAGGCTGGTATTCGAATGGGGGCGGCAAACTGGGGTTCTGGGTCTCATATCCTTGGTTTGGGCCTTATTAGCCTAGTCTGGGCAGTTGCAATGCCCCTCTTTTTCTATTGGGTTGGACCTATTACCAGGCCTGCCCTAGCAAAAAATACGTAAATTCCTTTAAAAAGTCACTTGCAAATACTACTGTTTTTATATACAGTAACTTCTAAGTTGTGAAACAGTAGATAAAACTTCGGGAAAAAGCCCAATACAAAGCGAAAAGGAATCAAAAATGGCCTTGGATGACAAAAGAAAATCAGCCTCCTCAGAATTTGAGGGAATGAGCGGAGACAAGCAAAAAGCACTAACAGCAGCCTTAGCGCAAATTGAGAAACAATTTGGCAAGGGCTCAATCATGAGATTGGGCGATGCTGAAATCAGTCAAGATATTCAGGTGGTATCAAGCGGCTCACTCGGTCTTGATATTGCTCTTGGAGTTGGCGGACTGGCACGTGGTCGCGTGATTGAGATTTACGGACCAGAATCTTCCGGGAAAACAACATTAACTTTGCATGCGATTGCAGAAATGCAAAAGCTTGGTGGTACTTGTGCGTTTATCGATGCTGAGCATGCATTAGATGTTCAGTACGCATCACGCCTTGGCGTGGATGTAAATAATTTATTGATCTCTCAGCCAGATACAGGCGAGCAAGCTTTAGAAATTGCCGATGCATTAGTGCGTTCTGGTTCGATTGATTTAATTGTGATTGACTCAGTAGCAGCTTTGGTTCCTAAGGCTGAGATTGAAGGCGATATGGGCGATTCATTACCAGGTTTACAAGCGCGCCTCATGAGTCAAGCTCTACGTAAGTTGACCGGCGCAATTAAGCGTACCAATACAACCGTGATTTTCATTAACCAAATTCGTATGAAGATTGGTGTGATGTTTGGTTCACCTGAGACCACTACTGGCGGTAATGCATTGAAGTTCTATGCTTCTATGCGCTTGGATATTCGCCGCATCGGCAGTATTAAAAAGGGTGATGAAGTGGTTGGCAATGAAACCCGCGTGAAGGTGGTTAAGAACAAGGTTTCGCCGCCATTCCGTGAGGCGATCTTTGACATAATGTATGGCGCTGGTATTTCAAGAGAAGGCGAAATCATTGATATGGGCGTTGAGGCCGACCTCGTTGAAAAATCAGGTTCTTGGTATAGCTACAACGGCGATCGTATTGGTCAAGGTAAAGATAATGTGCGTGACTTCTTAAAAGAGAATCCAGCGATCGCTAAAGATATTGAAGCCAAGATTCGTGAGAAGTTAGGCGTTAAATCTGGCTCAGCAGTAGTCACTGATGTGCTGAGCGAAGAAGAGGAAGTCGAATAGTTCGATGTCAGAGCTAGACAGTAAAAGCAAAGAAAGAACCAAACAAAGCCCGAGTCTCAAAGCTCGGGCTTTGCGTCTTTTGTCGCTCAGAGAATATAGTCGCAAAGGTTTAGCTGCAAAACTTGCAGAGTCAGAAGCAAGGTGGGCAAAGCTAGGTGGAGATCAAGCTCAAGAGGCGTCAGACACTAAAAGCTTAAGTATTGAGGCCGTGCTAGATGATTTTGAGGCTAGGGGCTGGCTATCGGATGAGCGTTTTGCTGAGGCATTAGTGCGCAGGCGCAGTGAACGTTATGGGATGCGAAAAATTCAGGGCGAACTTGAGAGGGCTGGAGTAGATTCCAAGCAATCTGCGAAACTTCTGGCGGGGCTCAAGGAAACGGAATATCAGCGTGCTTATGAGCTCTGGACTCGAAAGTATGGTGTAGCCGCTCCAGATCAGAAGGAACGAGCTAGGCAATACCGCTTCTTGGCCTCTAAGGGTTTTAGTTCTGAAGTCGTGGCAAGGGTGATTGGCGGCCAGCAGCCCGATTAGGGCAATTACGGATCGGAAATAGACAATTGCGGCGTTGCAGCATGATAGACTTACGGGGTCGGTCAAGCCGTTCGCATTTATTCAAATTTAGCTAATTTAGCTATATCTCGAGTAAGTATGGGATGAAGGCAACATCGGTTTAATGAATCCTCATTGCTTGCTAAAAAAGATACCGTTTCGGAGTAATTATGAAAATTCACGAGTACCAAGGCAAAGAACTGCTTCGCCAATTTAATGTGCCTGTTCCAAACGGCATCCCTGCGTTTAGCGTTGATGAGGCAGTGAAAGCTGCTGAAAAACTAGGTGGCCCAGTATGGGTTGTTAAGGCACAAATTCATGCTGGTGGACGCGGCAAAGGCGGCGGTGTGAAGTTGGCAAGAAGCATGGACGATGTGAAGAAATACGCATCTGAAATTTTGGGCATGCAACTTAAGACTCATCAAACAGGACCAGAAGGTCAAAAAGTCAATCGTCTCTTAATTGAAGATGGCGCAGATATCAAAAAAGAGTACTACTTCAGTATTGTTACAGACCGTGGCACGCAAAAGAATGTGATCATGGCTTCAAGCGAAGGTGGTATGGATATTGAAGAGGTTGCTGAATCTCATCCAGAAAAAATTATCAAAGTATTTGTTGATCCTTTAATTGGTTTGACAGATGCTGATTGCGACATCGTTGCAAAAGGTATTGGCGTGCCTGAAGCCTCTATTCCAATGGCGCGTGACGTATTTAAGAATTTGTATAAAACGTATTGGGATACCGATGCTTCATTGGTAGAGATCAACCCATTGATTCTTGAAGGTAATGGCAAGATCAAGGCTTTGGATGCGAAGTTCAACTTTGATCCAAATGCATTGTTCCGTCACCCAGAGATCGTGGCTTACCGTGATATCGATGAAGAAGATGCGGCTGAGATTGAGGCTTCTAAATTTGATCTTGCCTACATCTCCTTAGATGGCAATATTGGCTGTTTAGTGAATGGTGCTGGTTTGGCTATGGCAACTATGGATACTATCAAGCTATTCGGTGGTGAGCCAGCAAACTTCTTGGACGTTGGCGGTGGTGCTACAGCAGAAAAAGTGACTGAAGCATTCAAGATCATGCTCAAGAACAAGAGCGTAGAGGCTATTTTGGTTAACATCTTCGGCGGCATTATGCGTTGTGACGTGATCGCTGATGGCGTGGTTACAGCATGTAAAGCGGTAAACCTCACGGTACCTTTGGTTGTACGTATGAAGGGCACAAACGAAGATCTGGGTAAGAAGATTCTTGCCGACTCTGGTTTGCCAATTATCAGCGCCGATTCAATGGCTGAAGCTGCTACCAAGGTAGTTGCTGCTGTTGCCAAAAACAAATAATCCAGGAATTCCAATATGTCTATTTTGATCAATAAAAACACCAAAGTCATTACACAAGGTATTACTGGTAAGACCGGTCAGTTCCATACTGAAAAGTGTCAAGAATACGCAAACGGCAAAAATTGTTTTGTTGCTGGTGTGAATCCTAAAAAAGCTGGCGAGTCCATTTTCAATATTCCAATTTATGCGACTGTTAAAGAAGCTGCTGCCCAAACTGGCGCTACCACTTCTGTAATTTATGTTCCCCCTCCGGGTGCTGCTGCAGCGATCTGGGAAGCAGTTGAAGCTGATCTTGATTTTGTGATCTGTATCACTGAAGGTATCCCTGTGCGCGACATGCTTGAAGTGCGTAATAAAATGCATGCTAAAGAAGCTGCTGGCGGTAAGAAAACCTTATTACTTGGCCCTAACTGCCCGGGCATCATCACTCCTGATGAAATTAAGATCGGCATCATGCCTGGCCATATTCATAAGAAGGGCCGCATTGGTGTTGTGAGCCGTTCCGGTACCTTGACCTATGAAGCAGTTGGTCAGTTAACAGCGATTGGCTTGGGTCAATCTACTGCGGTTGGTATTGGTGGTGATCCAATCAATGGCTTGAAGCACATCGATATCATGAGAATGTTCAACGAAGATCCAGAAACGGATGCGGTCATCATGATTGGTGAAATCGGCGGCCCAGATGAGGCTGAAGCAGCTCGCTGGTGCAAGGACAATATGAAAAAGCCAGTAGTTGGCTTCATTGCTGGTGTTACAGCGCCCCCTGGAAAGCGTATGGGCCACGCCGGCGCATTGATTTCTGGTGGAGCGGATACTGCTGATGCCAAACTTGCCGTCATGGAAGAATGTGGCTTCAAAGTAACAAAGAACCCATCAGAAATGGCAGCTTTATTGAAAGCCATGTTGTAATAGCGAAAAATTAAAAGATACTGCTATCTCGATAGTGTTTAGCAGTATCTTTTTTGTAGTAATTTGTAGTTTAAAAAAGTAGTTAAAACATAAAAAACGTAGGGAGACAAAATGGATTTTTCAGCTTTTTCTGATGCTACCTTCTGGGCGGCACTTCTATCAATCATCGTAGCTAATATCTTGTTATCGGGCGATAACGCAGTTGTGATTGCATTAGCATCACGCAACCTGCCGCCTGAGCAGCAAAAGAAAGCCATTTTCTGGGGTAGTGCTGCTGCAATTATTTTGCGCGTAGTGCTCACCATTACTGCGGTTGCCTTACTAACATTGCCATATCTCAAAATTGTTGGCGGCTTGTTACTTCTCTATATCGGTATTCAGTTGTTATCTGATAGCGGTGGTGAAGAGCATATGGAAGCTAAAACCAGCATCTGGGCAGCGATTCGTACGATCTTGATTGCTGACTTAGTAATGAGTTTGGACAACGTCTTGGCTGTGGCTGCTGCTGCACAAAAAGGCCCAGAAGAAACTCGTCTCTTGCTCTTGATTATCGGCTTAGCAATGTCTATTCCTTTAATCATTTTTGGTAGCGCAATGCTGTTGAAAGTGATGGAGCGTTTCCCAATCATCATTACTTTGGGCGCAGGCTTATTGGGCTTGCTAGCGGGCGGTATGTTAGTGGATGATCCAGCAATTAAAGATAGCATTCAGGAGGCCTTAGGAGATGCTAAGCTTGCCTTTGAAGTTATCGGTGTAGCCATTGTTATTTTGGTGGGCACGTATATGAAAAAACGGAATGCTGGAAAAGCAGAGCATTAATCGGATTTCAAATGAATCAGAAAAGCCGGCCTCTAAAGCCGGCTTTTTTAACGCCTAGATTTCTTGTGTAGAACAGGTATAGACTGGATGATGAGGCATTTCACCTCAGGAGCTAGAAGATATGCAAAGTAGAAATCAGGAATCAGGATTTACATTAATCGAAGTGATGGTGGTTGTTGCCATCATTGGTATTTTGGTAGCGGTAGCTGTTCCTCAATATCAAGATTACATTGCACGTAGTCGGGTTGTTGAAGGGATGAATTTATCCTCCAGTGCAAAGCTTGCTGTGACAGAAGCCTTTGCAAGTCGCGGGACTGTAACCATGGATGAGGCTACCAGCGGTTCATTTACCTTTGGACCTACTCGTAGTGTAAAGTTGATCGAAATCACGCCATCAGGAGCCATTGCTATTGACTATCAAGTCAGTGTTGCGCCAGAAGGTAAGAACACGCTACACCTCATTCCGACAAATAATCCAGATGCAAATGTGCCAAAGCCGATTGACCTCTCAAAACCAGAGGGCGCAACATGGGCAGGTGGTTGGTCTTGTAGATCGACTGAAACAAATCTACTTCCCCAGCTCCTACCATCTGAGTGCAGAATTAATAAGTAAGGATTTAGCAAGAAGCTTGCCCAACCATTAGCCACCCTGGGTGGCTAATTCGTATAGCTTTCTATTCGAACTCTTCTCAAGCAGTTTCACTTCACTCGTCACCATGCCAGATCTACTGCTTTGGACATATGGTAGATATTAAGTAGGGCGACTTGGACTACGGTGAGTGCTTCTGTTGCCGTACTTTAAAATTAGGTTAAACGTAGCTATTAAGTGGGTAGAAAAGATCGCTAAAAGACATGTGGCGGCTTGCTTTATAGGCCTGCTTCTTTGCAATAAAATGAATCCATGAATCCTAAATTTCAACTAATGCTTCAACAAGTTATTCAAGCTTTTCAGGGCGATAATTTTGATTTAGCTAGCTCAACTTTAAATAAGAGTCTACAAGTTGATGTATCTAGTTCGGAGGCTATTTTTGACCTTGGGATTGCTTATGCAGAAGCTAATAAATTTGCTGAAGCGCTGACCATTTTTTATTGTTTAAAGTCTTATAAGAATAGCGATGCAAGGATTCCATATAACATGGGCATCATTCATTCGCTGGAAGGTAAGTACGAGCTGGCATTGGTGGCGTACGATTTAACTCTTAAGCTTCAGCCTGACTACGTGGAGGCATTGATTAATAAAGGTGCAATCCATAACGAGATGAAAGATTATGCATTGGCATTAGAGGTTTTGGATCGCGCAATAAATTTATCTGAAAATTATTATGAAGCTTACTCAAACAAGGGTGCAACTCTGCACGAACTTAAGCGATATGATGAGGCCATTACTCAATACGATAAAGCGCTTAGCCTAAAGCCCGATGACCACGAGGCTCGGATCAATAAGGGTGCAACTCTGCACGAACTTAAGCGATATGATGAGGCCATTACTCAATACGATAAAGCGCTTAGCCTAAAGCCCGATGACCACGAGGCTTGGATCAATAAGGGTGCAACTCTGTACAAACTTAAGCGATATGAAGAAGCTATTACTCATTGCGATAAGGCGCTAAGTCTAAAACCAGATAATCACGTGGCTTGGTCTAGTAAAGGGATGTCTTTGCATGAGCTGAAACGCTATGAAGAGGCCATTGCTCACTATGAAAGGGCATTGAGTTTGAGGCCAGACTACCCCGAGGGTTGGAGTAATAAAGGGGTGACCTTGCATGAGCTGAAACGCTATGAAGAGGCCATTGTGCACTATGAAAAGGCATTGAGTCTTAAACCTGATGCTGATTGGGTATATGGAGATTTAGTCTATACAAAGATGAAAATATGCAGTTGGTCTGGTTTGGTAGATTTATTAGACATTATTTGTAGAAAAGTGATGGCAGGCGAGAAAGCTGCACAACCTTTCCCTTTGCTTGCTTTAAGTGATGATGCTTCTTTACATAAGCAATGTTCTGAGATTTATGCTCAAAATAGATATCCATCAAATTTAACCTTAGGCTCTATTCCTAAGTTATCAAAAAAAGAGAAAATTCGTATTGCTTATTTCTCTCCTGATTTTCGAAGCCATCCAGTATCTTTTCTAACTTCTGAGCTCTTTGAAATTCATGATAGAAGTAAGTTTGAAGTATTCGCTTTTTCGCTACAAAAAGTACCGATTGACGATGAGATAAATATTCGCCTCAGAAAGGCCTTTGACAGATTTATAGATGTCGATAATATGTCAGACCAAGAAATTGCCCAATTAGCCCGAGAGTTGGAGTTAGATATTGCCATTGATTTGGCTGGACCAACTCAATACTCTAGAACTAGAATTTTTTCTTATCGAGCTGCACCTATTCAAGTAAATTGGTTGGGCTATGCAGGAACAATCGGCGCTAATTTTATTGATTATATTGTGGCTGATAAAACTATTATTCCAGATCAGTCCCAGCAGTTTTATTCTGAAAAAGTGGTAACTCTTCCTGACACCTTTATAGTTGATGACTCCAAGCGGATTCCTTCTTCTAGAGAATTTACAAAAAAAGAGTGTGGGTTACCAAAAAATACATTTATCTTCTGTTGCTTTAATAATGACTATAAATTTAATCCTCAAGTTCTAGATAGTTGGTCGAGAATTTTGTGGGCAGCAAAAAATAGCGTGTTATGGATTCCAGAAAATAATGAACGCTTCAGTGCCAATATAAAATTTGAATTTGAAAGGCGAGGCATTAGCTCTAATAGGGTTATCTTTGCTCAAAGAGTGGAGTCGATGGCCGACCATTTGACTAGATATGCTTTGGCGGATTTATTTTTGGATACCTACCCCTACAATGCGCATACAACGACGTTAGATGCTCTTAAAGCTGGGGTCCCAGTCCTCACCCTGATGGGAGGATCATTTGCTAGTCGTGTGGCAGCTAGTCTCTTAAATGCTATTGGTTTGCCTGAGCTAATTACCAATACCCAAGAGGAATATGAGTCTTTAGCAATTGAGTTAGCCGTGAATCACCAGAAACTGGCAGATATAAAATTGAGGTTAGCTAACAATCGTCTAACTGCCCCTTTATTTGATACACCACTCTTTACTAAAAATCTTGAAGCAGCCTACATCGCAATGTATGAGCGATACCAAGCCGATTTAGAGCCAGAACACATATCTATTGCTTAGGCAGTATTTTCAGTATTGTAATAGCTACTTGTTTTTGCACGCTTAGGCCTAACTGAGCGAAACTAGTTGGTGACCACTAGGTCGCCTTCCACTCTCCAGATTTACTATCGCCTTTCTCAAGTAGTTTGACATCACCATGCCACGGTTTACTGCTTTGCACACATCGTAGATTGTGATAAGGGTAACTGGGACTACGGTGACTGCTTCCATTTCAACGCTTTGCAACTTCAATCTTGACCAAATCTTTGGGTTTACTTGGACAACATTTGGATAAAGGTTAGCATAAGCCATACGGGTGGCCCAATTGAATTTCTAGAATCTAGGCCCCACCGTACTCCCCTAAAGTAGGCTTAGGAGTCCCACATCTTTCTTGCGCAGTGTTTTGGACATTAGAATGGCTTATTAATAATATTTTTATACATCATGCAATATTTTGGAGGCAATAGTGGAATTTAGTTTTTTCTTTCCAACAAATGATCGTGGAGGTACACACCTTTTAGGTTGTTTAATGCAGGGCTTACATCTTCTGGGACATAAAATCTATTCTAATGTTCCAGTAAAAGAGTTTAGATCAAATGGGATATGCCTGCCATTTTCTGGTTTATTTGCAGATAAAATTGAAATTACCTCTGATATGTCTAGAGGGCATTTAATTGTTGATGCTTTTAATGGTTTAGGTAAATATTCAGAGCCTTTAATAGAGTCCGCAAAAAACAATAAAATTGTCCTTGTGGATATGAATGATGTATGTAATTTTCGTGACTATGACGAGAATTTCCTTGTCTTTAGGGCCCACTCTAATAAATTTGCCATTAGAAAAGGAAAATTCCAGCCTATTGGATTTGGAGTTTCTCAAGAAGCAGTTGATGCCTCTAAAAATTATCAAATCTGCAAGAGGGATGGCGGTATTTTAAGAAACTTTCGCCCCTCAAGTAACCAGTCTGTTAGAGATTCTCTAGACCTAATTTTGGTCCCAAAATTGAAGACTCATTTCAATATTAATCAGAATATTTCAGCTCAAAATCAATATCTCTCTGACTTACTAGCCTACAAGGCAGTATTAGCTTATGGGGGCAGCCTCTATAGGGATCTTCTTTTAAATCCTTATTTTTTGGGCAATAAGGACCTTGAGTTTAAAGAGTTGCCTACTGAGCCTGCCATATTGAGATTTGATAGCTGGAGATACTATGAGGCAGCATTGTTTGGGGCATGTCCAATCTCTCTTGATTTTGAGAGATATGGATTAGATAATTCGGCAAATCCTACTCCATGGAAAGAATATATTCCAATAGATTTTGCCAGAATAGACGAAACAGTATCTAGGATTGTGACTTCACTGAATGATGACCCAATGTTTTTTGAGAATATTGGAAAAAATGCTAGGGACTGGGTACTGAAAAACCATTCACCCATGTCTATGGCGGAAAGATTATTAGAAAAAATGAGGGCAGAGGAATATCTCTAAAGTACTGATAAGTCTATACCGAAAATTATTCAGTATTTAAATTTAGGTATGCTGTGTAATACTGAAACAAGATCTGAAAGTCTTTGCCAAAAACCTACTTTGGTCGGCAAGACACACTGTCGCTTGTATGGTGACTTATCAATCTCAGGAGGGTCTCCATCACTCTCGTAGATTGCGACTCTTCTAGATTAACCGTTCTTGGTAAGTGATATGTAGGCTGTACTTGTTTGCTAATTGATGTCCTCCCAGCAAGGGCTCAAAATCTCTCCCCTTCGCATAGCGGTCTCAATGGCAAGCCATTACAAATGGTTTTGTGTATATGTTGCGGTTGGCTTTTGGAGTGCAAGCCTCCAGCAGAATGCTTTGCACATCACAGTGGTTATTTTTGGACTAATCTTAATTTTTGACATTATCTTAAAATTGTGAGTTGTCGCTATAAAATAATGCCATGAATCCTCAACTTCAATCAATGCTTCAGCAAGCCATCCAAGCCTTTCAGGATGGAAATTTTGATAGTGCTGATTTAATTTTAAAAAGAGTTTTACAGGTTGACTCCAAAAATCTCCCGGCCTTACATGTGCTTGGCTTAATAAAGGTGATGCAGACCAATTACAGAGAGGCGGTTGATTATTTAACTAGGGCCGCTCGTATCCATCCTAATGATGCTTCAATACAGTACAACTTGGCAAAAGCTCTTGCAGACTCTGGAAATGATAAAGATGCTCTCATTCATTACAAAAAATCAGTTGCCCTAGCTCCAAATAATCCAGAGGCTTGGCTTAGCTATGGAAAAAGTGCCTCTAATTTGGGTCGTTATGAGGAGGCCTTAGTTTGGTATGGCAATGCGCTAAGTTTGAAGCCTGACTATGCAGAGGCGGCTTTGAACAAAGGCGCAACTTTTAAAGAGCTTAAAAGATATGAAGAAGCCATAGCTTTCGCTGAGCAGGCCTTGGCAATAAATCCTAATCTGGCTGAAGCTTTGTTGAATAAAGGGGTTGCCTTAAAAGAACTCAAACGCTATGAAGAGGCAATTGCGCAATATGATAAGGCGCTAAGCCTTAACCCTGACTATGCAGAGGGTTGGGCCAATAAGGGTAATGCTTTGTATGAACTCAAACGCTATGAAGAGGCAATTGCGCAATATGATAAGGCGCTAAGCCTTAAGCCTGACTATGCAGAGGGTTGGGCTAATAAGGGAAATACTTTGTATGAGCTTAAGCGGTATGACGAGGCAATCGTGCACTACGATAAAGTACTTAGCCTAAAGCCTCACGATCATGATGCTTGGAACCATAAGGGCAATATTTTGCATGAGCTCAAGCGGTATGACGAGGCAATTGCGCACTACGATAAGGCACTAGGCCTAAAGTCTGACTATGCAGAGGGTTGGTCTAATAAAGGTAATGCTTTGCATGAACTCAAGCGGTATGACGAGGCAATTGCACACTACGATAAGGCACTAAGCCTTAAGCCTGACTATGCAGAGGGTTGGGCTAATAAGGGGATGATCCTCAATCTCCTTAAGAGGCATTCTGATTCAGCAAAATGTTACCTAAAATCTTTAGAGCTTAAGACGGAAGACTCTTTTTTATTAGGTCAATTTCATCATCAAATGATGTTAGCGTGCGATTGGACTAATTATGAAAAGAGTATTGATGAAATCGCTCATTTAGTTAGCGAGGGAAGAAAGGGGGCTGAGCCATTCGGTTTCCAGGGCATTTCATGCTCAGAGGAATTATTAAAAAAGTGTGCTGAATTTTATTCAAATGATAGGTTTCCTGCGCTTGGTAATTTTTCTGAATTTTCAAAGTATCAACATCATAAAATTCGTATTGGATATTTGTGCGGTGAATTTAGGAATCAGGCAACCTCAATGTTAATGACCCGTGTTTGGGAGTTGCACGACAAATCTAAGTTTGAAATTTTTGCTTTTGATAATGGCTGGGATGACGGTTCAGACTATCGCCATAGAATTAATCAAGCTTTCAGTAAGATATTCGATATATCTAAATTATCTGATGTAGAGGCGGCTAAATTAATTCGATCTAATGAGATTGACATTCTTGTAAACTTAAACGGTTTTTTTGGGCTCGCAAGGCAGGGTGTATTTTCTTATAAACCTGCCCCAATTCAAGTGAACTATCTTGGCTTTCCCGGAACTATCGGCGCAAAATACATGGATTACATCATTGCCGATAAATTGGTGATACCGGAAGAGTCAAAAATACATTACATTGAAAGGCTTGTATATCTACCAAATAGCTATCAAGCAAATGATGACCTAAGAAAAATCTCTGATGGACAATTTTCTAGAGCGCAACTAGGTCTTCCAGAGGATGGTTTTGTTTTTGCTTGCTTTAATAACAATTACAAAATAACTCCCTCTACTTTTGATTCGTGGATGAGAATTTTAAGTAATGTTCCGGGAAGCGTTTTGTGGCTTTTGGAGGATAATCCAACCGCTAAAGAGAATCTAATTCAACAGGCGGCCTGTAGAGGCGTCGATTCGTCTAAATTAGTTTTTTCTGATCGCCTTAGAATTGAGGATCATCTGGCGCGTCAACGGTTAGCAGACCTGTTTCTTGACACTTTGCCTTATAACGCACACACAACCTGTAGCGATGCTTTATGGGCAGGATTACCTGTGCTGACTCTAATGGGGAGCACTTTCCCGGGTAGGGTTGCTGCTAGTCTTCTAAGTGCCCTAGGATTAACTGAACTTATTACCTCCAACAAGGAACAATATGAGGCTTTGGCAATTGAATTAGCGATAAACCCCCAAAAGCTTATAGATATTAAATTGAAGCTAGCCAAAAACCGATTGACTACTCCCTTATTTGATACCCCGCTTTTCACTAAAAATCTTGAGGCTGCTTACATCAAAATGTATGAGCGGTATCAAGCTGATTTAGAGCCAGAGCATATATCTATTAATTAGTGAAAGTTTTTAGTATCGCAAGAGCTAATTGTTCTGGGTCTGAGAGGTTTAACTGGCTATACCCCGAAGAAGTTAGCTTTGTCTTTACAGGCGCCCTTTACTTCTTTTGTGTAGTGTTGCCACGGTTTCTGCTCCTAAGTGGGACAGAATTGGGCCACAAAAAAACAATAGCACAAGAGACGCACGAGACCGAATCCATCAGCATGCTGGATAAGGTGGGGCGCCCCTTTGCGATTTCCAGAAGCTGAACGCTATGCCACACCCCCCCATTTTTTAAAAAGGTCCCATCCATCTACCTTTGCACGCTGTTTTGCACGGCCAACTAGGTATTTTTTGAATTAATGTCGATTTTTACTCTCCATGTTTAGTAGCAGGCGGTACAAGACCATATCATCCCAGCAAGAAAAATATATTATGTGAATTCCCGAATGGATAAATTAAAAGTGTTGCGACAAGTCGAGCCGGTTGCAGTTTGGCTGAAATGTGAACAATTGCTAGTCTTGAGTAATGCAAGTTTATGTATAGTGGAGGCATTCATTGTTTGGGACTCTAAAATTTATGGGCAACATCTATTACTTTGGCTATCCAACACCTACCACTGGGGGTGATTTTGTAAACATAGATCACGTTTTGGTTTTAAACAAACTTGGTTTCTCTGCGAAAATTATCTACGATGGCAGTCACCCAATGAGTAGTAAATTACCTCAGAACTCTCGGCCTATTCAATCAATAAATTTTCGAGAAGATGATTATTTTATTGTTCCGGAGAATGATTACCAACTATTAGAATTTGCGTACAGCCTAAAATCAAAATTAATTATTCACAATCAAAATAACTATTATTTTTTTAATGCTGTTAATTCTGTTTTAGGTTTGGAAAATAAGCGCTTTAATACTATCATCTGCCCGTCTGATATAAGCGCTAAGATGCTAGTTGATGCAGGTTATCGTGGTGAGGTTGCCGTAATAAAGCCATATGTACCATCATATTTTTCACCATCAAAAAAGAAATTAACCATCGCATTTTCTCCCAGAAAGCTGCCTATTCAGAGCAGGGCATTACTCACAACATTTCGCTCTATGTTCCCAAATTATTTAGATATTGAGTGGGTCGCAATTGAAAATATGGATAGGGAAAATGTAGCAAAATTACTCTCTGAATCGGCAATATATGCATCTTTCTCAAATCTTGAATCTTTGGGCTTATCAACGCTTGAGGCAATGAAGTGTGGTTGCATTGTTGTTGGCGACCATGGTGGTGGGGGCTCTGAATATGCAAACACGGAAAATGGATTTTGGGTTAGGGCTGATGAATTGATTCTATATTCCCGTAAAATTGCTGATGCAATTGAATTATTTAAAAAATTTGGAGCAGAGAATGCAATATCAGTTGCCGCAATCAAATCGGCAAATGAATTTAGCCCCGAAAACTTCCATAAGAGCCTAGAGAATTTTTGGCTAAATAGAATTTCAAAATCCCATTGACGTAGATGGGGAACTATTTTGGGATAGTTTTATTGTCTGTACTGGCCACACTACTCTTATTTTGTATGCGAATTAGGCGCTACCTAGTTTGACTTAGTTTTCTACTCTCCAGTGTTTTTAGTATCGCAAGAGCTAATTGTTCTGGGTCTGAGAGGTTTAACTGGGTGTACCCCGAAGGAGTGGCTTTGTCTTTACAAGTGCCCTTTACATCTTTTGTGAAGTGTTGCCACGGTTTCTGCTCCTCAGTGTGACAGAATTGGGTCCTATCTTTTGCTTCACTAGTTAGTGACCGCTAGGTCGCATTCCACTTCCCAGATTTACCACCACTCTTCTCAAGTAGCTTCACATCACCCATCACCATGCCTCGGTCTACTGCTTTGCACATATCGTAGATTGTGAGTAGGGCGACTTGGACTGCGGTGAGGGCTTCCATTTCTACGCCGGTAGGGCCAGTAGTTTCTGCTTTTACTTGGCAAGTGATGCTGTTGTCATTTGGGTTGGTTTGAAACTCAAGGCTCACGTGGGTGAGTGCTAGTGGATGACAGAGAGGAATAAGATCCGAGGTCTTCTTTGATGCCTGAATGCCTGCAATTCTGGCGATACCCAATACATCCCCCTTTTTGTGGCTTCCCGCTTCAACCATTTCAAAGGTCTCGGGAAGCATACTGATCTTGCCTGTGGCAATGGCGATTCTGTGGGTAGGGGCTTTATCACCCACATTTACCATATGTGCTTGGCCGCTTTCATCAAAATGAGTTAGTTTGTTCATGGGATAAGTTTTACCATATAGGCATGCAGGATATAAAGTTCCTTAGAAAAACCTCATTTTGGCAGCGCCTTTTAGCTATTCAATTGGCGCTAGCTTTGTCATGCTCGGGCGTTATGTCCGCTTCCGCTGCCACACCTGTTGGAGATGTTTCTGTAGATGGTAATTCTGCGGCTATCGAAAATATTGGTCGAGCGATGCAATCGCCGAGTGCCCAGTCCTCTAAGCTGCCAGCTCGCAACACTTTAAAGTCACAACCTAATATTATCTTGCCCGATATGGGTGATCCTGGAGGAGATTCCCTCAGCCGAATTGACGAACGTAAATATGGCGAAATGATCATGCGCCAGATTCGCCCTGATCCTGATTTTTCTAATGACCTACCCATCTATGATTTTTTAAATGCAATGGAGCGTCGTTTATTGCAGGCTGCTAAACAATTGCAGCTTGGTGGCGCAAATGAGCAAGGTAGTGGCGCTTATAACTTTGAAGTATTCGCAGTCAAAGACAGCAGCATCAATGCGTTTGCTTTGCCCGGTGGCTTCATTGGATTTCACACGGGTTTGTTAGTGAGTGCAGAAACAGATTCAGAAGTGGCATCTGTCATGGGCCATGAAACGGGGCATGTATTACAACGTCACCTCGCACGCCAAATAGATAAGCAATCTACCAATACGATGATCGCGATTGCAGGTATGGTGCTTGGAGCATTGGCGATGTCTCGCAACCCCTCAGCTGCTGCAGGCCTGATGCAGGGCGGACAGGCAATAGCTGTCGATAATCAACTTTCTTATTCCAGAGATGCTGAGCGTGAGGCGGACCGTGTTGGCTTTCAGATTTTGGAGGCTAGTGGATACGATGTAAACGGTGCCCCGGGCTTTTTTCAGCGCTTACAAAGAGCAACTGGCGTGATGGATAAAGGTGTTCCAGCTTACGTACGAACCCACCCCTTAACAACCGATCGTATTGCTGATATGCAAGATCGAGCACGGCGGGTCTCTACACGTAATGTACCGACAGCAGTAGAGTTTTATTTCATTAAAGCAAGAGCGCGTATGGAGCAGTCGGGTACTTCTAGCGGTATGTACGACCTTAAAAATACCTTTGAAAGCTTGAGTAAGCAATCTCAAGTCGGTAAACAAATGGAGGGCTTTTATGGTTTAGCTCTTATTGCACAACGTCAAGGTAAGATAGATCAAGCAGAAGGGTATTTGCAGCAAGCCCGTAATTTGGCCCAGGCCTCTAGCGCCCCAGGTTCACCGATTCAAAGGCAAAGCTTATCCTTGGATATCACTGCATCTGAATTGGCTTTGGCTAAAGGTAAGGGCACAGAAGCTTTGCAGATAGCACAAGATACTTTGCGCGCTTATCCTCAGTCCTATGCTGCTGGGGCCGCCATGATTAATGCCAATTTAGCCCTTGGTCGAACCAATGATGCGATTACCTGGCTCAAAGCCAGGACTCGTGTTCAACCAAATGAGATTGTCTGGTGGAGTTTGTTATCAAAAGCTTACGATCAGGCCAAGAATGTACCAATGCGTCATTTCGCGCTTGGGGAAAAATATGCGCTTGAAGGAGCTTGGCCATCAGCCATTGAACAGTTAAAGATTGCTCGTTCATCAGGCGGCTCTGACTACTATCAAGGATCCAGTATTGATGCTCGCTTACGAGAAATGCAAAGACAGTATCAAGATGAGCTCAAGGAGCAGGGCAAAATTCCGGGTTAGGATTCCTGATTGACTGGCTTTGCAATGAATTGAAAGCGAGTGGCAAGTTCTTCTGAATGGATTGGATCTAAGGGCAATTGTTTGCCCTGCCAATACCAAGATCCACCAAAGCTACAAGCTTCTTCATGCAGTGTCGCTAGCCGAGAAAAATGGTCTAAGTCGTGATCATGTAAAAGCGCTACCGTCTCGCGATCTTCTGTACAAAACTGCTCTACATTTCTCTCTTTGTAAGTGAGTCGTTTCAGTTTTCCAAGGATGTAGATATTGCCGCTCTCATCACTGAAGGCATCGTTTGCTTCTATTGCGGTATTGCATTGTGTAAGCAGCTCCAAGCCACTCTCGCTTGGTGTGATGCGCACAATCCAGGGCGTAGCGTCGAGTGTGACAAATACACGTTGCGGACCATTCTGAAAAAAATACCTTCCCAAGCTATCGCAAGCATAGTTTCTGGAGATAAATTCATTTAAAGCTGTATGAGTAATTACTTGGCCAGGTAATTGATTTTGCTGCGCGAATTCATCACGCATGCGCCACTGTCCTCGCCGATCTAGGGCGAGCCAACCAAAGCAATCCGGTACATTAGGCCACTTAATGAGCGATCGTAATACTTGCTCATCCATTTTGATTTTTAATGCAGGCCGTGGGGCGTAGAGGGTGCGTCAAAAGTATCTTCAGTAGAGCGGCTGGCATGCAGGTGTGCGATGCGCCAGCCCTGACTGTCCTGTAAGAGCACGAGAGTGATGTTTAAGAAAAATTCAGCTTCTACCTGATCAGCTCTGAGATGGACTGCTTCAGTGGTGTCATAAATAGCGGCTCCTGGAATAGAGTGGCTAATGCAGGCAATCGGCTCTAAAAATAATGGCTGCTTGGATAAAAGTCTCTCTAGGCCCTTACGAATTTCTACGTGACCACTTAGCCGATGACCCTCTGGCAACACACAAGTGATCGAATCATCATCAAGCCAGATATCGAGGGCGCCTTTGACATCGCGATGGCGCAATGCATCTCGCCAGGCATCTACAACTTCATCAGCATTGTGAAAGAGTCTTGCAAGTTTGGTCATCACTTACTTTTCCGAGTCATTATTTCAACGTATTGAGTGTAGCTAAAACTTGTTCCGGCAGTATGTCTTTTAGGCACCGTAAGTGACCTAATGGGCACTCTCGTTTATGGCATGGGCTGCAAGGCATATTCAGCCAAATAACCTGAGCCTTATCGGATAAAGGGGGCGTATGGGCAGGGTCGCTAGAGCCAAAGATGGCAACCTGGGGGGTATTGAGCGCGGCTGCAATGTGCATCAAGCCTGAATCGTTGCTGATCACTGCTTTGCTCATACCAATTAGGGCCATTGCCTCATCTAGGGAGGTATTGCCACACCAGTTATGAATATTGCTATTTAGTTTTGCCTGGGAGGTAATTTCTTGGCCAAGGACATGATCACTTTTGCTGCCCAAAAGTACTATCTGAATATTTGGATTTTCTGCGATGAGCTTCTGAGTAAGTGTCGCGAAGTGCTCAGTAGGCCAACGTTTCGTGGGCCCATATTCCGCGCCTGGGCACATTACATAAATGAAGTCACTACTGATATTGGCGTTTTGTAATTTATTTTGAACAGACTGTTTTGCTGTACTGGAAACGTTGAGCTTAGGAGCTAACTGAGTCCGCGGAAGCGACTCGCCATCTTTGAGAAGTTCGCTGAGCGCTGAGTAGTGCTCTACCATTGGTGGACGGTTAACTTTGCTTGGATTATCTAGCGCTAGATTAATGAGGCCAAAACGCAATTCTCCGCGATAGCCAATCCGAAAAGGGATATTGGCAAACCAAGGAATGAGTGCAGATTTAAAGCTATTCGGTAATACAAAACAGGCTTGATAATTTTTAGCTTTAATCTCTTGAGCTAATTGCTTGCGTAAGTCCCATTGCAGTTTTCGGTGCTCAAATTTTGCTTCAATCACTTGATGTACTTCTGCGCAGGCACGATAGATCGGAGCCACCCAATTACTGGCAAGCACATCAATTTTGGCTTCTGGATAAAGAGCTTTGAGATTGGCCAGCAAGGGTTGAGTGGTTACCGCATCCCCAATCCAGTTAGGGGCGATGATCAGAATACTGTGCATGTGTTGTATCCCGACTCAGCGCCTCATGAAGAGGCGCTGATAAGGATTAATGTCCGTGTGGCTCAGTGCCAGGAATCAATTTGTAATCAGCGCCACAGTATGGGCACTTGGCTTCACCAGTTTTGGTGATGTCCAAAAAAACTCGTGGGTGCGAGTTCCAGGCTGGAGTTTGATTAGTGGGGCAATGCAATGGTAAGTCTTTGCCATTCACCATAACAACTGGAGCTTGAGTCATATTTCTATTCCTGATTACTTAACGTAGGTGAGCCAAGATTTGTATTGATCATTTCTGCCATATACCGCATCAAAATACGTTTTTTGGATTTGTTCAGTAATCGGACCACGCTTGCCATCACCAATAGAGCGATCATCTAATTCGCGAATTGGAGTTACTTCGGCTGCTGTGCCAGTGAAGAAAGCTTCATCTGCAGAATAAACTTCATCACGTGTCAATCGTTTTTCACGAACTTCATAGCCGAGATCCTTAGCAATTTGAATGACAGAATCACGAGTGATGCCGTCTAAGCAGGATGCTAAGTCAGGCGTATACACAATACCGTTACGAATCATGAATAGGTTTTCGCCAGAACCCTCGGACACATAACCCTCGGTATCTAGCAATAGCGCTTCGTCATATCCATTGGCAGTTACTTCCTGATTAGCCAAAATAGAGTTGATGTAATAGCCGGAAGCTTTAGCGCGCACCAGAGAAGAGTTTACGAAGTGGCGGGTAAATGAGGAGGTCTTTACGCGAATACCTTTATTCAGACCATCTTCACCTAAATAAGCACCCCATTCCCAGGCTGCAATCGCAGTATGAATGCTATTGCCTTTAGGGGAGATACCAAGCTTTTGGGAGCCGATGAAAATGATTGGGCGGATATAGCAAGCCTCGAGCTTATTGCTATTAACCACTTCAATAATTGCCTTGGTAATCACCTCTTGGCTATAAGGCATATTCATTTGGAAAATCTTGGTGCCATTGAAGAGGCGCTTTACATGCTCTGGGAGGCGGAAAATGGCTGTGCCTTGGTGGGTTTTGTAGGCGCGGATGCCTTCAAAAACGCCCATGCCGTAGTGCAGACTATGGGTTAGGACATGAATATTGGCCTCACGCCAGGGAATAAGCTTCCCATCGGACCAAATAAAGCCATCGCGGTCAGACATCGACATTTTCTCTACCTTTTTGTATCTGGTTAATCGGGTCGCCGAGGGAGGGTTTATGGCCCCAGACCCAAAATGCGTCCAAGCCCCTATTGTAGAGCAGGCAGGGCCTTATGTGGCTTAGATCCTTCGGGGTAGTTGGGCTAGACGATTTAGAATGGTGTATTCCCCTTAAACCACCTCATTTGCCCAATCTCATGCCGGAATCCTTATTTCAAGTTAAACGTCTAAGTGAATTAGCTCAATCAGGTCAATTGAAGGGAAAGCGGGTTCTAATTCGTGCCGACCTCAATGTGCCTCAGGATGAAGCGGGCAATATTACTGAAGACACTCGTATTCGGGCTTCGATGCCTGCGGTGCAGATGTGTCTAGATGCTGGTGCCGCTGTGATGGTGACTTCGCACCTTGGTCGTCCAACTGAAGGCCAATTTAAATCTGAAGATAGTTTGGCTCCAGTAGCTGACCGCATTGCTACTTTGCTTCATCGCAAAGTTCCACTCATTAGTAACTGGGTAAATGGTGGATTTGAAGTTAATCCAGGTGAAATGGTCCTCCTAGAAAACTGCCGCCTAAATGTGGGTGAGAAAAAGAATGATGATGAGCTAGCAAAAAAGATTGCTGCTCTATGTGATGTATATGTGAACGATGCATTTGGTACTGCGCATCGTGCTGAAGCAACTACTCATGGTGTTGCAAAGTTTGCACCAGTTGCTTGTGCTGGGCCTTTGATGGCTGCTGAGTTAGATGCATTAAGTCGTGCGCTAGCAAGTCCAAAGCGGCCGTTAGTAGCCATAGTTGCTGGCTCTAAGGTATCCTCTAAGCTCACAATTCTGAAAGCACTCTCTGAGAAAGTCGATGAATTAATTGTTGGCGGTGGCATTGCCAATACCTTCATGCTGGCCAAAGGTTTACCAATTGGCAAATCACTTGCCGAGCCAGATTTAGTAAATGAGGCTAGAGAAATTATGGATCTAATGGAAAAGCGTGGCGCACACGTTCCCATTCCTGAAGATGTTGTAGTGGCTAATGAACTCTCCCCCTTAGCGCGTGCAAACCGGGTAGCCTCAGACCAGGTGGCGGAAGATGACATGATTTTGGACATTGGCCCCAAGACTGCTGCGCGCCTTTCCACGATGCTTGCACATGCTGGCACGATTGTGTGGAATGGCCCATTGGGCGTATTTGAAATTGATCAATTTGGCGGCGGCACAAAAATGCTGGCCGCAGCAATTGCGCATTCACCCGCGTTCTCAATTGCTGGTGGTGGCGATACATTGGCAGCTATTGCTAAATACGGCATTGAAAATCAAGTGGATTACATCTCAACTGGCGGAGGCGCTTTCTTGGAATTTCTCGAAGGTAAAACTTTGCCAGCCTTTGCAGTACTTGCTGAAAGAGCGAAAGGGTAAGTATGTTACGAGCTACAAAAATTATTGCAACATTGGGACCTGCATCTGAAAAACCTGAGGTATTGCGCGAGATGATTCGCGCAGGCGTTGATGTCGTACGCATGAACTTCTCACACGGTACAGTCGCAGACCACAAGGCGCGTCATGATTTAGTGAGAAGCATATCTGCCGAAGTAGGTAAAGAGGTTGGCATCATGGCTGACCTGCAGGGACCCAAAATACGTGTAGGTAAATTTGTAGAGAGCAAAATTCTTCTCAAAGAAGGTGATAAGTTTATTCTGGACGTCGCTTGTGAGCTTGGTGATCAAGGCCGTGTAGGACTCGATTACAAAGAGTTGCCTAGTGATGTGAAGCCTGGCGATCGCCTCTTACTGAATGATGGATTAGTTGTTCTTAGGGTTGAGAGTGTCAATGGCGGTGAAATTTTTACACTCGTTGAACAGGGCGGCCCACTCTCGAATAACAAGGGCATTAATCGTGCTGGCGGTGGCCTGACTGCACCCGCTCTCACCGAAAAAGACATTTCCGATTTGGATGCCGCAATCGCCATGGGTGTTGATTTCTTAGCGATTAGTTTTCCAAAAGATGGTGCTGATATGGCATATGCCCGAAAACTGGCTGATGCTGCTAGTGCTAAATATGGCGTTGGTAAGGTAAGAACTATCGCTAAAGTTGAGCGCGCCGAAGCAATTGAGCCTGAAGCGCTCAAAAGCATCATTGCGCAAAGTGACGGCATTATGGTTGCTCGTGGCGACCTTGCAATTGAGGTTGGAAATGCCGCAGTGCCAGCATTACAAAAACGGATGATTGCTTGGGCGCGTGAGGCAGATAAATTTACGATTACTGCAACGCAAATGATGGAGTCCATGATCAATGCTCCAGTGCCTACGCGCGCTGAAGTCAGTGACGTAGCGAATGCTGTATTGGACGGTACAGATGCGGTAATGCTTTCAGCGGAATCTGCAGCAGGCTCCTATCCAGTGCAAACGATTAAAGCGATGGCAGAGATTTGTGTTGAGGCCGAGAAATCAGATCCTGTGAAATTAGACACAGACTTTTTAGATCAAACCTTTACTCGCATTGATCAAACGATTGCTTTAGGCGCTTTATTTACTGCGCATCATTTGCATGCAAATGCCATTGCCGCTCTCACGGACTCTGGATCAACTGCAATTTGGATGAGTCGCCATAACATTCATGTGCCTATCTTTGCTTTAACTTCAAAGATTGCGACCCAAAGAGCATTGAGTACCTACCGCAATGTCACACCAATTGGCCTGGATTACACCAAGGACCGGGATACTGCTTTGCAAGAAGTAGAAGCTTGTTTGAAAAAAGCTGGCGCCGTTAAAAAAGGCGACGCTGTGGTATTGACATCAGGTGAGCCAATGGGTGAACCCGGCGGCACCAATAATCTCAAAATTATTCACGTGAAGTAATTTGTACATCGATTAACTTTTTATCTATATCTATTAAGAGAACACCATGGCTTTAGTATCTTTACGACAACTCTTGGATCATGCAGCAGAAAACGGTTATGGCTTGCCAGCATTTAATGTGAATAACTTAGAGCAGGTGACTGCGATTATGGAAGCAGCCAATGAAGCTGACTCCCCAGTCATCATGCAAGCATCAGCAGGCGCACGTAAATATGCTGGTGAAGCCTTCTTACGTCATTTAATTTCTGCAGCAGTAGAAGCCTATCCTCATATTCCAGTGGTAATGCATCAAGATCATGGCCAAAGCCCAGCGGTCTGTATGGCGGCAATTAAGAGTGGCTTTACCAGTGTGATGATGGATGGCTCGCTCGAGGCTGATGGTAAAACAGTTGCAAGCTACGAGTACAACATCGATGTTTCTAAGGAGGTCGTGAAGTTCTCGCATTCCATTGGGGTTACTGTAGAAGCCGAGCTTGGCGTATTGGGCTCTCTAGAGACGATGCAGGGCGACAAGGAGGATGGTCATGGGGCTGATGGCAAGATGACTCGTGAGCAGTTATTAACAGATGTTGAGCAAGCTGCTGACTTTGTAAAGGCTACTCAGTGTGATGCCTTGGCAATTGCGATTGGTACTAGCCATGGCGCATACAAGTTCACCAAAAAGCCGACTGGCGATATTTTGGCAATTGATCGCATTAGAGAAATTCATACCCGTATTCCGAATACGCATTTAGTCATGCATGGCTCTTCCAGTGTTCCTCAAGAACTACTTGCTGAGATTCGTCAATTTGGTGGTGATATGAAAGAGACTTACGGCGTGCCAGTGGAGGAAATTCAAGAGGGCATTAAAAATGGTGTCCGTAAGATCAATATTGATACCGATATTCGTTTAGCGATGACTGGTGCAATTCGTCGCTATTTCATTGAGAACCCAAGTAAGTTTGACCCGCGTGATTACCTGAAACCAGCACGTGAGGCGGCTAAGAAGGTCTGTATTGCGCGCTTTCAGGCATTTGGGTCTGCTGGCCAAGCATCCAAAATCAAACCTATTCCCTTGGAAAAAATGGCTGAACTCTATAAGAGCGGCAAACTAACTCAGATCGTGAAGTGAATTAAATATGCCCTCTTTGTACGCCACCTCCATAAAGTCTTTGCCTTTGCTATCTAAAGGTAAGGTACGTGATGTCTACGCTTTGGGCGATGACAAACTCTTGATGATCACTACTGATCGCTTGTCTGCATTTGATGTCGTGATGGGTGAACCTATTCCAGAGAAGGGTGTTGTACTAAATCAGATGGCCAATTTTTGGTTTGATAAGTTAGCTGGAGTAATTCCCAATCATTTGACTGGAATTGATCCAGCTACAGTAGTTGCACCTGATGAGGTTTCTCAAGTGAAAGGTCGCGCAGTCGTTGCTAAGCGCTTAAAGCCTATTTTGGTAGAGGCAGTTGTGCGTGGTTATTTAGCTGGGAGCGGTTGGAAAGACTATAAAGATACGGGTAAGGTTTGTGGAATTTCATTGCCGGTTGGTCTTGAGAATGCCCAAAAATTACCTGAACCTATTTTTACTCCCGCTGCTAAAGCTGAGTTTGGTCAGCATGATGAAAATATTTCTTTTGAGAAGGTGGTGGAGTTGATTGGTGAGAAATTAGCTAATCAAATTCGTGAAGTCAGTATTCGCCTCTATCAACAAGCTTCTGAATATGCCGCTACCCGCGGAATCATCATTGCTGATACCAAGTTTGAGTTTGGTTTGGATGATGCCGGTCAATTGGTTTTGATGGATGAGATTCTCACTGCAGATTCTTCTCGCTTCTGGCCAGCAGAAACCTATTATGTCGGCTCAAACCCACCCTCATATGACAAGCAATTTGTGCGTGATTGGTTGGAAACTGCTCAAGTAAATGGCAAGTTATGGCCTAAGACCGCTCCTGCACCCCAATTACCTACTGAGGTGATTGAAAAGACCGCTGAAAAGTACCGCGAAGCCCTGAATCGTCTAACTCAGGGATAATAGAGCCCTTAGACAATATTTAGGGCATGTGGAGAGGTAAATGAGTAAGAAGCCAATAGTCGGAATCGTGATGGGCTCCAATTCAGATTGGGACACCATGCAGCATGCCGCTCAAATGCTCGAGCAATTTGGCATCGCTCACGAGGCTAAAGTACTTTCCGCACATCGTATGCCTGATGATATGTTCCAGTATGCAGAAAATGCTCAAGCGAATGGCTTGCAAGCTATTATTGCTGGCGCAGGTGGCGCAGCTCACTTGCCAGGCATGCTGGCCTCCAAAACAATTATTCCGGTATACGGTGTTCCTGTGGCAAGTAAATATTTGCGCGGTGAGGATTCTTTGTATTCAATCGTTCAAATGCCTAAAGGTATTCCAGTCGCCACTTTTGCAATTGGTGAAGCTGGTGCAGCCAATGCTGCCCTGCATGTGATTGCAGGTCTTGCCCTACATGATGCCGATCTAGCGAAGCGTCTTGGTGAGTTTCGTGCCAAGCAGTCTGATACTGCGCGCTCTATGAATTTGCCGGGATATTAATTACATGGCAGATCGTATGGAGCCCATTTTGCCGGGTTCATATTTAGGAATATTAGGCGGTGGTCAATTGGGACGTATGTTTACCCAGGCAGCCCAAGCCATGGGATATAAAGTGTGCGTTTTAGATCCTGGTGCTGATAGCCCTGCTGGCTCTATTGCAGAAAAATTTATTCAAGCTGATTACATCGACTCTGCCGCCTTAAAAGAAATGGCAGCTTTATGCTCATCCGTCAGTACCGAATTTGAGAATGTTCCTGCACAAGCTTTGGATGAGCTTGAAGCCTTGGGGGTTTTTGTAGCGCCGCGCAGTACCTGTGTCTCGCTAGCGCAAAATCGCATTGCTGAGAAAAAATTCTTGGCCACTTGGAAATCTGAAACCAATATTGGCCCTGCGCCTTATTTTGTGATCGAGCATGATGCTGATATTGCACATGTTCCGGCAGAGCTTTTTCCTGGAATATTAAAGACCGCCCGCATGGGTTATGACGGTAAAGGCCAAGCCACCGTTTATAGTCCGGAAGAATTAGCGACCGCCTGGAATGAATTCGGGCGCGTACCCTGTGTTTTAGAAAAGCGCATGGAACTCGATTTTGAGGTTTCTGCTTTGGTGGTACGAGGGCATGATGATGCGGTGGTCGCTTATCCCGTGTCGCAAAATATCCACCGTGACGGTATTTTGCATACCTCTACCGTGCCCGCTCCATCACTCAAGCCTGCTCAAGAGAAAAAAATTGTTGATGCAGCAAAGGCACTGATTCGGAAGATCGAATATGTTGGCGTTCTTTGTGTTGAGTTTTTTGTACTCAAGAATGGCGATATCGTTGCGAACGAAATTGCCCCTCGTCCTCATAACTCTGGCCACTACACCATGGATGCTTGTGTGACTGGTCAATTTGAGCAGCAAGTAAGAGCAATGGCACGTCTACCTTTGGGTGATACGCGCCAATTAGCACCAGTTTCTATGCTCAATTTACTGGGCGATCTCTGGTTTGAAGGTAGCGAAGATAAAGCTAAAGAACCTGCTTGGAATAAAGTTCTTGCTCATCCAGACGCAAAGTTACATCTCTACGGCAAATCAGCTCCACGTATTGGTAGAAAGATGGGTCACATTAATTGTCTAGGTGAAGCATTAAATGAAGCTCGCCAAAATTGTGCTGCTGTAGCAATTGAATTAGGTATCGAGCCCTAGAAATGTCGACCGATAGTAAGCTGCTGCAATCTTCAGCAGTGATCAACGAAGCAGTGCAGACTCTACGCGATGGCGGTTTGGTTGCATTTCCGACGGAGACTGTTTATGGCCTTGGTGCAGATGCAAAGAATCCAGCGGCAATCAAAAAAGTATTTAGCACTAAAGGCCGCCCCGCTAATCATCCATTGATTGTGCATTTAGCAGCGCCGGATAAATTTGACCAGGCCCAAGTCGATTGGGTAGCGGTTTTGGCTCCATGGGCAAGACACATCTCTGAAGATGCTCTGAAGTTAATTAATGCCTTCTGGCCCGGCCCTCTAACATTGGTCTTTAAAAAAGATAAAAGTGTTCTCAATGATTTAACTGGAGGGCAGGATACGGTAGCAATACGTGCACCTGCGCATCCGATGGCACAAGAGTTATTGCGTAAATTTAAGGGCGGTGTAGTTGCACCCTCTGCCAATCGTTTTGGCAAGGTATCGCCCACCAGCGCAGCGGATGTTCGCAATGAATTTGAAGACACTCTTGATCTGATGATTTTGGATGGCGGCGCTTGTAAGGTAGGCATTGAATCAACCATCATTGATATGTCTTCTGGTGATCAAGCTGTTTTACTCCGTCCTGGCGTCATTACGCCTAAAGAAATTTTTACTAAGACTGGTGTTAAGGTATTTCAGCCCGGCGAGTTAAACCTCGCTACTACCGAGAATGCAGAGTCCACCCCAAGAGTCTCTGGTAGTCTGCGTGCACATTACGCACCAACAACACCTTTACGCTTGTATTCATCTGGAAGGGTTTTGGATGCGCTCAGCGAATTTCCGGACACAAAGTCTCGTGTTGCTGTAGCGGTCTGGGATTTTGAATCTTCTTTAGGTGAGGATGGTCATCCATCTGTGCATTTTGAAGAGGTTGAAGTTCCGAGCGATAGCGGAGTATTTGCTAGTCGCTTATATCGTTCATTACGTGATTTGGACCAGCAGGGGTGGGATTTGATTCTCTTTCCTGAGCCGCCTAGCGGCGAGGAATGGGATGGTGTTAGAGATCGACTTCAGCGTGCATGCTTTGGTTCTGGGCCATCTTCCAGTAGCCACGATAGTAATTGATCATGTGCCTCTAGGCCTCTCCAAGCATTGGGGTGGTTAATGAAGGAGGTAACTGCATATAGCTTTCCTGATTTACTCATGACATAGCCAGAGATGGATCGCACGTCTGCTAGTGAGCCCGTTTTAATTCTGGCTTCAGGCTTTTTCTTCAGGTGTAAAAATTTACGGAGTTGTGTCATGAGACGATTTCTCATCGTGCCATCAGTTCCGGCAATTGGTAAGCTATTATAGAAAACATCTCCTACCGATAGATTGCGTGCAGTTAGCAAGAGCTGATTTAATTGCTCAGCCGTAATCGCTTCATTGCGTGATAAGCCTGAGCCATTCTCAATCACAAGACCCGGAAAATCTAAACCATTTTGTTTTAGCCAACTCTGAATTACTAACTCACCATTAGCAGTTGTTGCTGGCTTTCCTATTTTTTCCAAGGCTAGAGTTAAAAGTAGTTGGCGTGCCATGACATTATTTGAATACTTATTAATGTCCAGAACATCATCACTCAGACCAATTCCTTCAAACTGGACAAGGAGCCTTGCGGCAAGCGGTACATTGCCATTTTTTCCGATAGGGGTGCGGGCCCATGTCCCGCCTGATTGCTCCCAGGCAGCCGCAAAGCCTTGTGTCAGAAAGGTATTTGCATCAAGGGCAACCACGTTGTAATTCACTCCTTTACAGGCACTCGGAAATGCCCCTGAAAACTGCGCTACCAGAAGTTGATCTGTTTTCGTTGCACCTTCGGAGTCCAAGTTAAACCGAATATTGCTTTTCCAGTTATCACAGGGGAGATCAACTAGCTGCATTTGATTGTCAATCTTCAGTTTCGAGAGTGCTGGCGTATAGGCAATATCAATGAAGTCAGCTGTACGTGATTTGCCTAGCTGAAATGAGAGGGTTCTGAAGGAATAGAGCAAGGGATCAGGTGGCACATTGTAGGCACGCAAGGCCTCACCATCGATAGTGTTGTGTTCCATTACGTTTGAAGCATATGCACTTCGATCAAAGAATAAGTTGCCATCAATCTTTTGAATGCCGAGCGCTTGTAAGGATTTCATCAGCTTGGCTAACTCTTCAGGGATTAACTTTGGATCTCCAGTGCCTTGTAGGTAAAGATTTCCCCTCAGAGTTCCTTGGCGAATTGCACCATCGGTATAGATATTGGTACGCCAGCGATACTGCGGCCCTAAGATATCTAAACTTGCCAGTGTTGTTAAGAGCTTCATGGTTGAGGCAGGATTCATAGCCTCGGTGGACCGCCAATTGATAATGTTTTTAGCGATATGCTTACCCGGACGAGCAGGGTCAATTTCTATTACTGAAATACTGACGGAGTCCTTTGGAATTTGATTGCGCGCTAAGCTCATTGCAACTGCAGATGGCATTGTTGCCAGTGCTTCCTCAGCCTTTGCTGTAAATGCAAAAAGGCATAACCCAGTCAACGGGATGGTGAGGGCAAAAGAAAAAAGATGTCTTATAGATTGCGGCATTCCCAATAGGATAAACCCAGGGCGCTAGAAGGCAAAGGTATGCCTTATTTAATGACCGGCGTACTTTGCCCTATAGCATTCAATTATTTGATTTTGATCTTCTAGTAATTGAATCAATGCGCCCACTCTTTCGGGGATGGAGCCCGATATTTCAAGGGCTTCACAGCAGGCAATAAAGCGCTGGGCGCTTAATAGTTGAGCGCCACCTTTAATTTTATGAATCATGCTTGCTAAAGTAGCTTCATCTACAGATTCGACTTTCAGTATGGCAAGGGTATCGTCATGTACCTTTTTAATCTCATCCAATATGAGCACCATATGGTCTGGATTTTTTTGTAAGAGATTAGAAAAGAGTTCGAATGAGTATTCTTGAAAAGCACCTGATCCCTCACTTTTCTCTGAAATGTCTTCAGTATTGAAGTAGCGAGCCAATTCATTTTCTAAGGTCAATAAGCTTAGCGGCTTAATGAGAACACCATTCATGCCGGCAGCAAGAAATTGGTGCCGAGCATCTAAAGCATAGATATCCGCAGTGATGCCAATGATTACGATCTCACGATGACCTAAGGAGCGTACACGTTTTGCTAACTCTGAACCTTGCATTCCGGGAATGGATTGATCTGTAAGTAAGAGGTCGAAATATTGTTGGGATATCAATTCAAGAGCTTCGTTTGCACTTTCGCAAACGCTCACCTTAATACCTAAGGCCTGTAGTTGCAGGGATATGATTTGTCTACTAGCGGGATGATCTTCAACCACTAGGGCTTGGAGTGGCCTATCTTGATTTTGGATATTTCTAGAAAATAGTTTTCTAGAGGCCCAACTTCTATCGGCAAGAGAGTTTCTCGATGCGGCAATGCTAGTACGAGGGAGTGCCACGCAGAAATGAATATTGCTCCCAAAGCCGGGCGCGCTCTCGAAATTGAGTTGACCACTCATCGAGTTGACTAAATGATTGGTAATGGTGAGGCCTAAACCAGTACCATTTTGCTGATCTCCTTTACCAGATACTTGCTCAAAGGCTTGAAGGGCTAGCTTGATTTCTTCGGCACCCATACCAATGCCGGTATCAATAATTCTGAACTCAATTAACTGCCCAGCATGATCATCCGCCAGCACGCTGATGGAGAAATAAACCTCACCTCGATCGGTAAATTTAATCGCATTACTCAATAGATTCTGCAGAATTTGACGAAGTCGCAAAGTATCAACCATTAAGACAGCGGCAATTCGTGGATCTTTGGAGGTATGCAAGATAAGGCCTTGCTTATGTGCCACAGTTGAGAATGCTGAATGAATATCATCAATGAGTGTATTGAGACAACAGGGCTCTAAATTGAGAGTGAGCTTGCCAGCCTCAATTTTTGCAAGATCTAATACTTGATTCAAAATACCCAGCAATGATTCAGCCGAAGAGTGCGCACTCTTCAGTAGCGATTTTTCATTATCGGGAAACTGCCGACTGCTCAGTAATAATTCCTGCACCCCCAAGATTGCATTCATCGGAGTGCGGATTTCATGACTCATCGTCGCCAGAAAAGCAGATTTTGCTGCATTTGCTTTTTCAGCCAGATCTTTAGAGACCATCAAATCTTCCGCTGCTTGCTCCTGCAGATGCCGCCTCTTTTGTAGACGCCAAAATATGATACCTCCTAGCGTGATTAAAGTGAGCGTGAATAGCCATGGTAGTTTTGCCCAATAATGACTCTGGCTGTTCGCAAAACTCGGATTTCCAAGCGCAAATAATTGACTTGTTTCAATGGGATCTAAGTCGTATAGGAAGTTATTGAGTAGGCTATGCAAAGCGCTGCTTTGGTTTGCAATAAGCCAGCGATATTCAAAAGGCTCTCGCTGGTACAGTCCATCTACACGAAGCTCTGACGTATTGATATCCTGGACTAGCTGATGTGCGAGTCGAATGGGCAGTACCAAGGCCGCAACATCATTTTTCAGTAAGTCTAAAACCAGTTTCTGAATATTATTAGAAATTTTTGCTTGCGGGTGTCTTGGTATGGGTTGGTTTTCGTATCCGCGATCAAAGTAAGCAATATTGGCAGGGGCAATTGTTTCAATGCTTGTTGGGCTCGCCGTTAGAACAGCATCATGCCCCCAAAAGATTGCCTCTGATAAAGAGCCAAATCGGAGATATTCATCATTGAGGCTGGGTGGGTCGATCATAAAATCTACTTCACCAGCAGCCAATTGCTTTAATCCCTCATGATCAGTTTTTCTCCATTTGGGTGAAAATTTTTGTCCAGTAAATTCCCCCAGTTTTTTCAATAACTCATGAAAGACACCAGAATTTTTAGCATCATTTTTTAAATAGGGCGCATATTTTTCATGAATGCTGAAGTGAACTACAGGATGCTGGTCGATCCATCGCTGTTCTGCTGGGCTCACAGTTTGTGCGTGAGCCACCCCACTTGCCTGATTCAGTAGCGGGCAAATTAGCAGTGATGTACAGACGATGAATCGATACATATTGCTTTTAGCTTTCAATGATCTTGTTCATACGGCAGAACAAGATTAAGTCGGCAATGTTGTTAATACCAAGTTTGTCAAAAACTCTGGTCTTATAAGTAGCTACCGTTTTATTACTGATATGCAACATATCTGAAATCTGCTGATTGGTATTCCCCTTCCCGAGATACTTCATGACTTGTAACTCACGATCAGAAATCAGCGCTAATTTATCGTTATCACTTAATGAGCTGTTGCCATTCTTTCCATGAGTGAAAAAGTTATACCCTTGTGAGATCGCTACACAGGCTGCCAAGATCACGTCAGCCCCTGCAGTTTTATTGACAAAGCCATGCCCACCAAGTGATCGAACTCTGCCGCCATAAACCGCTTCATCCATGCTAGATAGAACCAGCACTCGCACATCGGGATACATCAAGCCAATACGCCGAATGACATCAAACCCATCGGTCTTGGGCATATCAAGATCCAGAATCACCATATTAGGATTCATCTCTTTGATAGATCGAAGGCATTCCTCGCCATTCTGAGCTTGGCCTGCGATTTCAAATAACAGCTGGTCTTGCAACATACTTTTTAAAGCCATCAGCATGGCTGGATGGTCATCTACTAACATCACGCGTTTTCTCATTACTGGTCTCCATTTTGGTTTGGTTGTGGATGAGGGTGCAGCGAAAAAATAGCTTTAGCGATCCGGCTATCATTGATATGGAGCATCTGATGGCGACTGACTGGAGACAACATAAGGCCCCCGTAGCCATGATCGATTTGCATCGCAGATATATTCTCTAAGTCTTTGACAAGGTTGATATTGCTTGCGTAAATTTGTGTGGGTGAAAAGGGTGATTGTTTTAATTGTGCGATCACATCATTTGATAGAGCTTCATCACGAAGCTGACCCATATCAATATGAATTCCCTCTATTTGCATCTCATTGATCCAGTGCAGTTGCTCTACCGTCCCCGTGAAATTCATGAAATGCAGCAAGACACCTAGTCGGCGCATACGTAGCAAACCCTCTTTGTACGCATCAGCAATATCTGGTTCAGGCAGCGAAGGGATTCCCAATGCAATCAACCCCACTGGTAGTCGTGAGTTCAGAATCAGATCACTCAGGGCATCGATGTAGCCACTAGAGGCGATGGTATGAGTTGGCATTGGCAAAATACCAGGAATAAAACGACCACTGCGATACCAGTAGGAAATTGCATCCAAGCCCTCCATGAATAAACGCAGTAATTGCATATCGGAGGCCGTTAGCAGAGGTCTAAATAGTGAGCCGGTCAGTTTTGTTCCCTTGCAGTTAAAAATGGGTTCATGGCTAATCGCTTGTCGCTTGGACCAGGATTGGTGTTCTTCAAGGGCTTGGCTACTCATGCCAAGCCAGGGCGCGCCACAGGCGTCGCGGACTTCTTGAAAGGGTTTGTTCTTCCATGCCTTTACAAGCGTGTACAGCCGGGATTTCGGGCTCATCAGCATTCTCCAATCGGTGACTGTCCAGTCTAGGCAGGACGGATTGGAGCGGTAAGGGCTTTGGGCTGATT
>JACCDO010418949.1_pt1 | contig 44313 bp, 50 predicted proteins | sample 7446101 | NCBI WGS metagenome assembly JACCDO01 (sample SAMN15323440, study PRJNA562643) | freshwater metagenome | isolation source: river surface water | place: USA:Blue River Watershed | collected 2017-08-16 | reverse complement strand
ACACGTTCTCAATCAAGAAAACTATCCAATCTAGCTTTAAATGCTAACAAATACCCAACAGTTGTAGAATCTTGTCCGACTACTCCTGATTTGCACATTAATCCTTATATCTCAAACTGCGTTTCTCTTGAAAAAACCGCAGAAATATTTGTGTTCGTAACAGAGCTGACTGATTATGTCATCCAGAAGGCCAAATACGACAGCACACATTATGAGAAATTGGTTGATGAAATTTATAAAAAATTATATGATTTTGTTGATAGAGATATGAACCCGACTTTTGAAGAAATAGATGCTATGCTTTTGATTTGTAGAATTCTTTTAGAGCGCCGAATGAAGAATCAGATGGCAGAGTTTATACTGAATTGTCCTAAGAAGTTTCTTCTTACTTATGTAAATAATTCGGAAAGAAGTCCTGCTATATTCCGTAAGCTACGCGATATTGGATTAGAAAATATTTGTAGTTACCTATTACCCTATGTTCACTATACCAAGTTAGGAACATGGAATGAACGTAGAAATACTCATATTCGTGGAAATGTTAGTTTTGAGTGTGATTATTATTAGATAAATTGTAGCATATTTTAATTGTAATTTTTAATAATTAAATTTAAAAATATAATCTTTTTTATATTCAAAAAAAAATTGAATTACTTATATCTAATATAATTAGACATATATATTCAACTAATCACTATCAAATTTTAAAATGTCTGCTATTAATTACATTACATCTATTCCAATATTTCAAGGTGCTCAAGGTAAGTATTATGTTATTAATGGAGTTAAATATCATATGCGGTTTCCTCTTGATTGGGCTTTAAATCATGAGGCTCATTATGTGCCGGATTGTGATGCTAATATTAAAACCGGTCCTGTTGACTGTGGTAATTGTAAGGCTTACGGGTCTATTCGTGGTGTATTTGTTGGCTATTGTTCCAATTGTTTGCGTCAGTATATAGAATATGGAAATGATTGGAGGGGACATGTGTCTGGTTTGTCTATAGAGAGCACCGCTGAGAAAGATATATGGGATACTTACCCATACATGACAAACATTCCGAAAGCGGAAATCGGTGACGAAGAAGGTGCAGACCTGACTGATCATGGAATCACTTTTGAAGATCTAGAGGCAGCCATTGCTAGAGCTGAAGAGGCTAGAGAGCAAGATGATGAAGAGAATGAAGAAGAGGGAGAAGAAGAGGGAGAGAATGGTGGTCAAACACCAAAATCAGTCTATACTGGTTCGAATGAAATTTTGGACTGTGACACAGATGAAGAAAATTAATTAAAAAATGTTTGTGTAGATTTGTAGCAAAGTAGTGTTTGTAAGTTCTTTAAGTTGTTTTTTATATTATTTATTTTTTTTTAACTTAAACACTAATAGTTTTATATTTTTTAACATTAACTTGACCAATAATTTCGGTTTTTGTTACATTTTCAATTGTCGTATAAGATATGTTACATTTTGATTGCGTTTTGGCTTTTGAATTAATTTTACATAAATAAGCACAACGTTTAATTACTTGATGTGGAATACGATTCATTTTTTGTTCTGTTTTTAATATTACATGACAAGACGGCATACCTTCAACATGAAACCATATGTCGCTTGAACACGCAGAATCAATAATGTCAAAGTTGTCTTGTCTATTTTGCCCTATTTCTATAATATATTCAACTGATTTATGTTCAAAGATTTCTTGTTTCATATTATAATTATGTTTTATAATTATAATATATTTTATGTCAATTTTATTTCAAAAATGTCTATTACCCTTTGAAACTACTGATTTCATATCATTTTTAAAATCTTTTCCTCTTGTTTTTGGAGGTAATTTACTTATTAAAGTATTTATTTTATTTGCTGTCATAACTCTTTTATTAATTAACTCACTTTTTGCTTCATAATGTATTATTCGATCTTTTACATCAATACCTTTAAGAATTTTTGATATTGTTTCCATTCTTTTTATGGAACAAGCTTTACATATACAACCCTCATCAAAATAATGGTCTAATTGTATTTTATCTATATGACAATTTTCTATACTTATACTTTCATATAATTTATATTGTTCATATGTATAACTTTCCCTTATATCAGAACTTTTAATTAACCAATCATTATAATATTTATTTATTTCATCTTGTGAATAATAATATTTTATATATTTATCATTAATTAATTCATTTAATAAATTAACTGGAATTTTATAATGAATCTTAAAATATTTATATAGGTCTTTAATTGTTTTATTTGAGCTCTCATAGTCTTTAATTGTTCTTATATTGAATCCAAATATATTTGTTAGTATAGTTCCCCATTCATTTGAATCTTTTAAACGCAATGATATATATTTAATATCATTTTCATTTACTAATATATATTTTTTTATAACATCAAATTTTTCAGGAATATTTATATTATATTTGTCAATAAAATGATCACCATTTCCTATCCAAGGAAAAATATTATTAAATCTATTTATAACTTTTAAAATATTATATCTATTAACATCTGTATCATCCGCATTAAAATGATGAGAACCTATTTTTTCAAAAAACGTAGAAATTTTTCTTTCAATTGGACTACGATATATATTAATTACATATACATTCTTTCCTAAATACTTATTAAATAATATTATCTCATTTACGGTAATATCTTTAATATTTGCCAATACATGTAACATTTCTTCATCATGAATATGAATTATATCTAACTTGTCTATTCCAAAAAGTCTAAATGAACTAACAATTGAAGTTGAACCTACTTTTGGTGCAGAATATACAAAGATTAGTTTATTATGTTGATGTTTATTAATATTCAATAACTCATTTGCATTTATCAATTTCTTTAATTTTTCGGGTTTTTTTATAAAATCAAATATATCTACTTTTGCTGTATTGACTTCTTCAGAATGTTGTATGTTAATGTGTTCAGAATTTTGTACGTTAATTTGTTCTGAAGTTTCTTGAGATTCAATTGTTTCTTCTGACATAATTTATTGTTATATAAATATTTAAACAAATAAACACATATATATAATGTCTCTTAAACTAACAAATGTTGAAGCTATCTTAGCTGTTGATTCTTTATTTGGTTTAGCTAAAAATGGAACAATACCATGGAAAAGCAAAACTGATATGATATTTTTTAAAAATAAAACATTAGAACATACAGTTGTTATGGGTTCTAAAACATTATTATCATTACCAAATGCTCTTCCTTTAAAAAATAGAACTAACATTGTTATAACTAATCAAAAAGAAAAATATTCTAATATGTATAAAAATATAAGTAATATATTTTTTCTTAACTTGGAAGAAACGATAAATTTTATGAAACTAAATAGAAATGATAGTTTTTATATTATTGGTGGAAATCAAATTTATAATTTATTGTTACCATATTGTTCTACTATTTGGTTAACTAAAATAAGACAAAATTATAATTGTGATTTAATATTTAATTACGATATATCAACATATACTAAAGAAATAATATATGAAGATACTGAGTTGGAAATTATGTGCTTAAAGTAGCTTCTTTTTTAGAATAAAAATGTTTATTCATATATTTTTGAATATTAAAATAAGTAAGATCATTTAATTCTTCATCATGGATTCCTAATAAACTTTTTAGTTTATCATCTGGAACAATTTTGTTTTTTGAATCTTCACCCAATTCAATCAAATTATTCACTTTTATATAATTTACTAATGCTTTAGTTACTTCTGTTCTAGCTATTTCTGAACCTTCTGGTTTATTCATAAATTCACATAACTCTTTTGTAACCTTTGTTGGTTTTGCAAATCCAGATGGGGCTCTTTTTGTCTTGGGTTTTTCATTTTTCTTATCCTTTTTAATATTTTTTAGCTCTTTTTTAACGTCTTTTTCAAAATTTTTAACTACTTTCTGAAGCTGTGTTATTTGCATTTTAAATAAAGTTAAACTATCATTAATAGTTGTAAATTGTTCTCCTACCCAAGTATCCAAATTATTATCATGTATTTCTTGAATCTCACTCATTTATACTACAATTATGTAGTATAGGTTTAAATTGTTTTAAAGAAAAATATTATTATGTAGGTTTTATAAGTATTTTAAAAAAATACATATAAAATTATTTTTTATTTAAGTATAAAAATAAGCAGGAAATAAAAACTATAAAACCTAAAATAGCTGTTAACCAAAATAAATCTTGATTATACATTACTTTTATGATGATTGGGTCTTTCCATCACCACGACCAGCCCTTGGATGACGTCCTCTACCTCTTCCACTTGAGGCACGTGGAGTTTGAGAAGTACTTTGGGGTTGAGAGGTACTTTGGGGTTGTTCTGAAGCCTTTCTAGCCTTAGCAACATAAGTCCACTCACCTCCTTCTTCGCGAGGACCCTGACCTCTAGCTCTTGGAGGTCTCTGACTATTTTGCTCCTTAGGAGCAGACACAGCTCTTGGCATCTTAACATGCTCAGAAGCTTCATGTTGCTCAGTTCGTGATGCACGATATTGAGAACGAGCTACACGAGAGTCACGTCTTGTCTCACACATAAGCTTGCCTCCCTTAATACCGCACACATCTCCAGCTTGAAATTCATGATCCTGAGTCTTTGTATCAGACAAATTAAAATCAACATACTCTCCCTGAACCAAATATTTGTATTGTTCAGAATCAACCTTAATTGAACTATGATGAACAAATACATCAGTTCCAGACTTAGGACCATCAGTTACAGTAATAAAACCATAACCTGCCTTATTATTAAACCACTTTACGCGACCAGTAAATCTCTCTGAAGAGGATGAAACAGCGGGTGTTGAAATAGCACTACTTGACATTTCTTATAATTGTATTATACATTATATCTTTATATTGTTTTAATTAATAAAATAAAAAATTGAAACTAGTTATATTTCGTCACTTATTGTAACTAATAAATGAGTGATATTGCTTTTGAAAATATTTATCAATTTATCGTGGAAAAATTTCCACAATATAAAAATAATATTTTGAGTATTAGTAAAATTTCAGAACTATTGAGAAAATTACTTGATGATAGAATGGATGAACTGACAGTTCTTGGTGTTCATCCTGATGACTGGTCTGATGACGATGAAATTCAAGAGATAGAAGAATTTATTAATACTATTAATAATAGTATTAATATTAATAATATTATTTATAGTAATATTATTAATAATTTTAATAAATAAAACTAATTCCATTCAAATTTTCCATCATTTTTAAAATTATTATTATTAAATTCTGTTACCATTAAATTTATTAAATAATCATAGTCTGGTTTTTCATCAAATTTCATTGATCTAACGTAATATAACATTATTTTTATAAATGATGGAACTTCATCTATTGATATTATTTGTTTTTTTAATTGACATATTTCATTTAAATTTGTTTTATTAAACCATTCTAGTCTACCAAATAACATTGTTAGTATTATATATATACATGATTCAATATCATCTCTTCTACTTGGTTCAATATTATAATGAATATTTAAACTAACAAAATTTGGTGAACCTATAATATTTTTTATATTAGTTTCTTCAATATGTTTTCCATTAAAATTGTATCTTTTTGCGAATCCAAAATCAACTAAATGTAGTTTGTTAGTATCATTATCAGTTCCAAATATAAAATTAGAGGGTTTTATATCTCTATGTAATAAATATTTTTCATGAAGATTTTGGATTAATTTAATTATTTGAATACCTAAAACTAACACTGTTTTTAAAGATAATGCTTTATAATATGTAATTATACTAACAAGTGAATTTCCTAATAAATCCATGACAAGATAATTTACAGTATCTGTGGTTCCAAAAGTTTTTATTTGGGGAAATCCATTAAGCTTACCAAGGTATTGATATATTTTTGCTTCGTTTTTTAAGCTTTTTATTTGATCTGACTTATTTTCAAATTTAATCGCAACAATATCTTTAGTTCTAATATTTTCTGCTTTAAATACTGTTCCAAATGACCCTTCATTTATTTTTTCAATTAAATTATATTTATTAGCAATCATAATATGTATATAATATAAGTTATACTTAAAATATTTATAAATAAAATACATTATTAATAAAAAATTGAATATAAAAAATGAAAAGTATTCAATTTAATACAATTAAAATATTAGAAATTATTACAGAAGATATGACTGAAATAATTGAAGACAGTGAAATTTTTGAAATTGAGGTTTTTAAGAAACCGAAAAATAATTATCAAATACAAGATTTTACCCAAAGTCAGGCTCATGGATTATTTTGGGATAATGAAATAAGACAAAAAGTATTTTGTCTTCCACCATGTAAAAATGATACAACTAAATACGATATTTGCTGCTCCGATAATAAGTTTAATTGTCAAGAAAATATATCTATAAAAACATCATCTAACAATAATATTGATTGCGCAGATATATTACGTTTCTTTAATGGCGATTTTACAAATAAATATACCATAATTTTGTTACGTTATAATCAAGTTGGAGTAACAAAAACCATTAAAGAAATAATAGAGATTGATTATAATCACGAATTAAAAAATTATTTATTTGGTTCTATTACTGAAGAAGAACTTAATAATTATGTTAGTGCAATTAAAGCTATTCCTCCTGGTCGCGTTTCAACAAGTATTAAAGATTCATATAAAAAAATAAAAAATCAATTACAAAAACAACATTGTATGAATATAAATATATCTCCCAAAGTAGATTCAAAAAATCAAAGAAGAGTTCAATGTTCTATCCCAAAAGTAGAACAACTTTTAAATAAATTTCCACAAATAATTATTTCAAGAACATCAGAATCAATTCTTAGAGGAGTTAATATTACATCTACTATTAATTCTTCTCCAAGATTACGTAAATCATCTAACCCATAAATTTATTAAATTCTCTAATTACTTCCTGTTTTGATATTGATTTAGGTCCAACTGTATTATCATTTTCATACACTATTTGTTTTAATAATTTTATAACTGTTTCTTTATCAATATTTTTATCAAATTTAATAAAGTAGTGTGATTGTATACTTTTTTCAATCAAATTTTCAGTATCTATAGTTCCGGCATTAATACCAACTCTTCTGAATGAAATATCAGGTTCTTCTTCTCTTTTAACAAAACTAAAATTATTTGGATTTTGTTTTATAATAGTGTTCCTATTATAAGTTTTTTTCTCCCATATTTGAAATACACATGGAACATCTTTTTCTTTCTGACTTATAGTATTAGAATTAATAATGAATGAATTATCATCTAAGTCCTCTTGATAAATAAGATGGAAATTTGGCGGAAAATGTTTTTGCATACTGTCTTTTTTGAAACTTTTTGGTAATATAAATGAAATAGTATCACAAAATGATGTTGAATGTTTAATAAATTTAATTGCTAAAGATGATTGTCTTCCAAAAGGTGGATTTCCAATTATATGAATTTTTGTATGAATATCTGGATATTCAATTGTAGATAAGTCTAGAACTAGAAAATCCTGTTTTATAATTTTTGGATGTTCGGGTAAAATATCATAAAATAATGTATTATTGGTGATGTTAGTTATTGGTTCAATGAATGAACCATTTCCTGCACTTGGTTCAATAATAATATCAGTATCCGTGTTAATTTCAATATATTGCTGAACAAGTTGACAACAATTAATAGCTACGGTAGACTTGGTATAGAATTTATCAGTAGTATCTCTGTTTAATCCAGTTGTTTGCATGATTATTGTATATATATAGTTATATCTAATAATATTCCTTTTCAATTTTAATTGTTTAGTTCTTTAAGTTCTTTTACAAAATATATATTAGAACTACTTAAAGAAAAAAAAAGTTATACTTATTAAATCTTACAAATAACTACAACACTATTTTGAATTAATATAATCTTCAACATATTTCAAAACTTTATAACCATCTGTTCTATTAAAACTACCATTAGCTATTAGATCCATTAGTTTTTTAGCGGCTTCCTTTATTTTTTCACTTGATTCTGAGATAATATCAGTTGAAGACATATTTTGTAAAATAGATTCTTGAGAGTCGTGTTCTAAGTCAAGGGAAGAAACATTTGATATATCCGGAATAGACGATTCTTCTTCTAATTCAGTTACAACTAAAGAAACATTTTCTGTAACAGGAATTGAAGTTTCTTTATGTAATTCTGTTACAATTAAAGACACATTTGTCGCAACAGGATTAGTTAAGTCTTCTTGTAATTCAGTTGAAGATATATCTGATGAGTCTTGAGAAACTTTTTCAACATTTGACGTAGCAGCAACAGAAGAAGTAACTGGGGCAGCAGCAGTAACCGGATTTGAAGTTGTTGGATTAGAGGACGCCGGTGCTCCTGTAGTTGATTGTTGTGATACTTGAGTCATTTTCTTACTGACTGATTTAGATTTCTTACTTGGTGTAATAGTTGATTCATCAGAATCAGAATCATCATTTATTTGACTAAAAGTCCCATTTCTACAGAAGTTTCTCCATTTACTGGTAGTTGTCTTCATCGTCATATGAATTGCTGAAATTAGCATATTACTTGGTTTAGTTACTCTTTTATTGGGTCCAACGCCAATCACTTTATTTAGACGCTTACTCTTATAGCAAATCTTATTATAAATATGATTTGAATAACCATCAGTTTCTTGCTTTGTGTATTTCTGTGGAGGATCGTAACAACGTCCATCTCTCACAATATCAGTAAAATCATAATGTAATTTATCACTATATTGCGTTTGTTTAGTTGATAATGAAACATAATCCAGATCAAACACATCTGGGCTCTTTTTAAATTCACTATTTTCATCCGCAGAAATTTTTATAAATTTACATGATTCTGGATCATATTTATTGTATTGAATTCTTCCGGTTGGTGTCAATCCAACTCGTTGTATTTTCTCAGGTTCATTTTTTTTATTTAGTTTTGCGTAAAATTTATACTGGACTTTATTAGTTAGAGGAATAACATCATTATCTGTTAAATCAATACAAATAGGAACCTTTTTATCATTTAAAAGAATACTAAAGATTCCATCTCTAATAAGATCTGAGTATGCCTTACTTAGATGAACTATTAACTTTTCTTCAAATTCCTGTTCTGTGAATCTAGAACCAGTTTGTTGATCATAAGAGAAATCACTATCATTTAAGTTTTGAAGAACAATTGTGGAGCCATGTTCGAATTTGCTATTTTTGTTGAACTCTTCTTCATCTATAATTTCAAAGCTAGTTGGCTCATAACTATCTTGTGGATCTGTTCTGCTTATCATATTAGGTATATCAAATACAACTTTTACATAAGTTTGGTCACCGTTATCTGTAATTGAACGAGTATAAATATCCGTTTTTTCAGATGTATATATTATTGCTTTTTTTAATCCAGTTCCAAACTCCGAGCTCTCAATATCATTATTATGACCGTCTCTAATATGTCCCATATTTAGAGGATTATTTGTACCTTCATCCAAAATTTGTTTAAACCCATGAGGAATATTATCAGATACGGTTATTTTATGAACGATTTTGTATAATGGGTTAAATTCAACTTTTATATCAGCAATTATGCCAGGATGTTTTAAAACTTTAGCAATTCCATAAATATTATCAAGTATATCAAGTAAACCTGATAATAATGTATTAGATTCGGACCTAACACTTTTTACAACACTAAAGAAATGCGAGCATCCGACTCTAGGAGGTGTAAATTTAATTTGCGACATTCTTGTTAATTATACGTATAAAATTCTAATACTTTTTATTTGGTATTTATTCAATTCAATTTTTTTAAGTTCTTTTATAAAATATATATTAGAACTACTTAAAGAAATAACACCATTATATATAATTAATATGGTTAAAATTTGCCCCAACACGTATCCTTCCTCTTGTGAAGAAAAATACTCTCAATATTTTGACAAGTACCCTTTTCCACTGAGTTCTTTTCAAAAATTTGCAATTGAAGCTATTATTGAAGGAAATCACATTCTTGTCACTGCTCATACCGGTTCAGGAAAAACATTACCTGCTGAATTTGCGATTGAACATTTTGTATCTAAAGGCAAAAAAGTGATTTATACATCCCCAATCAAAGCTTTATCCAATCAAAAATTCTATGAATTTACACAGAAATTTCCACATATCTCTTTTGGCATCTTAACTGGAGATATTAAAACCAATCCTGAAGCAGATGTTCTTATTATGACTACTGAAATTCTCATGAATACATTATATGCTAAGAATCGCAAAGATGATCTTACTGGATTTAATAATAAACCATCTAGTCTAACTATGTTTGAAATGGATTTTGATAATGAATTAGCTTGTGTTGTATTTGACGAAATTCATTATATTAATGACCTAGATAGAGGAAAAGTATGGGAAGAAACTATTATGATGCTTCCCCAACATATTCAAATGGTTATGCTTTCAGCTACACTTGATTCACCTGAAAAGTTTGCACTTTGGTGTGAAACAAGAGGCCAAACTACTACATCCTCCACTAAAACAGTGTATCTAACTACTACATATGAAAGAGTTGTTCCCTTAACGCATTACTCATTTATTACTTGTACTCAAGGACTTTTTAAAGTTTTAAAGGATAAGCAACTTGAAATGGAAGTTATGAAAACAACCAATACACTTCATACTATTCAAGATGCTAAGGGAAACTTCAATGACACTAACTATATACGTATACATAAAACACTTAAGCTATTTCGTGATAAAAATCATTATGTTAAACGTCAACACGTTTTAAACAGTGTTGCTAGACATATGGTTGATAATAATATGCTTCCAGCAATTTGTTTTGTTTTAAGTCGTAAAGCTCTTGAGCAATGTGCTAAGGAAATGACAACTGTTTTATTAGAAGATGATTCAAAAGTTCCATATATTGTTCGCAGAGAATGTGAACAAATTATTAGAAAGTTACCTAATTATCAGGAATATCTTAATTTGCCTGAATATATTTCAATGGTTTCACTATTAGAAAAGGGAGTTGCAATCCATCATGCCGGAATTATGCCAATTTTACGAGAAATGGTTGAATTATTATTTGCAAAGGGTTATATTAAACTTCTTTTTGCAACAGAAACATTTGCAGTTGGTATTAATATGCCTACTAAAACTGTATTATTTACTGATCTTAATAAATTTGATGGTTCAGGTATGAGACCATTATATTCACATGAATATACACAAATGGCTGGAAGAGCTGGACGTCGTGGTATTGATACAATTGGTCATGTAATTCATTTAACAAATTTATTCAAAGATATTGAACAGAATACACTTAAAACTATGATGAAAGGAAAACCACAAACTCTTGTATCTAAATTTAAAATATCATACAATTTGCTTCTTAACTTAATTGATATTGGAGAAACTGATTACACTAAATATGCTAAGAGAAGTATGGTCCAAGGTGATATTGAACAGTCTATGAAAGGTTATTACGATTCTATTTCAAAAATTCAAAATGAAATGGATAATCTATCATTGGTTATTGATAACTGTAGAACCCCCATTGAAACTGTTGAAGAATACATAGAACTTAAACAAAAACGTCTTGTATCTGTTAATAAAAAACGAAAGGAAATTGAGAGAAGTATACAAAAAATCCAGGATACATATAAGACTGTTGATAAAGATATTGATATCGTTACAAAATATACCTCAAAGAGAGATGAACTAACAAAACTGAATGATCAACTCATAAATACTGAGAAAACACTTGAAACAAATGTATACAAAGTATTAAAATTAATGGAAAATGATAATTTTATTCAAAGTTCAGATGATAATAAATATACATTAACTACAAAAGGACATATTGCTACTCAGATTAGAGAAACACATTGTCTAGTATTTGCTGATTTAATTGAATCAAAGATATTACATAAATTTGAGGCAAAGGAACTTGTAGGTATTCTAAGTTGCTTTACAAATATATCTGTTCAAGAAGAAAAACGTGCAGTTCTTCCTATGTCTAATTATAGTAATGTGAAAGATACAGTGATGACTATTTATGATATGTATCAAAAACAATCTAATATTGAGCTTAAAAATATGATTGAAACTGGTATAGATTATAGTATTCATTTTGATTTAATAGATTATGCTATAAAATGGTGTGAATGTGAAAATGATGTTGATTGTAAAAGATTGCTACATCAAATATCACTTGAAAAAGAGATCTTTTTAGGAGAATTTATAAAGGCTATTCTTAAAATAAATAATATTACTGCCGAAATGGAAAAGATAGCAGAACTTCTTGGTGATATGGAATTCTTAACAATATTAAAACAAGTTCCACAACTAACATTAAAATATGTTGCGACAAATCAATCATTATATGTATAAAATTTAAATATATGTAATTTGTATGGACAATAAAGATACAAGAATGATAATATATACTTTTTTATTTAATATTATAGCTATAATAATATTTTCTATTATCTATGCTAATATATCTCCTCATAATTTTGAGGCACTAAACCCAAAAGATAAACTTAATTATATTGATTATCTATTTTATTCAATTACTATTCAGACAGGTGTTGGTTTACCGGATGTAACTGCGCTGTCTGACTTAGCTAAAATATTAGCAATGATTCAACAACTTATTTTGATGTCAACTGCGTTTATTTTAGTTTATATGTTCTTTAGAAATAAAAATTGATTATGAATAAATATTAAATATTTATTTATAATTACTTAATAATGGACAATAAATTGATTAGGGATAAATTGTGTAATGATTTTCCATCTGTTTATATTAAAGAAATAGATAATGCGTTAAAGATAAATAAAAATAGCTATACAGCAACATATTATTATTTAGAAGATCAGTTGAAAAATAATAGTTTAAAATTAAAAAAGGTGCCTGGAAAACAGAGACAAATAGTTTCTATTCCTGAATTAGAGAGTATATTTAAATCAGTAAAGCAAACAATAGAATGTAGTTGTTGTTGTGAAGATAAAATGATAGAAGAATTTGGTCAATGTTCTGATGGACATTTGATATGTAAAGTTTGTATTAAAAAACATTCTGAAAATACAATATATCAGCAATTATCATGTAAAATTAAGTGTATTGATTGTAGTGAGAAGTGTTTTGGTGAATTTTCCGAAGAAACTTTACAGTCTATTTTGAATGAAAGAGTATTTGCTGAATATAAAAATTTAAAGAAAATGGATGAAATAAATCAGCTTTGTGTTGACGATATAAATATAAAATTATGTCAACATTGTGGAGCAGGAACAGATATAGGTGAAAATTCAGAACAATATTTGTTAGTATGTATGGAATGTTTTAAGGATACTTGTTTAAAATGTAATCAAGTTGACCATCCAGGAAAGTCATGTTATTCACTAGGTAATGTTACTCAAAGTAAGCGTCAAGAAATAGAAGATAAGATGACAGAAGCTTTAATTGTAAAGTGTAATAATTGTAATAAAAGTATTTTTAAAAATGAAGGCTGTAATAAGGTAACATGTGTATGTGGAACACATAATTGTTATATTTGTAAACAGATAATACCAAAATCAGTAGGTTATTCTCACTTTTGTAGAAGTCATGATTGTAACTGTAATAAGTGTCATTTGTGGGAACAAAATACAAAGAAACGTCTATTAAATGCAGTAAAGGAAGAGTATGATAGTGAGACAAAAAAGTTGATAAATGGTCTTCTTTAGACTGAAAAAATTGTGTTTTTATAATATATTTTATTTTGTAAGCATTTTTGGTAACAAAATAAGAATTAAAAAATTGCCGAAAATTTCAATCATAAAAATTTTTCAAAAAGTCGAATGGGTTTTCGAAAATGGACAAAAAAAAATGTCCAAAATCGAAAAATCAAAAAAAGTTTTGAAAAAGGTCCTCGTACTCGAGGTTTCTGACGATAATGGTCACAGTCACAGAAAAAATAACGCAAAATTTGTGACGATAATTTTTTTATATTTTTTATAAAAATAATTTAGAAGTTTTTTATGTCAACATTTTATATTGACAAATGTTTACAAATTTAGCGCCACCAAAACGCCAAGATTTTGAATGTAAAAAATGTGACTTTAAATGCTCAAAAAAAAGCGATTACAACCGACATATTTCAACACGTAAGCATAAAAAATTGACAAATGTTGACAAAATTAACGCCATAAATAATATTTTAGAAGAGGAAAAAACAAAGTTTAAATGTTCTTGTGGTAAGAGTTTTTCTTATAGACAAAGTTTATTTGTACATAAAAAGAAATGTAATGTTTTAAATGGATTAGAAAATTTGGATAAAGGAGAACCTTTGACAGCAGATATAGTCTTAGAATTGATACAACAAAATAAAAAATTACAAGAAATGTTACATGATCAGCATAATAAAATGTATGAAATAGCAAAAGAAGGTAAAACAATAACAAATAATAATAATAATAATAATACAACTAACAACAGTAATCAATTTAATTTAAACTTTTTCTTAAATGAACAGTGTAAAGATGCTTTAAACTTAATGGATTTTGTGGATTCTTTAAATGTAAAACTAAAAGATTTGGAATATACAGCAACAAAAGGATATGCAGAAGGAATATCAAATATTTTTATAACGGCATTATCAGATTTAAATGTTCATAAAAGGCCGATACATTGTTCAGATTCAAAAAGAGAAATATTATATATAAAAGAAAATGGTGAATGGCAAAAAGATGATGAAGAAAAGAGTAAAATAACAAAGGCAATAAAAATAATAGGTAATAAGAATATGAAACAGATAAGTGAATGGCAAAAAGCATATCCAGAATATAATGATCCATCATCAAAGCAGAATGATAAATACATGAAGATGTTATGTAATGCTATGAGTGGTTCAACAAAAGAAGAAGCGGAGAAAAATTATGATAAAATTATAAGAAATATAGCAAGAGAGGTGGTTATAGATAAGTCATTATAAATTATAATATTGAATAATAGTATAATTTCTTTTTTCAACTAACAAACAAGTATAAGTATTTGATAGTGTCATCCCAGAAATTTAAATAATATATTTGTAAAAAGTATTTAAAGACAAATTAACATATTTAATATATTTCGCTTTTTAAATACTATTCACTGGAGGAACTCAGCCACCATACATCATAGACATATCTTGTTTCTTTTCTGTCTTATATGATGATATTGCTCCTCAACCACCTCGTTGATGTCTACGACTAGAACGCATAAGTCTTCTTGTTTTACGTTGTTTTTTTGAACGCAATCTTTTTGTATATCTTACTCTCATAAGATATATAAATATTATTTATTTTTTTACATTTTAAAATAGTTAAATATTGGAATACAATCTTCCATTAAAACTACTGATTTATCTATCACAAAAACTATATCATCATATCTATTTTTTTTAGGTCTTAAATCATAAATTTTAATGTATTTTTTTAATTCGTTTGGAACCTCATTTATAAGAATATTAATCCAATCCGGTGATTGAATATCCTCTATTATTAGTATACCATCATCTGTCATTACTCGTGTATATAATTTAATAAATTCTATCATACTTTCTAATGAATGTGGACCGTCATCTAACAAAAAATCAAATTTTATATTTTTATTTAAAAAATTACTTGTAACAAAATTAATATCATAAGCATTAATTGATGTATATAATTTAATATTTTCTTTATTTTTTATTCCTTCCCATATTTCATCAATATGTATTATATCTAACCCATGAATACAAGCATTAGTAAAAAAATCACTCCATAATTTTATACTTCCTCCAAGATGGTTTATCCCTATTTCTAATACATTTTTTGCTATTTCTTTTTTATTATAAAGTAATTTTTGATAAAGAGGTAAATACGAATGTTCTCTATTTTTATCTGTTCTTGAATTATCTACTAGTTGTTCTAAATTCATATATTATGTCGTATTAAATTGTTTTTATATTATTACATACTTTAATATATTACTTACATTTAACCCCACATCATTCTCATTTCAGAATAAGTCATAGGACGTCCTACTCTTTCTTCAAACTCCCTCGCACCTCTTTCCATTGGATTCAATAAAATTGCTGGATCATTTGTCTGAATTGCTGTAACCAATTTTGTAATACCCTCTACCACTGATTTTGGATTTATTTTTTCTTCCAAATCTCTCATAATATCTTCTAAACTTTCTTTTGTTTCTGTCTTTAGTTCTAAATCCTTAGATTCATCATTTGTTTCAGGCTTTTGTTCATCTACTTTTGAAACAAGATATATTCTTTTTGGCTTGTTATTGTCAGGTTCAAACCAATTTTGATTTGAACGAGTAATTCTACAATTCTCATATATTTCATCTGTAATGTCAACTGAACCCTCTTGTAACAATTTTAATAACAATTTAACTTGATGTAAATTTGTTCCACCATCTGTAGCAAATAAATGTGTATTTCTCCCAGCTCCCATCCATAATTTTTCTTCTCTTGAATATCGTTGAAACAGCGTCATAAATGTATTTTTAATTTGACCATCTTCATACTCTATATTAGTCCTAAAACATATAAATTTACGGTCATATTTATCAATACCCTTATTAAAAGATTCTTGTATTTCAATATCATCAATAAAATCAATGTATCCTGTATATCCGGTTCTATCACCAATATTAAGTATAGGACACTCAAGATTATAAATTTCTTGAGCAATATTTTGAATTTGTTCTGCTTCAGTCATTCTGTATACTAGTATTTTGATATAATATTTAAGTCATTTAGATAAATCAATTTTTTAGACAAGTTGAAGTCTAATTTTTCTTTTGAACTTTTCCTCATCATTAAATAAATATAATTTATACTGTCTTTTATCATAATTCTCAAGATTTTCTCTCATAGTAATTCTGGATGCTAGTCTAAGTTCCGGAAGAAAAACTATAAATTGATACAGCCCATCATTTCTAACTAATTTATCAAAACAATAACCATCATAAATTTTATCCAATGTTTCAGGTTTATTAAAACAAGTATCAAGTAATGAGCAATCACTTTGAACCTTACGAATTGCGCGCATTGTAACATTTATATAATCAATTTCTCCGATCCATTTATCATAAAATTGTAACGCATCTGATGATAATGGAATTAATAATTTATTTTGTTGAAACTTAATCATATTTAATAAATCAACTAATCGTCTAATAGGTGATGTAATATGAATATAGGCATCCATTTCAAGAACATCATGTCTGGTTTTAGATTCAGTAAGTTCAGAAGCAGGAATAGAATTTAGATCAACATATTGAGCACACGCACTATTCCAAATTTTAATAAAGCTATTAACATCTTCAGGAAGTGAATCAGGAAGTTGAATTTGTTTCTTGATAATTGTTGATCTAAAAATACCATTATGAGAATTATATAGTTCTTTAGCACAATGATAATTCATCAGAATCATTAAATAGCATACAACTTCATGACTATCGCGAACATTATTAATATACTTATACTTAGTTGCCATTTTTTTAGTTGTATCAAGAAGAAAAGTATATTCTGGGTTAGCCAATAAAGAATGTTCTTCATAAGCAAAATTTTTGAACACGCGAATAAGAGCATTTGTGTAATTTATATGTAAAATTTTACAGTGTTCATCAAGAACAATATCAATAACAAACGCAAATCGTCGCATATTTTGTTGAAGAGAGCATAAACAGTCAGACAAAATAGTGGGTAACATAGGTCTCTTACGATCAGGGAGATAAATAGTAGAAATGCGTTGGGAGAAGCTAGACCAGAGATTTAGGGAATCCATCCAAATAGTAACATTGGCGATATAAATACTAAGTAAAGTTTGATTATCATTTAGCTTCTTAATGCTGAAACCATCATCATAATCAAGACTTGTTGCCGGATCTATAGTAAATGTTTTCCAATCTGTTCTGTCCTCAATCTGTGGATATTTTTTACAAATTCCGCTAATGAACGAATCATGTTCTTTTGCTTTAGATTGTATAGCCTTGTTAGTATCTTTATTAAATTTTTGTATAGAAGCATTAAGACTTTTACAATATAGTTGATATTCATAGAAATTATCTAAAACATCAACAGGTCCGATAGTTTGTGATAAATTAGCGTGTGGATGTTTATCTTCCCATTCTTTATAACGAATTGTAACGTACATATTAGTAAAAACTTTTGAAAATCCCATTTGCTTAATTTCATATGGCACCAAAAATATAGGAATACGAACATCATCCGGAATACATTTATATAATAAACGTCCATTACTAGTTTTTGCCGAATATGTTTTGCCATCAATAAGTTTATTTTCTCGTCCATAAGTTTTGTTATCAGCGAGAATCAATACGGCAGGAATATTTTCATTAATACGTGTAGAAGAATGAACTATTTCTACTTTTCCTTTGTTATATGTAAATACATCATTTGTGAATAATTTGTGTTCAATTGGATTGAATCCTTCAAGCGTAATGGGTTGAAGTGTATTTGCGTTAAAAACTGTCCAGGAACCGTAGTTCCGGTTATCAATATTGATTTTGTAAAGAGTCATATATATATATGATAATATGGTGTCAAGTCTTTAAGCCTTTTTAGACGATATTTAATGTCCTACATACATGTAGGTATATTTTAACCAATTATATATAAAAAATTAAAATATGTAGGCGTATGTAGGGAAGGCACCTAATTCGCAACTACTTCTAAACCATCATTATTTATCAGTGTATTCCCAAGTAAATCATTTTGCGGTAAAGGCTCTGGTTCTTCTTTTGGAATTAATATTTCTGGAATATCTTTTTTCACAATATTATGATAATCTTGCGTTTCAATATTTTCTTCAATATTATCTATTTTATTATTTGTTAGTTCATCAATAGAAGTAGTATCTGATTTCTTTTGTAAATTATTTATGTCAATCTGTTTAGCTATTTTTCTTTCAACATTTTGATTTTGTAACGCATATAAACAGATCTTTGGACTTATTGCGATATTATTCATGTATGTTCTGTATTTAAAACAACTAACACTGGTATTTTCATCAAATTTAAAAGTATACCACCAATACGCAGGAATATATAACATTTTTCCAGGTGTTAACACAATTTCTAAACATTTAATTTTATCAAAGTCTGCTCTATATCTGGGTTGTGGATCCCATGGATTAATAGGAGACTTAAATTCAAAATTCTCGTAATCACTTATTGGATATAAGTATTTTGAACTTTTTGGAGGAGATAATTTTACTTTTATTGAACCTTGTGTTACCAAATAATAATTGCGATAATTCACATCATATCTAAATGGTGTTTCTAAATCTTGTGAAGCAAACATCACATCATAATAACAATTTGACACCAAATATGGTCTTAAATATTCGTCATTATATGACATATTTTTAATGGCACCAGTTTCTTGTAAGAAATCCATATTTCCCTCACTAAAATATGATGCTGTTGTATCCTCATTAAATAACTTAACAGCAACATGTAATGGCAATGGAACACATATATCTGATTCTGATGATACATCCGTTTTATTTCTTATCTTTACTTCAAAAACTGGATAATTATCTAATAAACATTGTTTGTTAGTTGTATTTATTATTTTATAACCATCCTCATCACAATCTACCAATACTGGCTGCCTTAAGTCACAAATTTCTTCCAATTTATCCTTTGATGCTTGGTCTACCTCATATATTTCTAAATCATCACTTGTTTTAAAATGAAACTGTATATGTAAGTAAAAAAATAATATTATACAAAATACAAATAATCCAATTATTATTTTTAACATTATTTATAAAAAATAATAATTTATTTTACTTTTAATAACGAGGCATAACTAACAATATCTTAATTATCTGATACTTTTGGAGCTATAAAAAATGAAACCTTACTATCATCTCCTAAATTATACATTAATGCCATAGGATACTCTCCACTTATAGCTATATTTATTGTTGAGTTCATTTTCATTGAAAGACACATTTTACATAAATGACTTAAACTAAAAGAAATATCAATTTCTTCTTCTTCAGCAATAGCATATTCATCTAAATCATCTACAGGAATATTAACCTTCAACTTAGTAGTATCACCTTGTGCATTTAATTCAACTGTAGATTCCGAACATTTTATATTAAGATCTTGGCCAAATGTATTTAGCTCTGATAATACTTCTACTAATTTTTTTGCTTGTATAGTAAATTCTACATCATAATCTACCTCAGGAATGCCTAAACTATCTTCATCTACATCTATTAAATTTAATTCAAAAAAATGATCAAATGCTCCTTTATTTTCTTTTCCATTTAAAAAATTAATATATAATTTATCTACATCATTTTCATCTTCATATTTTAACTCTAGCTTATCATGTTTCAGAGCATAATTCATTAATATAGCAAAATGTGAAGAATCAACAGAAATTTTATTATTATTTGAACAATCAAAACTGGAAAACCACTTATCCTTTATTTCAATATCTGCTAGACAAACATGTGATTTATCCATTGATTGAATATACAATTTATCTTTTTCAAAATGCATATTAATATGAGAACTCCAATTTTTAAGCAACTGAAAAATGGCTACGAATACTTCTAGCTTGGATTTATTTTCTATAGTTAAACGCATATTTATATATTTAATATTGTCCTATATTTAATATGTTTTATTTGCTAACTAATACTATTTTTTTTTGTGTCTCTTTATCAATAAACATACTAACAATAGTAAAAATTTGAGAAAAAATAAATGGAGCATTATACACATAACATTTGGCTAATTTTTCAGGATATTTGTCTTTTAAGAATCCTGAAATATATTGAATAAATTGTTTATGTTTATCAATATCAACTAGAGTTAAATTTTTCATATTTACATGAACTATAAAATCTTCGTTTTTTGTTAGTACATTATCTATATTGTTAGTTATATAATTTAGTATATAAGCATATGTCTGTTCTTGGGCAACATGTTTAAAATATATATAGTTTAATATAATACTATTTTCCTTAATAAAACATAAACCATTTAAAATCTCAGACCATTCTCCTTTTTTTACTTTATCTCTAATCTTTTCAGAAGAATTATTTTCAATATTGTCTGAAAATATTTCCTTTAATGAATCCATTATTTATTACTGCTATTATGTTTATAATATTTTTAACTAATTTTAATAAAAGTATTATAAATTATATTCCTGTATTTAGTTCACTTTCAATTAATTGTTTTAAATCAGTTCCAACAATTTCATTTTGTTCACTATCATCATGTAAATCTTGTAAATCAGTAAAGTTATTTGTATCTAGACCATCTTGTAAATTTGTAATTGGTATCATACCTGATTCATCAGTATATTCCATAGACAATTCTAATATTTTCTGACTATTGTCCATTGTAAGATTTTGTAAAGCAGTTACTAATTCCTTAGTTTCAGCTAATTCCTTTCTCATATTTTCTACTTGTGTCTTTAATGCTGTATTTTCCTTAACCAAAGCAACTGTTGAATTTTTTGTTTGAAAAACTGCTTGTTTAACTGTTTCTAATTGTTGTTTCATTAAATTTATTTCTGGTGCTGAAGAAGTTGAAGATGCTGAGACTGGGCGATTCTCAAGTTCTTCTAATCTTGCCATAACAGATTGTAAAAATCCTGCGTCAATTCCTGATTCTCCAGAAAAAGTCATATCATGAGAATCACCTGAATTAATTAACTTTGATTCAATAGCTCCTAATCTAAGAGTAATTAATGTAATAGCCTGAGCAATAGTCATTTTGCTAACACTAGATAGTTTATCGTTTTTTTGTCCTTGACCTTGTTGATAAGCCTGTTGATGCATTTGTTGTTGTTGCATTGCTGCTTGTTGACCGGCAATACGTCCAGTAGGCATATTTGGTCCAGAACCAGGTCTGGCTTGATTTGCAAATACTTGTGCTGAATTAATTGATGGTTGAGGACTTCTTCCTGGAATCGCTGGCTCATTATTTGAAGGACCAGCTCTACGTCTTTGTGCTGCTTGAACAGATCGGTTTGCGCTCATAATATAATTTATGAACAATAAGTTTCTAAAGTATTAACGCATTCTTAATTTTTTAGTTTTATGTTTTCTATTTTTCCTTTGTTTTCTATTTTTTTTTCTTCGAGTATTTTCACCTCTTCCTTTTACAAAATAAGATTTTGGAGTTGTATTTTTTGGCTTTGGTCCAGTTGGTGGTTTAGGTATATTTTTAACTGCTTCTGATATTTGAGGCATAGATTTACTATTAACATTACCTTCGTATAACTGATAAGCATATTTTTTATATGGATTACTATCAGGCAATTTTGGTGCAGGAGTTTGTTCTAAAGTCTTAGATATTATTCCTGCTGTAATTATTTTTTTTCTTAGTTCTCCAGGGGTTGGCATTATTATATAATATATTAATATTTATTTATATTATACATGGGAAAAGTAAGAACAAGTGCTATATTTTATAGAAGAGGTATACCTAATACAAATAGTGGATTTGCTACAACTGTCAATGGTAATTGGTCAATTGTTCAACCAACTTTTTTATTTAACAGTCCAACTATAAATACTTTTATTCCAATTAATCCGATTATTAAGCTTGAATTAATCAAAAATGGTCAAGTTCTATTATTAGATGCTGGAAACAAAAATAGTTATAGTGGAAGTGGAATAACATGGTCTAATATAGGATTAGGAGGTAGTGTATATAATACAACATTATATAATTCACCAACTTTTACTAATAATGGTTCTTCAAGTTATTTTTTATTTAATGGGTTTAACGAATATGGACAGATGTTCAGGCCCGTTCAAGATAGTTTTTCTTGGTGTATATTATTTAATACTACACAAATAGCAGGGGATGATAATGCTGGAGCATGGTTTTCTGGTGGAAATCCACAAATAATCGGAGGAGATGTAAATGGAACAAATAATGATTATGGTATATCAATAGGGGTTGGAACAACATTTTTTGGAACAGGATATTCTGGATATCTTGATATAACCATAAAAAGTAATTCAAATACTTATAATGATGGAAAATGGCATTATTTGGTAGCGACTAAAAATAAAATTACAAATAAAATGGAATTATATATGGATGGTATCTTAAATTCTATAAATTATAATGGAAATAATACAACATTAAATGCGTGTTCTGTAATTCGTATAGCTGCTGAATCATTTAATGGTGTAAATCCTCCTTTTAATTTTTTTGGAGGAAAAATTGCGGTAGTTCAGGCTTATGAACGTGTGTTAACGCAAGCAGAAATTAATCACAATTATAATTATTTGAAAACAAGATATAATTAATTTATATATATTATAATATATATATTATGAAACTTAAAAATTTATTTGGAGAATCATCTAGTTCAATTAGAGGAGATATTGAAATGTTAACAATTCCCTCCCCCAAAAAGATTAGGTAATAAAACCAGAAAGAGTAGTTCTAGAACTGTAAATTTAAGCAGTAGAAATGCTAGCATCAATAGCGTTTCTGCCAAAAGATTAAGAAAATTTAGGGCAAATAAAATTTATACAAAGCGCGTTAGATATTCAAGATGTAGAGGATTGAATAAATCAAGTTGCCAACATAAAAGAATATGTAAATACACTAAAGGTAAAACAAGAAAATATTGTAGAAAGAAACATAATAAACCTATTTAAGCAACCATTTTCATCTTAATTGCTTCGTGACTTTTATAATTATGAATTTCAAAATCATCAACTTGATAATCAATAATATTATCTCTAACTTGTTTTATAGATAATGTTGGAAATTTAAATGGCTCTCTTGTAATTTGTTCCTTCATTGGTTCAATATGATCTTCATAGATGTGACAATTACCAATAAAATGAACAAATTCATAAGCTTCTAATCCGCAATGTTTTGCGATTAAGTGTGTTAAAAATGAATATGAAGCAATATTAAACGGTATTCCGAGTGGAAAATCTCCACTGCGTTGAAACATGGCACACGATAATTTATTACCATCATGGACATTAAATTGACATAGAATGTGGCAGGGAGGAAGAGCCATTTGGTCTAGTTGACAAGGATTCCAAGCAGACATTATAAGACGACGACTTGTGCGTTGCTTGGGGTCTTTAAGAGCGTCAATAATCTGTTGAAGCTGGTCAATTCCACTATAAGCAAAATCATTATCTATCTTTTTTCCAGAAAATGGATTATAACCAGCATTAAAATTTCTCCATTGAAATCCATAAACAGGTCCAAGCATATCAACTGGGTTTAGCTTCAATCCTCTACTATCAAGAAATTCTCTAGAACCATTAGCATCCCAAATATGGACTCCTTGCTCTTTTAAAATCTTATTATCAGTGTCACCACGAATAAACCATAAAAGCTCTTTTAAACAAGTCTTCCAAGCGGTTTTTTTAGTTGTTAAAATAGGAATTTTATTATCCTTTAGGGAAAAACGCATTGTTTGACCAAAAATACTCTTAGTTTTACCATTTCTGCCTTCCTCCCAAAATCCATTTTCTAATATATTTTCCAAAATACTTAAATATTGATATTCCTCGTGTTTTCTATTATCAAAAATTCTATCAGAAGTAATACCTGTTCCATAAATTTGATTTTCATACTCCTGCTTTCTAGCAAGCTTTTCATAATAGGCTTTTTCTTCTTCAGGGGTTAATCTTGTCAAGGGCATAAATTATATTTAGAAACTATCTTTAATATATTTTAAAATAGTAATCACATTTTACAGAAATTTTTAATTTCTAAATATAAAACATATGGAAAGTTTGGATGAATTATCAAAAACAAGTTCTGGTAAACCTGGATTTTTTAAACATGTATTTAACTTTGATGAAGAATCTAAAGCAGAAATGTTAAATTTGGTTCAATATGTTGTTATATCTTTAGTGCCTATTATCATATTAAATAAATTAATGCAAAGATATGTTCCTGAAGCAGATGATGAAAAGAGTTCTTTAGAAATAACCGCTGAAGTTTTAGCACAAGTTTTGTTTATGTTCTTTGGAATTTTACTTATTCATAGAATAGTTACATATGTTCCAACATATAGTGGAGAAAAATACCCTAATTGGAGCGCAATTGGTCCAGTCATACCAATGTTAGTTATTCTCACAAGTCTTCAAACAAAATTAGGAGAAAAGATATCCATATTATTTGATCGTGTGTTAGAATTATGGAATGGTCCACAGGATACAAAGAAAGGAAAAAAAGGTAATGGTAATGTTAAAGTGTCTCAACCTATTTCACAAAATCAAATAGCAATGAATCAATCATTAAATTCAATGGGTTCAACATCTATTAGTGCTCTTCCACCTGCTCAACCAACTCAAACTCAACAATTACCAAATTATGACCAAATGTATCAACAAGATTCTACACCTTTAGTTGGCGCAGCTAGTCCAGGTATGGAATCATTTGAACCAATGGCAGCAAATGCTATGTCAGGAGGTTTTGGCTCAGCATTTGGTTGGTAAATTAGTCATCTCTAATAATTACAAAAGAGTAAACAGGAGTATCAAAATCTGTTAATCTACCATATTCTAACTCAATATCATCTTCTTCTATTTTTGAATATTCTGGTCTACGGTCTCTTTTAAAAATTCTGAAAATATAAGTAAATAAATCCCAAAGTCTATCAAACGACATTATAAACTATATAAAATAAACTTTAAAATAATTTTATTTTATATTAATAATTGATATGGATGTAAATAAATTAATGAATGCTTTAGATAATGAAAATAATGAAAGCATAATGAATCTTACTAGCAAAAAAATATTTGAAATGAATCTTAATATTATAAAAGAATTACATTTAGATAAATCAACTACATTAGATTATTTAAAAAAATTAAAAGGATATCGTTATGTAGATGAACTAAATGATTTAAAACATGGAGGATTTATTAGATGGATTCCTATTACTGACCCTACTTATCTTCCACTTCATCATTGTGGTATGATATGTGATATAAAAATAACCGATAATGGTGTTCTAATAACTTGTAAAAATTTTATGCATCGTCATTACACATTTAAAATGGATGAATGTTTGATATTTCAGAAACTAACATCTCAAGAAAATATAATAATTCATGCTTTAGACCATTTAGATAACACTAAAGATGTAGAAAAAGATAATGAAGATGTTGAATCCGATGAATTTGAAGAAGATTAACGCCTATTTTTACGAGTTTTTGTAAATGTAGCGGATACATCGCTAAATAATCCAGGGATAAATTTACCCATTTTTATCATTTGTATTTCAGATTTAGATAAATGTTTTTTTCTATTATGGCATTTTTTACCATTTTTATACGTGCATACAGATTTATATCCTTTACTATTTTTAATTATAACTTTTCTGGTTGTTTTTCTTCCACCTGACATATGATTTTGCACATTTGAATAATCAAACCCCATTATAATATATAATAAGAAAAATATTATAATATATTATGACAATATCACATATATTTGTTCATTTATTTCATATATTAATTGTAGGTTCATTATTTTTATATGTAGGAATAAATGGAAGTAAAACACCTGCGTTTGTTTTCCCAATATTAATGTATTTAGGAATAATTATAATTATTTATCATTCTTATAAAGCATATCTCAAAATTTCACTTGATAAAAGTGCTTGGATTAACTATTTACACATATTATTAGTAGGTCCATTATTAATCATAATAGGATTAAACGGAGTAGACACATCTAGAAAATATTTTGAATTACTTTTAATGGCTGGAATGGCTTCAATAGGATATCATGGATATTATTTATTATTTTAACATTTAAAAAAGTTTTTAAAAAAAAAATATTGCGTTAAAATATAATGGGTGGAAGCACTGGAAATATTCGCACACAAAGATGGCAATCAGGAACTGTCGGCTCTAGAACTCTAGGTTCAATTTTAGCTGGTACTGGAGGAGGAGCTGGAGGAGTTAGACGCATTTATGGATACTATGCAAAGAGAAATGGCGGAGCTATTAGTCCTTTTAAATCAATATTTAATATTAATTATGGACAATTTAGATCTAGAGCTCAATATTTTATTGGGGCAATTTATCCTGGTAGCTTAAATTTATAAGTTACTTTTTAATTATTATTTACATACAATTTATGTATTTAAATAATTTTTCTCAGATGTTTCAACAATTATAAGTATCAATCCAAGATTTATTTAAAACATTAGCAACACTTTCTAACGCACCTTCTGTCCATCCTTGTCTTCTACTAACATCTTCACCTACAACTAACATACCAGTTTCAGGATGTTGAGCTTCTCTTATAAATTCAGGACGACTCCTATATTTTTCTTTATCTAAAGGTTCATAATAATGTGTTCCTATAGGCCAATAAAAATCTTTAATAGCAGTTATTTTAAGAGTATTTGGAATTATACCTAATGCTTCTTCAACTTGTTTTGCGAAGAATTCTCTATTTTCAGAAGTATTTTCTTTGTGATGTTGTAATATTTCAGCATTTTTATTATCAGAATATGCAATCATATATACACTTTTTGAGAATGGGATCATTTTTTGTAAATGTCCCGGAACAATTGTATATGTTGGAACTAACTGGCTCATTATATCTGCTGAATGTGAGTTAAACTTAGCATATATATATAAAAAAGGTTGTCCATGTATTTGCTTATAGATCTTCATTTGAGGAAGAAGTTTTTGAACTGTGCTAATTCTTGTAGCTATTATAACTTTATTAGCATAATATGTTTTAGTTATATTTTGTTTTCCACTTGTTGTTAGTTCAAACAAACAAGGAGAATGTTCTATTTTTTTAATTTTATCAACTTTGGTTGATGCTCTTATATTTTGGTTTCCAATTTTATCACATAGATTATAAACCAATGATGACCATGGAATTTCTAATGCAGTCCAACCAGGTGCATTATCTTCCATTTGATAATGATATAAAACTTCATAAACATCCTCTTCTTCATAATCGGAATAACCAGCCGATATAACAAAATCTTTGTATAATTTACTACCTAAATTCTCTGTAGCGAATTTTTTAAATGTAACTGATGGTGGATTTTCATAATTTTTATAAATAGTTCTTAATTTGGTTAAATATTCTTTAATATTAAGAGGATTTTTAATCTGTTTAGAATAGTGCATAGATACAGGAAAGGGTTTATATTTAATTTTAAGTTCTTTTAAAAGCTTAATTAATAATTCATCAGTATCTTGACGTCCTACTCCAGCACCAACAACGACAGATTCTCCATAAAAAATATGATTGCCAATTCTGCCTCCAATATAAGGTCTTCTATTACTTTCTAGAACTAACAAATTAGTTTTTGGAGACATTTTTTTGATATTATATGCGCTGTATAATCCAGCTAAACCAGCTCCAACAATAATTATATCATAATCATTAGTAGTCATTATAATATAAAAATATAAATAAAATAGTGAAAATATACTTGTTTAGTGTTTGCGATGTTTACGAGATTTACGTCCCTTTCTTCTGTTTCTGCGTGTTTTACGTCCTCCTTTATCAAAAGTCCAAGGTTCCATATTACTGCCTTCAAATGCGGCTTCCCATGAAGCATCCTCCTCTGCTGCTTTAGCTTTTGCTGCATTTCTTTTATCAACCTCTTCAAAAATATCCACCTGATTTGAAGATGGAAAATCAATAGTCTCAACAATTGTTGGTTTTACTTGTTTAGTTTTCATCATATCATCAAGTGCTTGCGTAGCTCTCTTCTCTTCTTCAGACCGTGGAAAAGGGTCATAATTTGTGGTTACTGTTTTAGTTTTCCTATTTCGTAATCCAGTTGTCTCAATTGCTAGTGTCTCAGTTGGTGTTTTCTCTCCTCCTCGCTTTGTTCTGTTATGACGTCTATGACGACGTTTATGAGAATATTTTCTAGCTTTTGGCATTATAAAATAAGCATAGATTATTTATTTTTACGTGTTTTATTTTTGGTAGTTTTCCTGAAGTTAACTGTTTGTTTTTTCTTACATTGAAATTTTCCGCGAGTATAGCCTTTACGATTAAATATAGTTTTAGTACATATTCCAATAGATTTAGCTTCATTTATAGGATCAATTTTCTTGATACATTTACAAAGTTTTTCAGCCATAATATGTTCAGCTTGTTTTTTAAGAAGTCTTTTAGACCTGGGTATATTTATATTATAATATTTTAAAATACTAACATAATCTTTGTTAGTTAATTCAAGTGGCATATTCTAAATTATATAAATATTTTTATTTTGTATGAATAAAATAACAATATAATATATGACAATATGCAATTCCAAAATAGTTGTATTTGATTTAGACGAAACTTTAGGTTATTTTATGGAGTTAGGTATGTTTTGGGATGCGCTAAAGGCATATATAAAACATAAACAAATAAAACAACCAATAGATCAAAACTTATTTAATAAGGTGTTGGATTTATATCCAGAATTTTTACGTCCAAATATAATAAATATACTAAATTATTTAAAAAAGAAAAAAGAAAAAAATCATTGTGACAAACTAATGATATATACTAACAATCAAGGACCAGTAGAATGGGCAAATTATATAATGAAATATTTTGAAGAAAAGATAAATTATAAGATATTTGATCAAATAATAGCAGCATTTAAAGTACAAGGGAAAAGAGTTGAATTATGTAGAACAACACATATGAAGACACATGCTGATTTGATAAAATGTACAAAATTACCAGAAAATACGCAAATATGTTTTTTAGATGATGTATTTTATCCGGATATGAGTAATGAAAAGATTTATTATATAAATGTGAAACCATATATACATGATTTAGAGTTCAATGAGATGATAACTAGGTTGCTAAATAGTGACGTATTGAGTGGCGAGGGTGCCGACCCTACATATTGTAGGGAGTTTATTTTGGCGTTTATGAAAAGATACAACTACATATATGTAGGGAAAAACACTGAGACGCAAAATGTAGACAAAATTGTATCCAAAAAAATACTGCAACACCTTCATATATTCTTCAAAATGAAACCAATTGAACCTCCAACTCATAAAAATAAACTAACAAAACGAACTAAAATTATTAAAAATAAAACTCTCAAAAAACGAACTAGTTAAATTTTAACCATTCTATATATTGCTTTAATTCTGATAAATAATTATGTAATATATTATTTATTGCTGTTGTTGCCAATAAAAATACACCCGCACTAAACGCTATCTTTGCATCCAAACCTGTAAACTTTACACGTCTAAACGGATTAAAACGATAAATCAAAAATAAACTAACATACAATTTTATAAAGTTTTGTAGATCATCTAAATATTCAGGCGCATTTGCTGATAAACCTAACGCTATTATTATATATAATATCCATGTTATATATACTATTATATCATATGCTCTATTCTGAAATCTATATAGACTCTTATTAAATCCCATCTAATATACTATTATATAATAACTTAAAGATAATTTAATCTATTTTTAATACTATGTCACAAAAACCGTGGACTCTATTAGACCCAAATGATTTTGAATCTATGTGGTGGAGAAAAATGGATATTTTAGATACAACTTTATACTCGTTACCAAAAGAAAATAAATACATTTTAGCTTATCATATTATTCAAGACGGAAATATGGGTGGAAATTTTTGGCATGTGTCTTATTGGTATATATGTGACCCAAATAGATATAATACAATAATTTCATCAAATCAATGGCCATTTAACAAAGAACTTACTGAGATGATGCCTGAAGATATAGTCTATTTAATTGAAAATCCTAATATTAAATTTAATGTTTATTATTCTCTTTTTGGAAGTTCAGAACAAAAAAATTTTTGTAAAATTCTTGAAAGAAATCTTTTTTCATAATTTATCAAATAAACTCTTTTATCAAAATTAATTTATATATTCAATATATAATGGATATCCATAGCTATGTTGATCAACCTACTTCTCAAAGACAAAAAACTGTTTATTTAAGATCATATGAAAGAAATATTCCTTCACAACCTTTACAACCATATTTAGACGCGAGACCTGTCATGACTAAATATTCCATTTTACCAATTGTTGACCCTAGAAAACCTATTAATACACCTTTAATTCAACAATCAACATATACACCCGAAAAAATTTACAATCCTGGAAATGATTCTGGTCCTTGGTCAGGGTATGCATCTAATATTAATCATGAATCTGAATTAAGAAACCAAATTTTTGCCTTACAAAGTTGTGCACAAGCGGCATATATTCCATCTAGCAAAAGCAATTTATACCAAGTTAACTGGAAAAATTCAAAACAGCAACAACAACCTTTTCCACAATTATTTCAGAATGAACAATTTTGCCCTACTAACCCAAATCCCAACCCCGAAAAAATTGGATTTGCTTTATTTAATAACGCAACTAGACAACAAACTAAAGATTTAACCAAACCTACAAGATGTAACTAAATAATACGTTTATTTTAAACAAATATTATTTAAAATAAACTATATAATTATGTCAGATAATTTAGTAAATCAACTGACACTCAATTTTTTAATCAGTAAACAACAACTTCAAAAACTTAATAAAAAAACAAAGGAAACTGCCGAACAACAAAAATATACAGAAATTCAAGAATATAGCGATAGAATTAAATTACTTTTTAATGATTTGTTAGTTTATAAGCTTCCAGAAGATCTATTATTTGAGGTTAAAATTGCTTTTGATAATTTTATAGATAAATCTATATACTATTTAAAAGCACATGATAATACTGAACATTTAGAAAAGGAAAGAACTGAAAACATACATGAAGATATTGATTTTGAAAAAGAAGAAAGAGATATTGTAAATGGAAACTATAAAGAAAATTCTGATGAAGATGGTTATGAATCGTATGATGAAAAGAATTCGGAGAAAGAAGAATCAGAAGAGGAAGACGAAGAGGAAGAGGAACATGAAGATATTAAACCTATTACACATCAACCTATTATTGTTAAAAGTAAATATAAAAAATCTACTACATCTGAAGGAGTTGATAACCTTCAAAAATTACCACTTGATTGGTTTCAAAATGTTAGACAAAATTATAAAAAAAATCAAATTATTCCTAGAAAAAAAGAACCAACTATTACAGAGCCAACTTTTAGGGATGTAAAAAAGAAAATATAAAGCTATTATATGGGCAAAAGAATTACTAGAAAAAGACATAGAAACAAAAAATATAATACAAAAAGACAGATCAAATTTAATAATAAAACACTCAGAAAACCATTTGTTAAATTAAACTGTAGTCCCGAAAATAAAAAGACAGATTATACATGTTATTCTGATAATGATCTTTATAAATTGAGAGATATGTGGAATGCTCGTCACCCTGATCGCCCCATCAAAACAAAAAATACAAAAAAAATTTGGGAACAATTAAAAGAATATTATGCTACTACTTGTAATAAAGAATCATGTTGGGTGCGTCAAATGACCAAAAATACAAAACTTGAAAAAGAACTTTTAGATGCCTTTGCTCCTGAATCTCCAGAAGATTGGAAAAAAAATCCTAATGAATGGCTATCCAGTCTTGATATATTAAAAGTAATGAATCAATATGAAAAGAAATATAAATGTTTTGATTTTTTAGGTCCTTCTCCAATAGATTACGATACACATAAATTATATGGAGAATGCGTTTGGGAAGAACTATGTCACTTTGAACTTGCTGACCAAATTAAAAAGGGTCATAATAAAATAGGAGTTATCTTTAATTTAGACCCGCATTATAAAGGTGGAAGTCACTGGGTATCTTTATTTATAAATGTAAAAGATAAAACCATATTCTTTTTTGATAGTGCAGGAGAGTCTGTTCCTCAACAAATAAAAAAATTTGCTGATACTGTTATTGAACAAGGTAAACAACTTTCTCCTCCTATTAACTTTAAATTTGACCAAAATCATCCTGTTGAGCATCAATATGGAAATACTGAATGCGGTATTTATTCTATATTTTTCATAACACATATGCTTGAGGACAAAATTACAGGACATTATATGAAGACACATATATTAAAAGACAAATATATGGAAAATTTTAGAAAAATTTATTATAATCAAAATGGAGATGTATAAAGAAAATTAATAAGTAAAATATATACATAAAAATTAAATTATTATGTATATTAATGTCTAATTTATCACAATTTACAAATAAGCAAAATCTCAAATTACTATGGGAAGTTTTATTAGATGAGCTAAATATTAACCAAACTAACACTAAATTAATTGGAAACATTAGAACTGTTTTTGAAAGTAATATAAATCCATTTTCATCAAGAGCTAATCCTAAATTACAGATTATGGAACTTAATAAACAATTTTTGTCTCAAGTTGTTTTGGCTGTTAACCGATTATTTCCTAATTTAAAACAAGAACAAAATATTAAAAGAATTACAATATCAGACGAAGAGGTATCAGAACCATATAAAATAGAAGACATACATGCATCACGTCAAAGTGAGTTTGAAAAAGAGGTTGAACGTAAACGAATGGAGATGGAAAATTATATGACACCACAAAAACCAAGAGAATTAGATTTTTCAGATAGAAACTCAGATGGTAAAATAAAAGCAATGGATTCATTGGTAGCCGATAAAATGGCACAAAGAAATTTAGAGATTGAACAGTTTCAAAATAATAATTATAATATAAGTATTGATCCTGAAAAATGGTTAACACCAAAAGAAACATCTGTGAAAAATGAGAAAACTGTAATAGAACCAAAGGTTATAGAACAAAAACCTATCATTAAAAATAATCAAAACTCAAGATTAAAGCATATATTAATTGATAGTAATAATAATATTACATTATCAATTGATGAAACTGAACAAAAAATTAAAAAAGTATCATGGGATGATACAGATAATCAAAGAGATTCAACAATTAGTATTTTTAATAAACTTAAAAAACAACCTGTGCTTGAACCGAAGGTAGATATTCAAGAAAATATAACTGAAGTTAATGATAAACAATACATAGAACAAAAATCTACACCATTACCTGAAGTTAAACGTGAAGAAATACAAAGAAATCAAGTAACTTTACCTACTCCAAATAATGAACCAGTAATACCTAAAATAGAAATTATAAAACAATTAAATGAAATGAATAAAAAGATTGATAACCTTTATGAAATGTTATATAAACTAACAAATTTGATGGAAAAAAATAATACCGAAGTTGTTAATATTGAGAAGGAAGATAAAGCTGATTAATTATACCTTTTCTTTTACAATCTCATACTCGCCTCTACTATTTTTCACCAATTTTCCTATTAATATTGGTCTAACACCTGGAACTTGTTTTGCTTGAATTACGCTATCATAATCATATACTTGTTTTGTATCCATTCTTAACATATAACGTTTACCTGTTGCCTTAAATGTAAATGGTCTAGCCTCCCAATCAATTCTTTCAACATTCAAAGCAGCTACAGTATCATTTTCATCTTGACTATAATTTGGATTATAAGAGAAATCATTAACACTTGGTTGACCAAATGATAAACAAACAAGTCCTTCTTTTGTGCTTGATTGAATATGTGTCGCACAATCAATCGCAGCTTCTTTAACAGCCTTTAATAATTGTGATGTCAATTGTTCTTTAATAGTTGATATCTCATATAGTTTTTGATCAGATGTTTGTGGAAGATATGGAGGATTTTTTGAAACATCTTTTAACTTTAATTCTATCGCATAATCACTATCTAGTTGTTCTTCTGTAAATGTCATAATATAAATAAATACTTCTACAGTTTGTAATTCTTTTGGTAAACTTTGATGGGAACAAATACGTCTAGCACGTCCAATAACTTGTTCAACACGAACCGGATGCCAATATGGTTCCATAATATGAACATAACGTGTATTTCTTAAGTTGATACCTTCAGAACCAGCAGAAGTAATCATAAGAACTTTAATAATTTCACCCAAATTATTATTACTACTTCTAGCTCTTAATTGTGTAGCAATATTATTGGGAATATAATCCCACATTCCGTTATAAATATTACGAATTATTTCACGTTCTTCAGCATCTTCAGTTCCAGTATACAAAGCATAACATGGTTTGCCCATATCTTCTTCACTCATATTTATTTCCCATCCATCTGTGCCAGTGCGTTTAATTTTGAATTTAGCAAAACCATTAGCCTCCAATACTAAACAGAAAATACCAATACCTTCCATAGATCTAAATTGACTATATACCAAATGTAAACCTTGATGCTCTGGATCTTCAATATTATCTAACATTGCTAAAAACTTTGGACTATATGTTCTTAAACCTTCTGGCGTTAAAAATTCACGTTCATGTAATTTTAAGTATCTCATTGCTGATTTTATTGCTTCTCTGTATTCAACATTACCCATTTGTTCTAAAATTTCATCACCTTCTAACTCATCTGCTTCTCTTAATATAGCATCTTCATCTCTATAATCTTCTAAATGAATTGATAAAACATCATCATTGGCATGTTCATCAACAAATTCTTCAGCAGGATTTTCCTTTGGAGGACTAGAAGGTTCTTCAATTTTTGGACCCTTTGTTCTTGCACCACCATCTAAACTGTTTTCATCATCACTACTCTCATCATTATCATCTATTGCGCCTCCTACTTCTGGTGTATCCATCAACTCAACATCAATTATTTCACAATTTGTTCCACAGGGTTCACGTTTAAGTATTTTAATATCAGTTATTCCATTTAACCCGTTAGTTTGCCATGTGGCTGCATGTTGAGCCAATGCTTCGCGCTTCTTCATAAATTTTAATTCATTTTCTTTTAAATATTCTAATTTTTGCTCCAAATTTAAATTTTCTAAATCTCTAATTGATCCTTCTTTTGCTTTAACAATTCTGGTAAATTCCTTTGTGCGATTATGTAATTCATCATCTTCGCCTCCCCATCCCCAGAAATTATTTGGGTATCCATTTATTTTTTCAAATAATTCCTTACTAAACGCTACAATACCTCCAAAATATTTAGGATTTGAACCATAACGATCCCAAACAGCTGCTATATGAATTGGATTATTTCCAGGAATAGTAGTATAGTATTTTTTTAGCTCTTCTGATGGTAACAAATCAACATCATGGAAAATAAAATTATTATATCCTTCTTTTTTAGCTAAATCAAAGCCTATATTAAGAAGTTGACCACGATTAAATTTACGACCATCTTCGGATTGTTCAATAACGAAGATTTTATATTCATAATCTGTTAAATATGTCTCCATATATGCTACAAATTGATTTAATTGTGCTGTGCGTGGTTTTTCTTCTTCTGAATCCCGAAATGGGACTATAATAGCTATCTTCGCGGCAGATTCTGCCTTTTTGGCTGTCTTTTTCTCAGCTCTTGCTTGTTCACGTGCTAATTTAGCATCTTCTTTTTCTTTTTGTCTAGCAGCTCTTGCTTCCTCTCTTTCTTTCTCTTTAGCAGCCTTTTCTGCTGCCTTTTCTTCTTCTCTTTGTCTTTCTCTAGCTGCCTTTGCTTCCTTAGCTCTTTCCTTTTCTGACACCTTTTCATCAGCTTTTGCAACTGGTTTTGCTTTTGGTTTTGTTTCTTTAACAACTATAGCTAATTCTTCAGTTTCTGGTGCTTTAGCTGTTTTATCAAATAACCAGCCATGTCCCATTTTTTCAAAAAATACACGTATTGGCTCACGATAATCTTTTCTCAAATATTCTTCTATATATTGTCTCATAAGTATTTTTATTAGGTCTTGATTATTTGGATCATTTAATTTTTCTTCCGGTATATCAGCATTAAATTCATCTAGTTTTTGTTTTATATCAGCATGATACTCATCTTTACCCTTCAAATACTTTTCTTTCATCCAAGAAAATAATTTTTGATTTTTCTTTGCTTCAGCAATCATTCTGTATTCAGCTGGATTTGGACGTCCTGGTGGAGTAGGCATCACAAAATTACAAGCTAAACGTGAAAAAATACGATATGTTGAACTAGGCTCTTTGAATATACCATCAGCATCCATTGTTCCGCTTGATTTCTTACTAGGTTTTTCACTTTTTCTTTCTTCATGACGATAATCTTCATATATTTTAAATTGATAATCACTCATTGGAATATACACCTCGTGACGATCAAAGTTCTTATCATATGCTGGTAACAATTCTTCCTGTGCTGATCTAAAATATGATGTTAATCCCATTATTCTGCGTTTAAATTTATCAATATTAGATATATTTCCAGTATCCTTATTAATAAATACATTAATAAATTCTTCTAATGTATCTGGCAAAGCAGTATATACAGAATAATTGGCACTATTTGCAACAGCAGTTATATCATTTTTCTTTAAAATTTTAACAATACGTTGAACAAAATCAATATCAGATATCTGCCCTCTTTCATCATAAATAATATGACCTTTAGCGTCTCTTTCTATTTCATTCTTATCATTACGTTTTTCTTTTTTCTCATTTGTAACACCTTTATATCCAGATGATGCCGTAATTTTATTTTCAAAACCATATGGATTACGTGTAACTGTTAATGTTTTTGAACTTGGAGTATAATCTATATAATCTAATACTTTCTCTCTAGAAAAAATTTCTTGTAATGTTTCTTTTGATAGCTTCTTGTTAGTTTCTGTAGTAAGAGAAAAACTCCAAGTTTTTATATATCCTCTAAGAATATTGAATAATATTCCTATTTCATTTGGATAGTTGATTATAGGAGTTCCTGTTAATAATACTACACGACAATTATCTGCTTTAAGTAAAAATTCATATAATAAAAGAGCTAATGATTGTGGTAATAATGCTCCAGGACCACGTTTTTTCTCAGCAAATTTTGATATTTTATTAATTTTATTTACAATTCTACTAATTAAGTTATGTGCCTCATCAATAATAACCACTGCATTGTCAAAAATATTATCTTCAAAATTTTTAGTTAGTTGTTTGAAACGTTCACGTCTTAAACCGTTATAATTAATAAATGTATATTTATTGCTAATCATTTCATCTAACTGATCATTTAGAATTTTTTTATCAGACGCAGATAACTCTGTATAATTTGATGGTTTTGTTATATTTACTAACCAAGCACCATGATGTCTTCTTATATATTCACGTGGAAGCCCAAGAGCGCCAGATAATGTATCTACATAAGCAGGATTATCATCTGTTGAAACCCATTCCCAATATTGGTTCTTTCTATACAGTAAGTCACCACACTTCTTTATTTCTTCAATATAGTTACGTCTTAAAGATGCTGGAGTCATAATTATTACCTTTCTTGCACTTTTCATTCCTTCAGCAATAGCAATAGAACTACATGTTTTACCTGAACCTAAACCGTGATATAATAACAAACCTCTATATGGTGTATACAAGTTAATATAATCTCTAACAATTTTTTGATGTGTTAAAAGAGACACTTCACCTGTATCTTTACCAATATCCTCACAACTAATACCTTTTGTTTCATCCATTAGATCTTCTTTATATGGTTCAAATAAACCATTAATAAAATTCACAAATATTTCTCTATTATTCATGTAATAACTTGAAACTTTTACATCAAAGACTGGAATAGGAGGTAATCTTCTTTCAAGTGGAGTATCCCCTATTTTAATCATTAATTCTGGTCCTAATTCAATAACACCTCGTGTAACCTTCTTTGTTGTTCTCTTTCTTGGTTTAGCCTTTACTTCTATTTCTTCTTCTACACCTGGTGCTAAAGGTAGTTGTTCGGGAATCTTTTCTTTTTCTTCTATTATTTCTTCCAAACGTGGACCACCTTCTGGTAACTCCTCTCTAACTTTCTCCTGTTCTTCTTCAATAACTATATCAGCTGCTAATTTTTTTGGTTTTTTCTTTTTTTCCATTTCAACCACTGGAGCTTTTGGTGGCAATGGAGCTTTTTCTTGTTCAGGAACTTTTCTAATCACAGCTGATAGTTTCTTTTGTTTTATTTTTTCTAAAATATCTTGAGCACGTTTACCTTCGTCTTTTTCAGCTGTAATAATAGGTTTTGGTTTTTCTACTACATCTATTCTTGTTTCTTCTTCAACTGGAGGTGCTAATATTACCCTTACACCTTCATTAGGACGAACCTCTGGTTTACGTTTTAATCTTTCTTTTAAAGCTTCTAAATGACTCATTACTTATATATTTTCAATATATAAATTTTTATTATTTTATGTATTGAATTATTATTTTATATAACTATTTACATAAATATACTACTTAATGTTCAGTTAATTGAATATCATTTGATAAATTTAAAAACATAAGCGCCTCATTACAAGCTATTTGTTCCGCCTTTCTTTTAATTTTATGCTGACCCTCTCCCAGAAATAAGAATATTTTTCCTTCATGATCAGCTATATAATCTTGAACTGCTTTAAAGCTATTAAGCGTATTAATATGAACAGCATTTTCAATAGATACACTATGAATAGGTTGACCTAAACATAAATATACTCCCATTTTATAACCCTCTTCAGGATCATGTAAAATTTGTAAGTAATGAGGTGTAACCTTAAATTCCTTTTGAATCTTAACCTGAAGAATATTCTTGTAGTTATCATCATTTTTAATGAGAGCAACCCAATCTATATGTTTTTCAAAAACCGTTTCAATAAATTTCTGTGCCATTTGGAACCCTGGACCAGTTATAAAAAAATTTTGAAACCATCCCTCTTCATCATTTACAATAATCTTATTAAAGTCTAAAAATAGTGCTCCAATAAATGATTCAAATAAACATCCCAATTTCTTTAGATTGGTTCTAGTCTTCTTTTCTTCCGCATTACGAGATAGTATAAGCCATTTATGTAAACCCATTTCTAATGCTATTTTACCAATTGCTTCATTTTTAACGATTGCGATTTTTTTCTCTGTCATAAATCCTTCGTTGGCCTTTGGAAATCTACGATATAACACATATTTTGTAACACATTCTAAAATACCGTCTCCCAAAAATTCTAAACGTTCATTTGATTTTGTGCTTAATGGTAAACAGTCTGATGGTCTTTCAACAATCTTAATATTTTGCTGTAAATTTTCAAATTCTGGACGTTTTGTGTAAGATCTATGAATAAATGCTCTTCTATATAATTCCATATTATAGACTTTATTTGGTATTCCATATTTAGTAAGAATAGATTGAACATCGCTCAATTTAATCTCAGTATTCAGAGGATTATATGGATTAAATATTAATCCTTCATCCGTCTTTATTATATCTTCGTCACGAATAATATCTTTAGTAATATCAGTCATATTATATATAAAATTGATATATATTTAAATCATTTATCAATATATATAAGGGATGAGTTTAAATATACCTAAGACAGTAGTAGTAGGAATAAATATGCATGGGGAACTACATTTAACAGAAAATGGTTCTTTAAAAAAAGACGTAGTTCCAAACAACTTCAGAGTTACAGTTATTAATGCGGTTGCTCCAGGTGTTCCTAACATTTCAACTTTTCAAAAAAGTGAAGAAATGGCAGAAAAGGTATATAATAGAGTTAAGCGTAGAAAAAACTGGGATAAACTAACAAAAACTCAAATTCATGATTTAGCAGAAAGTATAAAAGATTTGTTAGTTAAGACTAATAAGCAACAGTCAAAAGATATTATTAAAGAGCATCAGCGTTTATATTCTAAAAATCAAGTGAATAAACCTTTTCAAACATTTTCGCATCAATATGGTAATGCGTTTAAAATTACATCATATGAACCTGGTGACAAAATTCCTGATAAGTTATATTTAAAATTCCAAGAAGGAGAAGCATTGAATCCAGATAATATTGAAGAAAAATATTTTAATACAGTAATCTTATATAATTTAGAAGGTGAACCAGATGTATTTGAAATGCTTAAATCAGTTGGAATGGACATAGAAGAAATTACAACGGCACAATTAATTGAATTCTTAAGTTCTTTAGGAGTAGAGAATTTGATTATAGTTGATTTATCTTGTTCTGTATTTAAGGGAGATTCAAAACACCTTACTGAAAGAAATATAAGGCATACGCGTCGCAAAATTATGTCCATTAGAAACAAAAGCAGAAGAAATAGAAAATAAATATATTAAGAAAATAATCAAAATATTTAGAATAATAAAATACCCATTTAATAATTTTTTTATATTTTGTTAGTGTATAAAGATGGTCTATATGTCCGGAAGTCGCAGTGCACGCAATCAAGCGTCTATAGTTAACAGAACAAATGTTTGTGGAGGCTCGAAGAAGGGGGGACTTGCTCCTTCAGTTGGATGGTTTTTATACTCCAATCCTAACTTAATCGGAGCCACAAATACTCAATATGGTCTCGTTTGTAAAGGAAACTTTACTAATCCTTCTCAATCTGCTCTCAGAGCTATTAGAAGATATTAAAAATCTTATTGATTTTTTTATAATATATTTACTGAAAAAATAATTTAATAATAACTTTATTAAATTATTATAATGATCATCAAGATTGATACACGAGAACAAGATTTATTTTCCAAATGTGAATCCACTATTTCTGCTGTTCCCAAATTTGCCGATATTAAATTAGTTTCTCAAACACTACCTTTAGGAGATATTATTATTAATGATGGCACCAATGATTGTATTATTATTGAAAGAAAAACTTTATCTGATTTAGCCGCCAGTATTAAAGACGGACGTTATGAAGAACAATCTTATAGATTAAATGGATTAAATCATCATAATCATAACATCATTTATTTGATTGAAGGCGATATGTACCGTTTTAATACTTTTAAGGAACGCATTGATAAACAAACTCTTTATTCAGCCATGTTCTCAATTAATTATTTTAAAGGATTCTCTGTCATGCGTTCAAATAATTTAGAAGAAACTGCCATGATCGCTTGTAATATGGCTTATAAACTTGTAGGCGGTTTAAAGGCCGGTAAAGTCGGATTTTACTCTAATAATATTCAACCAAAATCAGACGATAAATCATCAGATGACCAAAATAATAATTCTGATGCTAAAGAACCCACTGAAAAAGATTATTGTACGGTTATTAAAAAAGTTAAAAAAGAAAATATTACACCAGATAACATCGGAGAAATTATGTTATGTCAAATTCCTGGTGTTAGTTCTGCTTCAGCTTTAGCCATTTTAGCACAATTTAAAACTTTACCAAATTTAATTAATGCAATACAATATGATGACACATGTTTAAATGATATATGTACCACTGATTCTAACGGTAAAAAACGAAAAATCAGTAAAACCGCTATTGCTACTATTATTAAGTTTTTAAAAGAACTTTAGATAATTAATTATTTTTACCTTACTTTGTTATAACTTTTTTAAAAGTGGATATATATATGAAGCAAGACGAATTTTTTAAGATCATTGGAATTATTATTGTTTGTTTTTTTATTATTTATATGGCAATGAAGATGTTTCAACTTCAAACCAAAGTTATTGAAGGTTTAACTAATGCTGACGGAACTATTAGTCCATCTGCTACACCTCCATCATCTGGTGAGGCTGGAACGGCCGCATCATATGCTGCTGCTATTAAAGCTCAAGTAGTAAAATTACAAGACGAACTTTTGGTTCCTAAATATAGGAAAGATTATGAAACTGCTATTATTAATTTAGATGATTATATTGGATACTTGATGATTAAACAGACATTAAATATGAAACTTGATGGTGACATGAAGTCCAATATTGAAGCTGTTAATAATTTAAATATTTTGAAAAATGCAAAGGATTCATTAAATTCTACTATGACCTTCTTAGATAAACAATAAATATTTTATTTTATATAAAATTTAATATAATATTTACCAAATTATGGCACATAAATATTCACTTCATTCCCTTTGTAATATCCAGCATCCGTTAAAGCCTGTGTATATTCAGGACCTCCCCAATTTGGGTCCATTGCATTATCACTATATAACATATTATAATTTGAATTTTTAATCATATCTAATGGTGTAATAGCTCCAACATAATAGCTTGATTGATCAAAAGCTGGATAACCTCCTTGATTATAAGGAGCATCAGCTCGTGTAGCATCGACTAAAGGAGTAAATTTTAATGGTAACGGAACTGTAGTAGTTGGAGGCAATCCCCCTTCTAATTCAGTCACACTGGGTCTTACTTTATAAACTCGGTTGCCCTGCACATCATAAGTATTTTGAACATATAATACAGGACAGCGAATTCCAGCACCGCGTTGCCATTCTAAGAATTCAGTATACTCTTCTAAATCATTGAATTCAATAGGATTAACTCCAGGAACCTGTGCTAGATTTGAATTGTATAAATAATATTTGGTTCCTTTTTGAATTAAAAGATTTGGGCATCGCATTTCTCCATTAATAGTTGTTAATCCTTCAAGCATTTTTGGATTACTTGTATAACGAATATAGAAATACAACCCACCTAAAAATATAATTAACATAAATAAAATCTTTAGTGTTGAATATGACATTATATATTATACTTTTAAAAAAAGTTATAATCTAAAAGTTATTTATTCATCAATTTCTTCTATATTTTTTAAAAAAGTATATGTATAATATATAATGCATATTTTACATATTAATTCTGAAAAAGATGTTAGTAAGATAGATCAAATGATTAAACAAGGTAAAGATGTATTTGTTCTTGTTTATATGGAAGGTTGTGGACCTTGTAACACTACTCGTCCGGAATGGGCAAAAATTGAATCTGCGTTAAAAGATCAATATGCGAAAAATGATAAATTGGTTGTAGTAGACGTTAATAAAGATTTTATGTCAAATATTAAGCATATTGGTAAAGTAGATGGATTCCCAACGATGAAATACATTGGAAATTATGGAAAAACAGTTGAGCCATATGAAAAAAGTTCTGTTAAAAAGAAGGATAGAAGTGTTAGTTCCTTCATTAATTGGATTGAATCAAAAATAAATAAAATGGAATCAACAACCCCAACCAGTTCTGCCAAGCATGTTTATAACAGAATCTCAAAAACAAAAAAACATCACGAAACTCATGATAAAAAAACATATCATAAAAAAACACGTCATAATAAAAAGGGACATAGAGGTGGTAAATGGTCAAGAAAATATAAACTAAGTATTAATTGTAACAAACCAAAAGGGTTCTCTCAAAAACAATACTGTAAATATGGTCGTAATAAATAAACTTAACAAAAATTCTCTTTTGAATAGCCAATGACAGCGCATGCGATTCTTTTTCCGGCATTTCCTGTTT
>JACCDO011665679.1_pt1 | contig 44323 bp, 39 predicted proteins | sample 7446101 | NCBI WGS metagenome assembly JACCDO01 (sample SAMN15323440, study PRJNA562643) | freshwater metagenome | isolation source: river surface water | place: USA:Blue River Watershed | collected 2017-08-16 | reverse complement strand
TGGGAAATGCAAAATAACATATTGTAATAATAATAAAAAATAACAGGGATTGAAAAGAGATATCCATATAGTTAAATGGTATAATTTTTTTTTGTTTTTTAAAGGTATTTTTTAAGTTACACTATAATAATGAATTCCTTTGGATATGGATATACAAAACCAATGTTAACTGAACCTGGAGTCAAATATTTTATTGGTGAAACTCTTAAACAGTGTCATAATTTTAAAGAACAACACCAAAATATGTTATTTAATATTGGATTGTTAGTTTTGTTTTTTACTATTTTAGGAATATTACTGCTTTATAAATATAAAGGTAAACTAACACCGGAAGAAATTGAACAAAAAGAATCTATTAAAAAACAATATATATTATCTAAAATAAGAAATTTTCAGGATGCCAAAATTAAAGCACAACAAGAATTAATTACTGGTTTACCACATTGGGAAAATGAATTTGATATAATTAATGATGCGCCTATTAATAAACTAAATTTTTAGCGAAGCAAAAAGAAAATAGAATAAATATATAGATATATTCTATAATGACTGAACAAACTATACTTACTCCTATTGAAGCAATTAATGAATTTTATAGATTAAAAGATAAATATGAAAGTTCATATTATGAAAAATATGTTAAACCGATTATTAGAAGTAACAAATCAAAAAGAGAAAAAAGAGTTGAATATTCTAAATTACCAAAACATGAATGTATAAATTGTAAAAGAAATGTAGGAACTATATTTCGTATAAATCTTAATAAAAAGGAACTAATAAGAGTTTTTAAAGCTTATTGTGGCGATATTCAAGATCCTTGCCCACTAAATATTGAAATTAATTACTGTGAGAGAGAACAAATTGATAAACTTATTAAACAAGGTTTAACTGATATTGAAGCAATAAAATTAAACATAATAAAAGAAAAAAATAATTCTCTTTTTTTTAACAAAAATGTTGTAAATGAATTTAATAAACTTACAGAGGAACTTAAGGCTGAAACTGAAAATACAGGTTTCATTATTGAAACTAATATACTTAGAAATAATAATCCAGAACAAGCTGTATTATTGAGACAAACTATTGATGAATTTGGAAAAGGATTTATATTACCATTTAAACAAATAGTTAAGGAATTTGATGAAACTAACAACGAATTAATATTAAATCAAGCCGTTAATTTTTACATAAACGAAATTATTCCAAAACTAAAAGAAATACAACAATTAAAATACGATGTTAGTATGGTTGAATATGATGAAGCTAATAATGTTTATAATTTAATACAGTTACCTAATTCATTAGAAAGTAATGAATATTATTATAAATCTGATGATAAGGTTGTTAATTTTGTTAGAGGAGTTAAAAAAGAAAAGAAGAAGACAAGAAAAGATGATACAGAATTAAAGCCAAAAAATAAAACAAGAAAAATTAAACCAATAGCTGATCTTGTTTTAGAAGATGAAGAAGAAGAGATTGTTGGACCAGGAGAAGAAGAAAAATTAGAAAGCAAATATGGTGAAGAACCAAATAAAAAACCATTATTTGATGAAGCAGGTAATGTTAGTTGGAATAATGAAGAGTATGATAAATTATGGAGAGTAATGCCAAATAATTTGAAACAATTACTCCTTCAAGATCATGATTGGTTAGAGGATTATATGAATAGTTGTGTTAAACTAAGAAAAGAAGGCAAAGAATGTAGATTATTTTTACCAAAACAAGCACAATTTCCTCCAGTTGAAAGTGTAAATAAAGATAATAAGCGTGTTTTTGATTTTGGTTCAGAAATTGTAAATAAATTATTTAATAGATTAAGTCCATCTCATCAGGATACATTATTAACGGTTTATTCCATAAAAGATGGAGTTAAAAACTATGATTCTCTCAAAGATACATTAGCATCTATATTAGCAAAACAAATTGGAGTTGAACGTGGTTATTTTTAAATAAATAATATTTACAAATTATATATGCTAAGTAATTATATATCTTTACCAATATTTTTAATAAGTTTTGCTATTGGTTTATTTTGTGTTTATATTATTGGACCAGAATCAAAGACAATTTATATATATCCTAGTCCACAAAATTACATGAAAACTCAATATAAAGATAGTTCAAACCAATGTTTTGAATTTAAGCCAGTTGAAAAAAATTGCCCAATTAATCCATTATCTGTTAAAACTGTACCAATTCAAAAATAATTTATATTATTATAATTTTTATACTAACATAATATAAATGTATCTAGATAAATTTGTCCACAGTTATACTGGTAAAGTAATAATGTCAATAATATTGGGTATTGGTTTAGCAACTTTTTTCAGAGCTGTTTGTAAAGGAAGACATTGTAGAGTAATTTCATCACCACCAATAGAAGAAATTGAAGATCAAACATATAAATTTAATGGAAAATGTTATACATTTGAAAAAAATGCTATTGATTGTAAAATAAATAAAAATACAGTTAAAATTGCGTAATTATTAAAATAGCCGAATCTTTAGATAATATAAGATGTCTGAAATCAATACAACAAGTATAAATGATTTACCAACAGATCCTTCCGCAGGAGGTTCAATAGGAGGAAATATTAGTTTAGTTATTAATGAACCAGTACAGAACACAGTTATGACTCCTCCACAAGGTCTGCCACAAGGTAATCCTAATTCTCAGTTAACACTTGATCAAAGCACTATAAGTCAAATAGTAAATGGATTACAACAAGCTAGTTTGGCTGGAGCAACTCAATTGCCAAGTAGAGATATTCCTTTACAAACAGAACAACTAACAAATGATGCACAGATCCAACCTAATTATGTTCCTAAACCACCAATAAGAGACTATATAAATGATATGAATATAGATAATATTAACGATTATTATAGAGCCGAAAAAAATCAAAATTCATTAGATTCTTTATATGATGAATTACAAGCCCCATTATTATTAGCTGTTTTATATTTTTTATTTCAATTACCGTTTTTTAAGAAAACTGTGTTTAAATACTTACCATTCTTCTGTAATTCTGATGGGAATTATAATTTTAATGGATTAATTTTTACATGTGCTTTATTTGGATTTATATATTATTCATTATCAAAAACAGTAAAAAATTTTAGTAAATTTTAAAAATATATATAGTTAATATATGTTAGATACTTTAATAAAAGAAATTTCACAAAACCAAGCAGATTTGATTAAATCATTTGCTATTTTTTATTTATTGTTAGTTGGAAACTATGTTGGAACAAGTATTTTTACATGTTTTCAGATCCAATACATACAAAAAAATAAATGGCTACAAATTTTAATTTCATTCCTATTATTTTACTTTTTAGTAACACTTGTTTCTGATACTGGTAAATTAGAATTTACTCCTCCAATTGAAAAATTAGTATATTCTATTTTTTACTTTATAGGATTTTTAGTTGTAATGCGTTTAGATATGAGAATTTCTGCTTTTGTTTTATTATTAATTTTTATTCTGTATTTTATAGAATTAAATAAAGATTTTTATTTAGATAGAGGAACACAAATTATAGATCCAGTTGATCAAGATATATATAATTCTAATAAATATTGGATAACTTTTAATTGGCCTTTTAAAATAAGGCTATTTAAAGTTAATTTAAAAGATTTTAAATTAATTAATCAAATAGAAACCATAATTTATTACGCCATATTAGTTTTATTAGTTCTTGGATTTATAGCTTATGGAGGAGAAATCCATGATACAGTCAAAAAAAATAAAGATTTAACATGGATTGAAGTAATGACTGATACAAATATATGTAGATTAAAAGATAGAAAGACATTTTTACATTATTTAAAAGTTGGTTTGGGGTTAAAAATATAAATCAGGTTTATAAAAGTTATTTTTTTAACATTATAATTAATGACTTAAATATATATTTATTAATTATAATAAACTGAAAAATGTTTGGCGTAGGTAATATTGACTTACAACTTAAAATGATGCAGGGTAGTATTTTTAATATGATTTTATTTGATAAATTAAAAACAGGTGATCCTATTTTAGATGGTGTTTTAACAACTGTAATTCTTACAGGTATCACATTTATATTTCAATATTTGAATAATTACTTACTTGATTTTATTGATGTTATAAAAACTATTAATTTTGATTATAATAATTGGTTTCATAAAAAAAATATTGTTGAATATGATGGTAAAATTGCATTAACTACTAATTTTTATGATAGCAAGTTAAATCAAACTAATTCTTTTAGTGATAGATTTAAAGCATTATGGTTACATATTATTCAACATGTAGGAGAAAATAAAAGCATTAAAACAATTAAAGAATTTTCGTTTGAAAATCCATCGAATTGTCGTATAAAAGTTGATAACCGAGATTTTGGTATTTATATGGTTACCCAAGAAGAAAAATTTGTCATATCTGAAAAACTAGAAATTTACGCATATACAACAATTAATAGTGAAACTCAAGAACAAGATAATAAAAGACATGACACTAAAGAATCTAAAACTTCAAGTAAAATAGAAAAAATTACTATTCAATTATTCTCTTATAAAAGTGATGTAAATACTATAAAAAATTTTGTAGAAGAATTAACAATAAAATATTTATCATCAATAGAAGATATTAGAGATAATAAAAAATTTATTTATACACTAACAAAGACAAAATATGAAGAACATAGATGTGAGATGTGGGATGAAGTTCAATTTTCAAGCACAAGAACATTTTCAAATATTTTCTTTAAAGGAAAAAATGATATTGTTAGGAAGTTAGATTTCTTTTTAAAAAATAAGGAATGGTATTTTAATAAAGGAATTCCTTATTCATTAGGTATTGGAATGCACGGGCCTCCAGGAACAGGTAAAACATCATTAATTAAGGCAATTGCTAATTATACTAATCGTCATATAATTGTTATATCACTAAAAATTATAAAAACAAAAAAACAATTAGATAGTATATTTTTTGAAGAACGATACAATACAGATAATAAGAAGGGAAGTATTGGATTTGATAAAAAAATTATTGTATTTGAAGATATAGATTGTATTGGAGATATAGTTATGGATAGAGAAAAGAAAAAGAATAAATCAATGACTGGATTAGGTAAGAAATTAAATTTTGATGAATTATCAACAAGTTCAAAAATTAATGTTGGTGATCTATTGGAGACAATTGTGGCTACAGAAAAAGCTACTGAAAAGATGTGTGAATATCCAAAAGTGCCTCCCGATGAAGAACCAATTACATTAGATGATATTTTAAATTTATGGGACGGTATTCGTGAAACTCCCGGTAGAATTATGATTATATCATCAAACCATTATTATGATTTAGATCCTGCTTTAATTAGACCAGGCAGAATAGATATAACTTTGGAATTATCTTACGCTTCTCGTGAAATAATAAATGAAATACATAATCATTTGTTTGAAGAAGATATAGATGAGGATAAATTAAGTATAATAAATGATAATTATTATTCTCCTGCGGAAATAATTAATATTTATATGAATTCAAATAATAATAAAGAAAAATTTATTGAAAGATTAATGATGAATGAACATATTTAAAAGAATATACCTTTTCTTTTTCTTGTTTGTCTCTTTTTCTTTTTGTTGCGTTTAGTTTTATTTTGTGGTTCTTTAGTAATTTCCTTAGTTTCGGATGGTCTATATCTTAAGAACCATTCTTCATATTCTTCACTTTTTTTCTTATCTTTAAGTTCGTTATATTTTTCTGCCTTTTCTGCGCGCATTTCTTCAACAGATTCTTGGTGACCCATACAGTTAATGCTGAAACGTCTTAATAGACCTTTTTGAGCTAATCTATTTTTCTCCTGAACATCAAATAAGTATTTAGCCATACATAAAATACGATCTTTATCATAATATGGACGATTAGCATATAAAAATGCTAACCAAAAACTAAGCATGGTATCAATTGTAGCAATTTTAACATCGTATCCGTTATCTTTTACGATATTATAACTATGACATGCTAATGGTTCATAAATAAAAGCAATAGTATCTTTGCCAACTTTAATTTCATAGTGTGGTGCGATTACTTCCCCAACACCTGGTCGTTTTATAATTTTAACATCTTTAACATTAATATCAGATAATCTTTCTTTAACAATTTGTGCAGTAAGTAATGGTTCTTCTGATAATACATCAAAATCAGGAATCTTTTCTAATTGACGTCTTAAATTTTTAGGCATATATTGGGAATACATAGATAAAGCATAACCTCCAAAAAATACGACGCCTTGATCTATTAATGTTCGTTGAACATTTTCATAAATATTATCAGCATATTCTGAGTCAGCCATTTGACGTTGAAATTCAACTGTAGCACATTGTTTGGCTGATAATGGATAATTTTTATTTAATAATGTTAATCTTTTTAAAACTTTTTCCCAACGACTTGTGTCACCAGCAGGACGCGATAATTCTAAATACATATTCATACGTAATAAATTTGCTGGTGAATATAAAATTCCAGCGACCTTAATAGATTCTCTTTTAATAGCATTAAATAGATCTTTAGGTATATATGTTATATCAGCAACAGGTATAAAATTTACAAAAACCTTATATGTTCCATGGTGTTGTCCAGATTTGGCTTCAACTTCTTGAAACCCATTAGACACATACATATCTGTTAATTCTTTAGCGTCATGTAACGCATTTGAACTATAAAAATCATAATCTGGTATTTCAACATCTTTATTGTAAAATTGATCTTGTTTTGGTAAGATATTATTAATTGCAGTGCCTCCATAACAGATTAATTGTTTTTTTCTTAAAAAGTTTTCAACAATTCCAATAATGCGTTTAATTTCAGGGGAATTAGCTGTTTTTCTACCTTGTCTCTCTTCAGCTTTATCAACTGCCGCTCTTAATATTGCTAATTCACAATCATTAAATGTCATTTTTTTATCACATATTTCTTTCATACTATAAATATATAAAAAATATAATATGAAATGCTTTAAATTGGGTTTTAAATATCAAATTTATAGAAATCGGATTGAACAACTCTTGGAGCATATGATAATTCTGGATTTTGTGGTGGAGGTAATGGTATAGTAATAGGAATATAACGTAATTTTTCAGGTTTCAAAACAAACGCATAACCATTTTCATCAAAGAATATATCATTTTCTTCAATATTAGTATCTATTTTTTGGTATCTCATTCCTAAAAGTTGAACTCCCATTTCTCTCATTACAATAGAACTTGGATTATCTGGATTTGCTCCTTTATCTGGCATTCCAATTGTCATATTTTGTTTATTGAAATCAATAAGTTCATTCATATCAGGAGTATATTTAATATCATAATAATGTAATGCTCTCATAAAAATAGAATTACTTGTCATATTAACAAATTTATAAAACTCTGGTGTTTCTAAAAATGCTATATTACTTCTGTCAACAATAATAACAACTTTACCCATCAATTTTCTTATTTCAACATCACCAAAATTTTTACCATAATATTCAGAGTCATAATCTTTACTTAATAAAATAGAATCATAGTTTTCTAAAAGTTTAGCAAAATTTTGATACATTGTCTGATTTGTGCTTTTAATGCGAAGATGAATTATAATTGGGTCTAATGAGTTAGGTGCCGTTGATGTAGCAAATGCGTAATCACGTATAACATTCATAGCATCAACAAAATTAATATAATTAAATGTCTCTTTAACATAATAATTATCGCTAGTAGAAGTAGCTATAACAGGTTGATCATCAATAGAAAAAATTTCAAAATCAAGACCTCTGACACCTTGTTTTAATAAATCTTTCATGACACATAAATCAACATAATCATTTTTATAATTGCCTCCACTACAACAATTATAGGCAGTTTTAATATAATAATCTTTAAAGGTGTAGTTAAATTGATCACTGTTGTCAATAGATTTAATTTTTCCATTTAAATCTCCATAAATAGAATCCATATTTTTACAATTTTTGCCTTTTTTACTTGTATAATAAAAATAAGCTAAAATTGCTATTAAAATAATAATAAGTGTAACAACGGAAAATAACAATACAGCTGTTGAATCTTTTAATTGAGATAAAGTTTTAACAATATCTGTTGGTATTAATTTACTGGGTTTGAATTGTCCTTCTGTTGCTAGTGTTTTTGAAAATTGTGCTTCGAGTGGCATCTTATATTATATTATATAAATAAAATTAATAAATTATTGTAAAAAATATTATAATAGATAAATAGTTAAAAAAATAATAGGTTTATATATAAGCTATGCCAGGAGGTCTAATGAATCTTGTTAGTCAAGGACAACAAAATATTGTTCTAAATGGAAATCCTACAAAATCTTTTTTTAAAGCAACTTATCATCAATATACAAATTTTGGTTTACAAAAGTTCAGATTAGATTATGAAGGTTCAAAAACTTTACGTCTTTCAGAAGAGTCAACATTTACTTTTAAAGTAAAACGTTATGCTGATTTATTAATGGATTGTTATTTATCTGTAGCATTACCAAATATTTGGAGTCCTATTCTTCCGCCACAACAAATTACGGAACAAACTACTTCTCAAGGTCTAGGAAATATAGAACAATGGGCTCCTTATGAATTTAAATGGATAGAAAATATTGGTGCCAAAATGATTGCCAAAATTAGTATTACATGTGGTAATTATACATTACAAGAATATTCAGGCGATTATTTATTAGCAGCTGTTCAACGTGATTATAATGCTATTAAACGCGATTTATTTAATCAAATGATTGGTCAAGTTCCAGAATTAGTTGACCCAGCTAATGCTAATTCTCGTGTAAACTCATATCCAAATGCTTATTATACAGGAGATTTAGCTGGTCCTGAACCTTCTATTAGAGGGAGAATTTTATACATACCATTAAATAATTGGTTTGGATTAAAATCACAAATGGCATTTCCCCTAACATCATTACAATATAACGAATTACATATTAATGTAACATTTAGACCTTTGAATCAATTGTTTGTTATTCGTGATGTTTTTGATGCTACTAATAATTATCCATATATTTCTCCTAATTTTAATTTATGGTATATGCAGTTCTTTCGTTTTTTACAACCTCCTCCTGATGTATGTTTAGATATTGATTCATATTCAGACCAAAGAACATTATGGAATGCGGATATACATTTGAATTGTACATATTGTTTTTTATCAAATGAAGAAGAGCGTTTATTTGCTCTTCAAGAACAAAAATACTTAATTAAACAGGTTCATGAGAGAATATTCCCAAATGTAACTGGACCAAATAAAGTTGAATTAGATTCATTAGGAATGGTTTCAAATTGGTTATTTTATTTTCAACGCAGTGATGCTAATTTACGTAATGAATGGTCTAATTATACTAATTGGCCATATAATTATTTACCACTTAATGTTATACAAGCTCCAACATCAGGAACTTATACAGTTTATAGAAATATTGGAGGTGTATTGACTCCTGTAACAATAGGTCCAGGTGTTAATCCAGATGGAACATTAACCGGTTTAGTTGTTAACCAATCATATAATCCTCAAAATGAAAAAATGATATTAGTCGCAATGGGAATTTTATTAGATGGTTCTTACAGAGAAAATATACAACCAGCAGGGGTGTTTGATTTTATTGAAAAATATACAAGAACAACTGGAAGTGCTCCTCCTGGGTTGTATTGTTATAATTTTAGTGTTCATTCAAATAATTCAGATTTACAACCATCAGGAGCAATAAATATGAGTAGATTTAATCAAATTGAATTAGAATTTACGACAATAATTCCGCCATTAGATCCTTTGGCTCAAAGTTTGACAATTTGTGATCCAGAGACAGGTTCAATAATTGGTGTAAATAAGCCAACATGGAGAATTTATGATTATAACTTTGATTTACATTTATTTGAAGAAAGAATCAATGTAGTAAATTTCATTGGTGGAAATGTGGGATTAATGTATGCTACTTAATTTTCTTTAAATTAAAAAAATATATTATTTAATTTTTAATTTAAAGATGAATTCAAATTTTGTGTTGGAACTGATGCATTTGATGCCGGCGGAGTTGTCTCAAAAAATTGTCCAGTTAATGAAACTGTCATTGGATATCTTGCTTCATAATATGGCAATTTACTCTTTGAAGCCAGTGGGATCGCATTTGATATACCCTGAGAATATTCATCTGCTGATTCACGAGTTTTATTATATAATTGTAAACCTTTATTAAATGAATCTGTCCATATATCTAAACCTTGATATGGTACTGTTAGTTGAGCATCTTTTGAACCCGGATATATTTGAGCAAAATCTGCATTATGGTTGTTAAAACCTGTTGTTAATGGACTATATTGTAAACCTAAATTTTGACCTAATTTTCCTGCATCATCATATGGCATTACCTCTGCTGTTGTACAAGCACTTTGTGGTTTTGGTCCTGGATTACATCCATAACAATCTATATCAGACGTACATTGTTCACCCGTTAATAAGCATTTAGCATTTGGACCACAAAAATTCTTACAACTTACTGGTTCATTTATTGGCAAATTTACTGTATGGCTATATAATGGCGAATTTACATCATTATAGTTTATTACTGCATCTCTCGGATATGGAACTATCTTTTCAGAATATTTTTCAAAATCTGTTAATCCTTCCTTTAAACTACACCATTTATTCATTAACACATTTGTTCCATATTTTATTACTATCCAAAATAAAAATAAACTAGCAGCTGTATATAAAATTGTATATTTAAAATTCATTTATATATACAATACATATTTTATTTTATTTGATTGAATTGGTCTTAATCTATCTTTTATTGAGCATAAATTATTGTCTATTGAGTTCAATTTTATTATGTTTTACACACTTGAATATTTCTAGATAAAAATATTTAAAGTTATTTAATAAAATACAATAAAATACAATAAATATACATATATTATTTATTTTCTAATTTCCAGCATCTTAATTGTTCTTTTAAATATGAGATATCCATTCTTGCATTCATTGCCATTTCTTGGTGATACATGATTATGTTATCTGAAATTAACCCATCGTCGTCAAGATATACATCATAATTAAATCTAAAAACTGATTTAATAACCTCATTTTTTTCTTGAATTTTTTGTATTGCTTCTTCAAAACTTAAGAACTCAGAATAAAACACAATGGGTTTAAAATTAGGTAAATTGTTAATGATAAGATTGACACTCATTTTAAAATTAATAATAGTTAAAGAAAATAGACTCCAAGAGGAGTTAATTAATGATTCTGTTATTATAAATACTTTTCAACATCCTGACTCCTCAACTCCTCAAACATCCTGACTCTTCAACTCCTCAACATCCTGACTCTTCAACTCCTCAACATCCTGACTCTTCAACTCCTCAACATCCTGACTCTTCAAATCATCAGATACCATAAGCAATTAAATAAATTTTCATTAATTAACTGCGAATCAGTATAAACTTCCTTTAAGGTAAAATTAACTTTAATTGTAATTACATTAATTTTATAATGAAATTTTTTTTATACAACGACAGTCTATTTGAGTTTAATGATAACTCTGTCAATAAAGAATTAGAAATTGATAAATGTGTTTTAGCTATGGCTCTAAGCAAACAGGTGAGTTTTTACAGCATTCATCTTACCAAGCAAATCAACGGAAGTTACACATTTACACAATCAACCTTACCCTTAAATATTATTAAAATTATTAATTTACATAAAAAGTTCCGTGAACTTATCAATATATTAGAACAAATTGACAAGGCTAATAACATTGACTCTTCAAATAATGACAGACTCCTGAAATTAATTGATTCTTTATTGGTTAATTCTCTTAAAATTCAGAAAAATTTAAATGAATTTAGATTAACTAAACTTTGTGATAAACAAGGTAATAATGTTATTAATTTTTTTGAAAAAGAAATTGAATATTGTATTTTATATAAATATAAAAAGGATTTTGAATCTTTTATTGCTTACAATAAAATAACTACTGAACTTGGATCATTAATGGGAATATATGATATGCTTTTTGGTAACGATTTATTGAATATTGATAAAAAATTTACTACTAAATATATATTTGAAATATTAAAAATATGTATTTAATTTTCACTTGTTTTATTTATTTGTAATTTAACGTAATTTATTTTAATTCATTTATATTGGTAATCATAGTGTCTAGACAATTATTATCAAATAAATAACGAATAACATAATTTACAAATGGGCGAACTGTTACTTTCTTATCTATTACCAGTTGTAGAAATTCTTCCTTTTTAACATTATCATAACTTTCATGAAACGACAGTAATCTATCCATCTTTCCTCTAAAAATTTCAATCGTTGGAAAATCAAACTTATACTTTGCGCTCATTCGGTTGATCAAAGCATCAACACAGAAAATTGATGCTGCATTATTTGCCGTAAAGAATCTTACTGTATCCCCCTTATCATCAAAACCATCAAGTGAATTCAGAATTTGACTCATTACTGTATCAACTTTATCTACAACAAGAAATCTATCAAAATCCTCAAATAATAATAATTTTATCTTACACTCACTTTGAACTGATATATTTGGACTCAAAATAGAACCAATATTGTTTACTGCTACATTTCCAGCATTTACAATAAATACACTACAACCCAACTTTGATGCTATTGCCTTAATCATTGAAGTCTTACCTGTTCCAGGAGGACCATATAATAAATAATTAATACTTCTAACTTCACCCAAACTTTTCAAAAATGAATTATACTTTACATGATTCTTAATATCCTTTTCAATTTGACTAATATAATCATCACATCCAAATATATCTTTATCGGCATCTTTTGTTCCATATTGATCAACTAATTTCCAACCATTTCTTGGACAGTATCTATATACAGGATTTGTTATTTCTTTAATTTTTGAAGTATCTTTATCACTAATTATTTTTAATAACGCAAAATAATCCTCTTGTGTTTTGAAATGTAAATACATATAACCATTTTTATGTTGATTATGAATCCAAATTAAAATACCGTCAATATTATAAAATCCGGTTGATGGAATTGCTCTATTTCCGTCACCAAATTCAAATACACCATTTAGTTTCCAATATTTACCTATACCATATAATAAAGGTGAACTTGTAATACAACATTTAATCATAAAATCATGACCTAATGGAACATTAACATGAGAAACAGTTAAAGAACCATATTTTGAATTATTTAAAGAAGTATCTGCTTTAACCTCTTGTCTAACAATTGTATTTAAAATTTCTTCCATTTTCTGTATATTCTAATGAATTTATTGTTTAAATAGGTTTATTATATCATTTTAACATATTTAAACTGCTACAAAATAGGTCTTATGTGGCATTTGTTCAATACATTCGGCACCAATATATGTACATGTGCTTCTTAAACCTCCCAAAAAATCCAAAATTGTATGTTCAATTGGTCCCTTATATGGGACTTTAATAACCGCTCCCTCAGATGATCTATAATGTTCCATTTTTCCAAAATACTTTTCCATAGCATGTTTTGAACTCATCCCATAAAACATCTTAAAATGTTGGCCATTATCTTCAACAATATCTCCTGGATTTTCATCATGGCCTGCGAATATGCCTCCAGCCATTACAAAGTCAGCTCCTGCACCAAAAGCCTTTGCCATATCACCTGGATATTTAATGCCTCCATCAGAAACTATATAGGGATTATAGCCTGTACAGCGTAAAGCTCTACACATTTCAGCACATTCTTTTACGGCTTGTAATTGAGAACGACCAACTCCTGTTTGTCTTCGTGTTAAACAAGCACTGCCTGAACCTATACCAACCTTTACAACATCAACTCCTCCTTCACAAACTAATTTATTAACCATTTCTTGAGTTACAACATTTCCAGCTACAATTATTTTATCAGGATATAATTGTCTAATTCTTTTACAAAACTGGACAAAACAATCCATATACCCATTGGCGACATCAATACAAATCCATTTACAATTTGTGTATATAACTATTTCCTTCAAATTTTTAAAATTTTCATCTGTAATTCCAGTAGTTACCATAAAATATTCAGGGTCTAATTCTATCCCAGATTCAACTGCATTAATATAGTCTTGAACTGTATAAAATTTATTTAGGGCTGTTAACATTTTATGTTTTTTTAGGGCATTATAAACTTTAAATGTGCCAGTTGTATCCATATTAGAAGCTATAATTGGAACACCTGTCCATTTTTTATGTATTTTGTTATCTTCATATCCTTCATCATCACTATTATCTTCATCAATAATATTAACAAATTCAAATGTTCTCTCAAGATTAACTTGACTACGAGATGACAATGAACTTGGTTGAGGTAAGATAAGAACATCGTTAAAATCTAATTCTTTTGCAATGAAGTCTTCCATCATGCAGCTATATTATTAACAATATTAATGTTTATATTATTTTATCTTAATTATAATAAAATATAAGATAAATCACAAGAATTTAATATATATTTATTATAACTAATGTCTACAACTGAAGATACAAGCGCTATTGATGAAAAAAAAGCCGAAGAATCCGGAACTACCACAACTTCTCCTGATTTTAAAGGTTTTATTACTAATTATTTCTCAAGTATTATATTTACTATAGGTATTTCTATTTTTATTATTGGAGGATTAGGTTTATATACTACTAAAGTAGCACAGGCTAATATTTTACCAGATAATATTGAATTAGCACCATATACTATTTTTGATCGAATAGTTGATGATAATAAATGTTATATTGATATAAATGTTATGCGACCATCTTTTTTTTCAGATAATAAAGAAACTTTATCACAAAAAGCTAAATTTAATTCTCAAGAATATTTAGACAGTTTTAATAAGAGTTTCCTATGTTCTTTAAAAAAATCTGCTGATCCAAATGCTGGATTATTTGCTAATGCTCCTCTTTATTTCTCATTTGTTTATGATAACTTAGTTGCTAAGAATTTTCTTGCTATTAATACCATTTTCTTTTATTTAAGCTATCTACCTGAATCTATAATTATGCTTTTATATGGAATATTTGGTATTTTCTTGTGGATGGGATTATATTTTTTTAATGTATGTATAAGTATTTTTTATCATATCATAAATATTCCACAACTATTCAGAACAGCATCTGAACAAAATGATAAAAAATGGGAAACCATGGAAAATATCAATTTTCTTCGTTTTATTAAATTAATACTATTCTTCTTTTTATGGATTCCTGTTGGCGCATTATCAGCATTTATTACACCAGCATTTTTTACACTTTATGGTTTAATTGCTCCATTATTTGCTAAATATAATATTAAAAATGGTAAACCTGATAATAATGTTTCAAATTTCTTATATGATAATCTTGTTTATAAAAAATTCTTTTTCTTTATTCTTGCTACAGTAAGTTTATTTACAAATGGAATAAAATACTTAGGCAATAATGCTATTGTGGGTATTATAGTAGCTGTTATTTTTGCTTATTTTATGGGGTTATATACAAACGAAATGCCAGAACCAGGAACTGATGGGTTTACATCTAAAATTAGACAACATATGAGACAATGTAAGGTGTTTGATAGAGATAATGATAACCCAAAATTAGTTGAAATATGTGAACATATTCCAATAGATGATGAAAAAATAGAAAATATAATAGCAAAAGGACGAATGAGAGGATTACAAAAACCTACTAAAGTAGGTGGTGATTATGAAGATGATGGTGAAGATGGCGAAGAAATACAAGTTTCTCAACCTATTCATTCAAATATAACACCAATATCTGTTGATAAACAAGCTAGCGCACCACCTCTTTCACAAACATCTATTCCAATTGATAAACAACCTAGTGTATCATCTCTTTCACAAACGAATACATTAGAAAAACAATTGGATAATCTACAAAAACAACTTAGTGATATAGAGAAATTAGACATTACTAATAGTCGGGAGTCTGATTTAAAACGTGCTAAAATTGAAGAAATAAATAAACAAATAGATACTGTTAATCAAAAAATTCAAATTCTAAAAGCCCAATCAGGCGGTAGAAAACACAAGAAACTCAATAATGAACAATTTAATATTAGATGGACTTAATTAAAAGATAAACCATTTAAAAAACTATTTAAATATAAATTGTGAAATAATTTATATTTAAATATGGGCAAAAATAAAAAAAATAAATCAAAAAAGACAACTGTGTTACCTCTTGTTAGTTTATGTACACCTACATTTAACAGACGACCATTTATTCCATTTATGATTAAGTGTTTTGAACATCAAACGTATCCGAAAGATAGAATTGAATGGATTATTATTGATGATGGGACTGATCCTATTGAAGATCTTGTAAAAGATATTCCACAAGTAAAATACTTTTATTATGAAGAAAAAATGCTGCTTGGTAAAAAACGAAATTTAATGCATACTAAGTGTTCTGGTGATATTATTATTTATATGGATGATGATGATTACTATCCACCAGAGAGGATTTCTCATGCTGTAGAAACATTACAAAATAATCCTAAATTTTTAATAGCCGGTTCTTCTGAAATGCATATTTATTTTGATTCAAGAAATGCTGTTTTTCAATGTGGTCCATATCCAAAACCATATCATTCAACTGCTGCCACATTTGCGTTTAAAAAAGAATTATTATCACAAACTAGTTATGATGATGAAATTGCTTTATCAGAGGAACAAAAATTTACAAAAGGCTATACTATACCTTTAATTCAACTAAATTCATTAAAATCTATTTTAGTGTTTTCACATAAACATAATTCTTTAAATAAAGAAAAATTACTTGAAAATCCTGAACAAACGAAAACTATTCCTTCAAAATATACTGTTGATGATTTTATTAAAGAACCTATTTTAAAACAATTTTATATGTATGACATGAATAATCTTTTAGAACATTATGAACCTGGAAGACCAGAACATAAACCAAAATTATTAGAACAAATGAAGAAAATGGAGGAAGAAAGAGCAAAGAGATTAGAAGATCATAATAAGATGTTACAAGCTCAACAAAAAATAATATCACTTTGTAATCCAGTTAACAAAGATATTGAAACAATCAGAAATGATTATGAAAAGAAACTATCAGATAAAAATCTTCTTATAACTGAGCTTCTTAAAAAAATTAAACAACTAACAATTGAACTTGATGAATTGAAATCTAAAAAATAATATATTTATTAAAATGATTTAAAGCGAAATTATATTATAATATATCAATCAATAAATGTATTACGACGACCTTTTAGAAACTGCTGTTAATGATGAATCATCTGTTGAATTTAAATTGAGACAAAAGGAAGCAGCAGATGCTCTGAGGAGATTAGATAAGAATTATGAAAAATATAGTATTTCATTTAATGGACATTGGACTGATGGTAAATATTATAAACGCATTACCATTGAAAATTATGGTTCTGGTTCATCTGGAACTTTTATTAGAAATGCTGTAACTGGTGCTAGATATAATATTATTGTCGGAAGTGCTGATGAAGATATTCTTTTCAAGGTTAATGAAGCAACTGGACGAAATGGAAGAAGAGAACCTCTTATGCTTTATTACGATACTCCGGAACAATTTGAGAATCATCATTTTACTACTGTTTCCCCTGATATCAAACAAAAGTGGTATAAACGTTCAATGGAAGCTCAAAAGAAAATGAATTTGTAACTTGAGCTTTTGGCTATTGTTTAAAAATTATTAACAAAATTTAATTAATAATTTTTATTATTTAATATTTTCAAATACTTATTAAGATTCTTCAATTTCATCGTCTGATGAAGCATCTTCAGTTTCTGCCGCATTTTCTTTTGTATATTTTTCTAAATATCTATAGATTCTATTTATATCTAACTTTGAAATATCATAGTTTTCAAATAGGGCTAAAATTTCATTATCATTATATTTATTTTTTAGATCTAAAAAGAATGCAAACATATCATTCTTATCCATTGATAGTTCTTGGCACAGATTTTGAATAAAAATAGAATTATTATATTCTGTTGAATATTTTGTTAGTACTTTTGTAAATCTAACTTCTGCTGGATTATATTTTTGTTTCTTTTTTGTCTCAAATGTTTTGTGATACGTTTTATTATTTTTAAAAGTCTTTATTAATGAACTCATTTCATTAAATTGCCAAATTTGTTTTTGAAATGTTATACGATCAATATAATCAGCAAAACACATATTATCTAAAATTTCTAAGTAAAATGGTATTGATTCTTCTTTTTTAACTTTTCCTACCACATCTATTATATTTTCATGCCATAATAATCCAACTATTGTTCTATCTGTCTCATTCATAATTGTTAAATGATCTTCTATTGGATAATTATTATTTATCAACTTTTTTGTTATCTTTCTTGTATCATCGTTATATGATTTTGTCAAAAATATATTTTTAATACTATTATTTGTTAGTATATTTTCATTATTCTTTGATAAATCATAAATTGTATTTAACTTTCTCAAATCACCCTGAATATAATTTATAATATTTGTTTTTGTTTCCTCGTCTTTTAATGTATTAAAAATAGGAATAAGCTTTTCAACTATTGTTGTAATTTGTGGTTTTGTTGGAGATTTTAATTCTATTACATGACATACTTTCATTAATTCTTTTATTTTTTTATCAATATGATAATTACCTATACAAATTATTGGATTTAATGTTGTTTCTTCTAGTCTCTGTTTTTTTGTTTTTTTTGGCCTTATTATTTTTATTAATGAATTTATCCCTCCTTTATCACCATTATTCATACCATCTATCTCATCCATTATAATCGCTATTCTTTTCACTTTTTTATAAAACATGCTCATTACATTTCTATCTGCCATATTATGTTTTGTTATTGTATCTATTATTGATTTATTTCTTATATCACCTGCATCATACTTAATTATATCATAATCTAATTCTTTTAAAATATTTATAATAAATGTTGTTTTTCCTGAACCTGGATCACCATGTATATACAATCCACGTTTAGTTAATAAATTATTTTTATTTACTTCAAAATCCTTTAAAATATCTTTTATTTTGTTTGCTTCATCCGTTCGGTTTAATAAAGTATTAATATTTAAGTTCTCCATCTTATATATCTAACTGTATTCTTTTTATGTTGATTTTTACTTAATCCTTGTTCTTCAAAAAAATTTATTAGTATTTTTCTACAATTTGTTGATTTATTATCTATAGCATATGACTCCAAAAAATTTAAATAGTTTCCATAAATACATGCTTTATAATAATAGTTTCTAATGTTTAACCATCTTTTATAATTCTCAACTAACAAATGTTTAAATACAAAATCATTATCATCTCTTACCATTCTACGAATATATTGTTCTATTTTTCTTTTATCAATAAATTGTCTTATTAGATGATGGTATTCTGTATATTTTTTTTTCGTTAAAAACATTGTTACAGATTTTGGAATATATGAATAAACAATATCAACCAATACTTCAGGTAATCTATCTACATTTTTTAAAAAATCTTTAGGATTGTTTGAAAAGCCCATATAAATATATCTTTATATAATTTTAATATATTTATATTATTATTCACAATAATTATCTTGATGTTTCATCTTTTGAAGTATCGCATGGATTTTTTACACCAGACGTAATACCATCCCATGTTACTTTACATGTAGTTGCCCAATTATATTTAGAGCAATCTCCATTATCTCCCGTAAAAGGTGATTGATTAAAGTTCATTGTATTTGGATTTCCTTCACTTGGTATATTACATCTTCCTAAACTTTTACTATTAAAACATGCTTCACCATTTCCTGACATATCAACCCAGTAATCAGGACATTCACCAACAACTGGAGGCCAATTTTCTTCAACACTCGCTTTAGATAAGGTTACACCTATTACTACTAATATAATTATTAGTAAGACTGTAGCTATTGTTAGTACTATTTTTTGGAAATTCATTTCTATATATATATATACTTTTAAGAAAAGTATAGCAAAATTAATTAAATTGTTTTTTAAAACTTGTAAAAGACAAGTATAGCTAAATATTTTTGAAATATAACTAAATATTCTTTGGCTCCACCTTTTTAAAGGTGGAATAATATATAATTTTTTTTATGGATGTATTATAATATGAATAGTTATAAAACAACTAATGGACGTGTTGATATTATTAATAACTCCCTGAAGGGAGGCCCTGATCTAAGCAATTTATTTGCTATGTATGATAAAATACCCGCAAATCAATGTGCTACATTTAGGGAACCAACATTAGGTCAATGGGATGAAACACCATTATCTAAAGCTTATTTTTCTAAAGAAAATATTCAAATTATTCAAAATGGCATTAGAGCCGGAGTATATAAAAAATCTAACAAACAATATACAGTCGCTCCTCAAGATTGTGATACACTTAAAATTATTATGAGAAGTGTATTTCTACAACATGCTGCTAATCAACCTCAAAACATATCTGGACAAATTGAGGAACTTAATAAAATTGTATTAGATTATTGTATTTATCATGTGTATTCTGAAGCACAGAGTTATATGAAATATTTACATGATGTTAGTACATTGGCTGTTCCAATGGCCACCCCAGTTGTTGAATCTCAAAGAGACAAAAATAATTATTTAATGCCTAACTGGTTTTAAGGCAAATTAATACACTAATTTTAAAATATAATATAGTTATATCTTAAATGAAAAATAAAACTAGAAAATATAAAGATAACAAACTAACAAATAAAAAAAATAAAACACAAAAGAATTTTCTATATAACCCAAATGATCCAAAAAAATCATTTGATGTTTATATTGATAAAAATCCTAAAGATACTATTAATATAAAATACACAACGCTTGATGATGTAAAAAATACAATTAATAAATTAGAAAAATTATATAAAACTAACAAATACACTCATAAACGTATTTGGCAAGTTGGCATGATAATGAAAGTAAGATTAGAAGTTTTAAAAGATAAAAAACCTGAACAATATAAACTAGCCAATAAATATTTTAAGTTTTTAGGCAAGCGAACAAAATTAGATGAAAATAATAGGTATAAATTGGTGTTTTATTATTAAATAAATTTATTTTATTACAAACTAGTTTTAAGATAATACTATGTTTAGTATATTATGGACGACATATATTTTCAAAGATTATTGTATGATATTAGAAATATGAAACAACTAACAACAGATCAAAAAATAAATATTTCTTCTTTATCAGATGAACAGAAAAATCAAATTATTTTGACATATGATGAAATGATTAAATTTAGTGTTCAAGTATTACATCAGAGTTTTTTTAATGAATCAAATTACTACAAATAATATTATATTTTTTTCATGTATTTAAAGATATAATAATAAATTATTCAAATGCTTAAAAGACCTATTGTTAGTTTGTTTCATTCTTTAAAGTCAAAAGGAAAGAGATATTATTGTGTACCAACTAAACCAGTAGAATTAGATAATATATCTTCCATTAAACAGAAATACGAAATTCCAAAGGATGTTTTTACAAGTTTACAAGAATTAATGGAAGAACAACAAACAAATATAAAAGATCTTAATAATCAACTAACAAATCAAAAAAAAGTAATTGAAAAATTATATGATAAATTACATGAAATGGAAAAATATTCATATGATAGAGCATTTATACAATTTCAAACTTTTATGTTTGTTTTATTTACATTTTTTAAATGTTAGATGATACAGCTTTCTTAACAACTTTCTTCTTCGGCTGAATAATAATTTCTTCTTCTACTACTTCTGGCTTTGCTGCCTTCTTTACCACTTTCTTTGAACCACCTACAATCTTTGTGATCTTCTTCTTTGATACTTTTATCTCTCCAATTTGAGCTTGTTCTCTTTCTTTTTGATATTCTTGATACTCATTCTCAAGAATCTCTAATTCTGATAACCACATTTGCTCAATTGTAGTTGCCTTTATGCGTTCCAATTCATCTTGCTTCTCATGATGTTCTTTCATCAATTTTTCAACATTTTCTTCTGATACTGAATCCATTGGCATTCTTACCAAATATAGGAACTCTTCATCATCATCAACTGTATCATATTCCTTATCTACAAGCATATCAATAATTTCTTGCTTCTTCTTCTTTCTCAAATCAATAGTACCATCTAAGACTTCTTTAATATACTTTGCCTTATTTGATAATATCATAATTTGTTTCTCCAAAGCATCAATCAAATAATCTTTTCTATCTTCATAATATTCCAAACGAATTTGATAATAATCGTCAATGATCTCTTCAACGCTTTCATATTTCTTCAATTTATCTTCAGAATTAAACAAATTCATATTTGTTGTTGAGCTTGTAGAATATAACTTCAATAATTTTTCTAATCCATTACATCCATGATCTCCCTTTGCTGATTCTAATTCATCAAGCTTTCCTTTACTAAATGTAATTACAAATTCTACTGTAGTATCAGTATAATTCTCAAATACATCTTTTACAACAGGTACTATCTTTTTACCCTCTTTATCTTTATCATTCTGAAGATCACTTAACAGCTCTTTAAAGTCTTCAGTCCAATAACCTACTGGTAATTCTGTTACTCTAATTCTGTCTGCTTCAATCTTCTCATACTTTCCCTTGAACACAAATTTTGTATCACTTACTTTTTCTGTTTCACCAGTAAATCCCTCATAATAAGGGAAGAACTCAATTTTGTCATCAGTAATATTTTGTAGTTTATTCTTTAAATAACTGATAATATCTCTTGGATTATAACACATAATTTCAGTGCTAAAACCAGTTCCAATACCCTTAGATCCATTCACTAAAACCATCGGAATAATTGGAACATAAAATTGTGGTTCTACTGGAGTTCCATCATCATCCAAATACTTCAAAATTTTATCGTCTTGTTCTGGAAAGATACATCTTGTGATTCTTTCAAGACGTGTAAAGATATATCTTGGACTAGAAGCATCTTGACCACCTTTAATTCTTGAACCAAATTGACCTGATGGAAATAGCAGATTAATATTATTTGAACCTACAAAGTTCTGAGCCATTCCTACAATCGCTTTATTCAAGCTTTCTTCACCATGATGATATGCTGAATTCTCAGAAACATATGCTGAAAATTGTGCGACCTTTATTTCACTAGATAATCGTCTTTTAAACGCACAATATAAGATCTTTCTCAAACTTGTTTTCAGACCATCCATCAAGTTAGGAATACTGCGGTCACAATCATATTTTGAGAAATGAATCAATTCCTTGTTAATAAACTCTTCATAAGGAATCATCGCTTTACTTGTATCAGCAAAACTGTTTCTATCATAAACTGTTTCTAACCATGTCTTTCTATCATCTGCTCTTTTCTTATTAAAAACCATATCAATCGCATCATCACTAGTTACTCCAGTATGCTCAAAACCAACAAATTTCTTCTCTTCAAAATACTCTCTAAATTCTGTTTTAGTAGAAGTACCAAGACCCTTATAATATTTTATACTCCATCCTTTTGTTTCACTATTGCTCTTCCATTGTTCATATTCACCTTCATTATAAAACTTCAATTCTTGATTTCCCTTCTTTGCTTTCAAGATTGGAGTATTCATGAATCCGATAAACCCTGGAATATGAGTTAAACTAGCCCACTCATTTTGAAACAAATTAATACACAATCCCTTAATATGCGAACCATCAAGATCTTGATCAGTCATAAATACGACTTTACTATATCTTAAGTTCTTATGAACATCTTCAATTGTTTTGTATTCCTTTCCAGTTTCTAAACCAAGAATTTTCTTAATTTCAGCTATTTCTTTATTTTCAGCTACTTTTTTAACTGCTTCACCTCTTACATTCATAACCTTACCCTTAAGAGGATAAACACCAATTGTATTTCTGTCTTCTGATGATAATCCAGAAATAACACCGGTTTTTGCTGAATCTCCCTCACAAAAGATAATCATACAATCTCTTGATTTTTCTGTTCCTGCCCAATTAGCATCATCTAATTTTGGAATACCGCTAACTTTCTTGCTCTTTGTTCCATCTGTCTTTTTAGCAGCTTTATTTTCCTTTACTTCAGTGATTGCACAGGCAGCTTCCATTACACCCATCTTAGCAACTTTCTCAATAAATTTATCACTTACATCACATTTAGATCCAAACTTAGCCATTGGTGTGTTCATAAAATCCTTTGTTTGACTATCAAAAGCAGGATTCTCAATATCACAACGCAAGAATAAAATCAATTGCTCCTTAATTGAATTTGGATTCACTTTTACTTTCTTTTTCTTCTCAATAAATTCAGCTAATTTTCTAGTAATTTGGTTAAGAATATACTCTACATGTTTACCTCCCTTTGAAGTATAAATGCCATTCACAAATGATACTTGAATGAACTCATTTGTAGGAGTTAATGCGACAGCATATTCCCAGCGAGGATTTGCTTCTTCATATACTCTTGGAGCTGCCGATTTTTCTCCAATGTATAAATTAATATATTGCTCAAAGTTCTTTGTAGGAATAATAGATGAATTATACTTTACCTTGATTGTTTTATCAGTAACTGCTGAGATATCATAGACTCTCTTTTTCAATAGAGCGATCATATCTGGTGTTAAACCATTAATTCCTAATCGCTGATAATCTGGTTTAAATGTAATTTTGGTGTATGGCTTTGCCTTAGTTGCCTTTGTGATTTTTGGAGGACAAATGGTGTCAAGATTATCTCTGAACTCTTGAGTATATTTAAGTCCGCGAATATGATCTATGGTTTCAATAGTGCCATATGTTGACCAAATTAGCACTAACTTGAATCCGAAACCATTCTTTCCACCAACAATCTTCTTTTCTTCTTTATTATAGTTTGTTGAAGTTCTCAAATGTCCAAAGATCAATTCAGGAACCCAAGTTTTATATTCTGGATGCTGAACAACATCAATACCATTACCATCATTAATCATAACAATAGTGCCATCTTCTTGAATAGCAATATCAATATAAGTAACAGGCAATGAATTTTCAACATTGGCATCAATCTTGGATTGCATTCGGACGACATGATCTCTACAATTTACAATGCCTTCATCAAATAACTTGAACAACCCAGGAATATAACTAATATTCTTCTCAATAATTTTATCGCTTGTTTCATTCATAATCCACATATCAGCATCTACTGTTTCAACAGAACCGATATATGTATCAGGATTATCTAAAATATGTTGCTTGTCCGTCTTTTGTTGGACGTCAAAGTATAGGATATTATCGTCAGTAGCGCTCATTGTCTCGTATATATACCTTAGACTTTTGTGTTTAAATTGTTTCAATTTTATTTATACTTTTGTCAATAACTACTTGTTTTGCTACATTACTAATTATTTTGCTTATATTTTTGTTGCTCTCTTCAGCTGATCCTCCAGACATTGAGTTACTTACAATTTTTAAATATAAATTATTCTTCTTTGAATCTGCGCTTGTACAATCAGGATATTCATTTCTCCATTCTTTAATATTTTTAATATTTTCATTTGCTATTATTTTAATGGCTTTTGTTAGTATTGGTTTATCATCTTCTTCTTTAGTCCATTCATCATTATCTTTGATATATATAACCTCTCTTTTTTGATCAGAACAATGTAATGGTCTGTCATGAATTTGTAATGTTTTTAAGTTATTGAGAATAATATTAGAAATGCCTTCAACGTAACCAAGTCTCCCAGTGGCTTCTAAATCTTCTAGTTGTGGTTTAATAGAACTAACAAAATCATTAATATTCATTGCGCTTTTACAAGTTTCGTTTAAAAAGAATTGTAAATTAAATGTTTTATTGTGAGAATGATTATTGTTAGTATTATGTGAATGATTAGCATTGTTAGTTCCATTTTTAAGGACTTCCATAAGTTGTGAATTTTGTTTAACTAACATCATCATGAGCTCTTTATCAGATAGAAGACTTTCTTTTATATTAGCAGAATTTTCTTCGCCGGAATCTTCAATACATTTTTTTTGATGTTTCCAAAGACCATTACGTGATTGATATAATTTAGAACATTTGGAGCAGCAGAATTGTCCTACTGGCCGGAAAGCCGCCGGTTTTGTTAGCTGGCCGTCACCTACCAATTGATTTTTATGTTTCAGTGTGGAAATATGTTCGTTATAATGACTTCTCTTACTTGTATGAAAGTCACATAATGAACATGAGAATTTATATTCAGAAGTATCATTTGTTTTTTTTATTGAAATGGTATCATCAATAGCTAAAACAGAATATTTATTGCTTGAAATTGGATTTACAGTATTTAAAGATGGTTTTAAAAGTTCATAGTGTTCTTGTTCTCTTATTCTAGCTTCAGTAACATCTTGACAGCAATATTTTGCTATTTCAACCATACTCCAATTATCCCATCCACCATTTTTTCGTATTATATCATAAATTTTTAACTTAGAACTATTGTTACACAATATCTTGTGTTGATATTTTCTTTTAATAAAGTTAGTAGTATGTCCAACATATATATCAGTAACAGAATGATCATTACAAACAATTTTGTATATTATTGTATTAGAGTAATCTATATTATCTTTTGGCATTTATATTATATTTTGAGATATTTATTTAAATAAAAATCTATTAAAAAGATATAATGTCTTAAAATTGTCTTAAAATATCCGAAAAATGTCACCAAAAGTTTCCAAAATATTGTTAGCTATATTTTAATTCCAAAAAATCTAAAAAAAATATCGTCACATTTTTTTTGGTATTTTTTTGAAAACGAGACCATTATCGTCACAACTCAACTTTGATGAACTTTTTTCAAAACTTTTTTGGGATTTTCAATTTTGGACATTTTTAAAATGTCCATTTTCATTTTTGGCGCCGACTTTTTTTCGAACTTCTTCAAACAATATATATTATTTTTTAAACTACTTAAAGAGCCTTTAAGTTCAAAATTTAACAATATATATTATTTTACATACAAAACTTACAAATTATTTATTATTATATATTAGATATGACAAGATATAACAATAATAGATTTACACCAGGTAATAAAGGAAACCTACGATTATTTATTAATAAAGCATTTATCAGACAATATTATCAATCATTTAATACCACTCAAACTTATGACAATATTAATAATGGTGATGATATTACTGAAGGAACATTATGTGGATGTATACCACAAAGAGCCAATCCTATCAAACAAGGCTGGAATGAACCATTACAAACTGAAAATACTCGTATTGCACAGGCACTTACTGGAACTTTAGGAGGAAAAATAACTTATGGCAATTTTTATAAACCTGTAACTATTAATTATCTTGGAGGATGGGAAGGACAGCCAGGAGGACTACCAAGACCATTAAGAAATAGATTTTAAACGCGTTTTAATTTTTATTATTTAGACAATTTTTCTTTTTTTCTTTTATTATTTTATAATGACTCAAACTATTGGTTCTCGTCGTCAAGTTTGGAATGGAACTGCCAAAAGAACATCCGGAGGTCTTACTAAATCTGACCTTATGATGTCTCATGGCCGTATCGTTTCTAAATCTAAACACTTTAGTGCTAAAAAGGAAATGCGCCTTTTAAAGTATGGTTATGGAACCCAAAAGGGTAAATTTGGTTTTGTTAAGATTGGCACCAAGAAACATCGCAAAGGACACAAGAAAATGAGAGGCGGACATGCTGGTGTTAATATGGCTCTTTCACCTTCTGGTATTGATGGACAAGGAATTACTAATTATAATTCTCTTGGATCTATTGGAGTTCAAGAAGCTGCTGGTATGGCTGGAGGAAGAGGTCGTTCTCGTAGAATGTATGGAGGTTCTGGAATGAGACCTATGGCTGAAGCTGGCTCCGCCAATTGGAATGGTGATGGTATTGCTGGTGCTGGTATTACTGTAGGTGATGCTGGTTCTGCTAATCTTCAACTCTTAGCTGGAATGGCTGGAGGTCGCAGACGCAGAGGAAGAGGAAGAGGCAGAGGAATGAGAGGAGGAACTACTAAAGTATCCTTAATGCCTCAATCTTTGACTGAAGCTGGAAGTCCTTTAGGCAGAGCTTTAATGGCTTAAATTATATAATAATTTAATAATCTATATAAATTCTTAAATTATTTTACTTGGTTAACCACTCTGAACTAACAAATTTTTCAAATTTAATAAATTCTTGTAACTGATTTGTTAGATATTTCTCAAAAAATTGTTTAGACACTATTAAATTAACCTTTTGTTCTACTACTGATTTAGCAGTTACATAATTTTTATATGATTGATATAAATCATCAAAACTAATAATATCTATATTAGGATTTAAACCTATTTTTACTAAATTCGTAAACTTGTGAAATTTATAATCTTGTAAAAACTCATTTACATCTTCATTCTTAGACCATAAATTACATTTAATGTTAGTTATATATTTATTATCAATTACTTCAACTTGAGGAGAATAATAATGACAAATCATTTTAATCATATTTGTATCAGTCAACTGACTTATTTTTTTATCATGATTTTTATACAAAGACATTAATTCATCAATTTCATATTCATCATCTATATTAGGATCATTTGTTATTGTTATATGTTTATCCCAAAAAGACAAAAATGAGCTAACATTTGGTAAATATTTACTTGTTATATTTGTAAAAATAACATTTGCTGAATCATTTTTATGTGTAAGCTTTGTCATCAATACTTCCTGTAACTGTTGTGAATAAATCATGTTTGGAATATTTAAATTAGATAAATAAAGCTTCCATATATAATGCATATTCTTCCAAGTAATATTTGATTCAGAAACAAGAGTTTCAACAATACATTGTTCTACAAATTCATCCACAATACTTTGTAATGAATTTTGAACAAAAAATAATACATAATTTTTAATTTCAGTCTCTACTTTTGTATTTAAATAATTATCAGCATTTCCATATCTTTCTGAATAATGAGTTGCAACACAAAATAGATCAATTCCAATATTATTCAAAACTTCCTTAACAATATCTATGGATAATGAATTAGTTGTTTCATTTGTTTTAATCAAACGATATGAATTCAATTTATGACTATCATGATATTTTGTAATAAAGTTGTTCATTATAGAATTTCCTGTTGTAACATAAACAATAGAATCAATTAATGTTATTATTTTTTTTAGATTTGAACTAACGAAATACAATAAATTATCATTATTCTTTTTTAGAATACAATCACCAATAATCGTTAAAAAATATTTTGACTCTGTTTTAGTCTGAAAAATTGTTTGTAAAAAACCTAGAACATTTTGAATTGTATATGTTTCAGGAGTTGATTTAAATAATGACCTTTCTTTTATTTTTTTTATAATATTTTGCTTTGTTTTATGTTTCCATTGGATTAATTTGCCTTCATCTGTAATTGTTGATAATAATTGATAATGAATATCATCATCTTTTATAATTTTATATGTTTTACCATCATATTCATAATAAATGCTATTATATGGCATATAAAAATATTGATGTTTGCTCAAAAAAACTTTATAAAAATTATCTTGTTCTAATGTTAGTTCATTGAATCTACTAACACGTTCATCATACTTCTTATTTTCTTGTTCCAAAGTGTTAGGTAGATTAAATAAATGGGTTTCTAAACGTTGAAGCATATATGGGTTATCCTTATATTTAACATTTAGTTCATTTATGAGTTCAGCAATAGTATTTACTTTTTGTTCTTCCATTAATAATTCTGTTTTGTTAGTCTTTAAGTTAGTTTAAAATAATATATTATTTTATATTATTATGAAGACATGTAAACAGAGAAAAATAAATTTAAGATATTTACCAAAAAGATTAACTGCACGTGATAAGAAAAAACAATCTAAAATGTTAATGAAATCTAAAAAATTATATAGACAAGGAAAATATTATACACGTAAACCAGTAAAATCATTCCATTCTAAAACATCTTCACATATTCTTAAAGCTAGACAAGTATATGGCGTTGAAAAAATTGGAGCAACTGATGAATTAGCTAAAAAATCAGGATGCTCTAAAGCTGCTTTAGCAAAAATTATAAATAAAGGAGCTGGAGCTTATTATTCATCAGGTTCTAGACCAAATCAAACAGCACAATCATGGGGTGTAGCACGTTTAGCTAGTGCATTAACATCAGGAAAAGCTGGAGCAGTTGATTACAATATATTAAATGAAGGCTGTAAACCAGGATCAAAGGGATATAAAGCAGCTCAATTAGCAAAGAAAAAACATGGATACGGAAAAAGAAAAGTTCCAAAAGTTAATTTATAAAAAAAATACTTAAATAAAGTTTTTAATATTAAAACATGTTAGATATTGAAAGTATTTGTAAAGAATGTAGAATATGTAAAAATTCTGAACTAATAGATATAATAAATATTGGTGAACAAGTCATTACATCTAGATTTCCGTTATATGGTGATTTTAATACACCATCTACTCCAATCATACTATCTTTATGTCAAAATTGTAGTCTTGTTCAATTAAAATACACAACCAATTGTTCAGAATTATATGAGCATGAATATGGTTATCGTTCTGGAATTAGTAATACAATGAGGGAACATTTAAAAAATTATCAACTTGAAATTATCTCTAAAATTACTTTAAATCCAAATGATGCTATTATTGATATTGGAAGTAATGATTCAACAATGTTACAATATTATGATAAATCATTCAAAAGAATAGGAATAGATCCTACAGGAACTCAATTTAGTGAATATTATAAAGATGTTGAATTAATACCTAATTATTTTACATATAATAATTTTAGAAATATATATAGTGAATTAAAACCTAAAATTGTTTCATCTATTTCAATGTTTTATGATTTACCTGACCCTGTTAAGTTTGCAAAAGATATATACAATATATTAGATGATAATGGAATTTGGACATGTGAACAAAGTTATATTATTACTATGTTAAAAAGAAATAGTATAGATACGATTTGTCATGAACATTTAGAATATTATTCATTAACAGCTATAAAATATATAGCAGATTTAGCTAATTTTAAAATTATTGATATTAAATTTAATGAATGTAATGGAGGTAGTTTTAGAATTTATTTTTGTAAAAAAATTTGTAATATTTATAATGAGGCAACAGATTTAATTAATAAGATTTTGGATGATGAAACTGAATATGATATAAAAAATCCTGAAATTTACAAACAATTCATAAATAATTGTGATTATGAAATTTTAAAATTAAATAAATTTATTCAAACTATTAATAAAAGTAATAAAAAAGCTTATATTTATGGAGCTTCAACAAAAGGTAATTGTTTATTACAATATGGAAAAATAGATGAAAAAATGGTAAAATATGCGGTAGAAAGAAATTTAAATAAAGTAGGAAAAATGACTTCTACAGGTATAGGAATTATTTCAGAAGAAACTATGAGAAATAATCCGCCAGAATATTTATTAGTTTTACCATGGCATTTTAGAGAAGAAATAATTAAAAGAGAAGATCAATATTTAGAAAATGGAGGACAATTAATATTTCCTTTTCCTCATTTTGAAATCTATAGTAAAAAACCAAAAGTTTTAATAACTGGATGTGATGGTATGATAGCAAAATATGTTTTAGAACAATATCAAAATGAACATAGTTTATATGGTTTTGGTCATAATGAGACAACAAATAATATTGTTAAATTTAATTTTGACATTAGATACATTAATGAACTAGATATTAATTTAAAAATTTTAAAACCAGATATAATAGTTCATCTAGCAGGAATATCCAGTTCAATTGAAGCATTTAAAAATCCTATTACAACATTAGAATTAAACGGAATGTGTATAGCACATATTTGTAATATTATACATACAAATAATTGGAATACAAAATTATTTAATGCTTCAAGCAGTGAAATGTTTAAAGGACATATTAACTATAGTATTAAAGAAGATGACCATAATATGTATCATTGCCATCCATATTCAATCGCTAAAATAATGGGACATTCAATAGTTGAATTTTACAGAAACACTTATAATTTACCATTTTCAAATGGTATCTTTTTTACTGTTGAATCAAAGTTTAAAAAAGGTGACTTCTTATTAAGAAAAGTTTTAGAACATTCTAAAAAATGGAAAAAAACAAATGAACCATTAAAACTAGGTTCATTAGATTCATACAGAACCATTTTACATGCGTCAGATGCCGCAAAGGCAATAAAACTTATTTTAGAACAGGCATTTGGAGATACATATATTATATGTGGAAATGAAAGTATTAAAATGTTAGATCTGGTTAAAAAAGTTTATTCTTTTAATGGAATATTAATAGCAGAAAAAGACAATATACTATACTCTGGTAATAAAATTGTTGCTATTATAGACAATATTAATAAGGGAATAGACATAGCACCAATTAATATAAAAGGCAAATCAGATAAACTCAATAATTTAGGATGGAGACAAAAATATAGCATAGAAGATATTATCAAGGAAAATATTTAGAAATAAAAAATATTTTATAACATATATTTTACAAATAATATTAATACGTTAAAAGTATTATTATTATATATATTTATTTATATTATGTATATTACACCAACCAAAAAGAAAAATGAGACAAATTTCTAAATGGTTTAATAGGTGTTGAAGGGATTATTAGTTCCTTCCAATATCAATAGTAAGGAGTTTCACTGGGTTAAGTTGGACCATCGTAAGGTGAAACTCCTTACTATTGATTTTACATTTTTTTAACTGTTAAGTAAAGTGCCGAATAATAGAATCCCAAAAATAAGTGATTATGTGGCTTATTGAAAATCGGCGTTTGAAATGTTAAAAGGTGTAATTATGATAATTGGGACGAAGAATTAAAAGATTATAGTAATATAATTATACGAAAAAATGTCAATTATAATGATTTATCTCTAATAAATATGAAATCTGACCCACAACATATTCCATATAAAAATATTCCAATATATCCTATACATATATGGACTGCAACTTATTTATTACAAAAAAAAATATAATTTATAAATTTAATTTTACAATATTAAATTTATAGTTATTAGATATATTATAAATTATGTGATAGTTTTAACATTATTTCTTCATGAGTTAAACTAACATCTGTTTTTAATTTATTAATAATATCACTATTAACTAAATCATTATGTACATACCAATCTTCAAATTTACAATACTTTCCTTCAAAAAAAAGTGATACATCTGGAAAAAGCAAAGTATATCCCCTATCATTAAAAATTTTTCTTGATATTTCACGAGTATTAAAATAATCTCCAGTATAAATATCATGCTCAAATGTTATAGTAGCAAATTTATATTTATCAAAAATGGTTGTATCTAATAATTTTAAAGTATTTAAAGTTGAACCATTATTAACATCCAAGTCAATTTGTAGATAATCAATATCTGTTGGAAAATTATTATCTTCAAGTACCTTTTTATAATCTACTATTTGAGCATCACTTATTACATGTATTGAATTTGGTCTATGTTGTAAATACAAATCTTTAAAACTTGAATCATATTCTACCATTATACCCTTATAATTATTGTCAATTTCTAAAACATATGTATTATTACCTCCTAAAAAAGGATGATTTGAGCCAATTTCTAAAAATGTTCCATTTTTCTTATTATTTGTTAGTTTCCTTACAAATATATCCTGACTAGCTTGACTAAACGTTTTCATTTAATATATACACATTATTAATTATAATTCTGTTTTTAACTTAAAAATAGAATATAATATTATTTATAAATGATCATATTATTTTTGAATCATAAAATTAAAAATTGTGGAGTTTATCAATATGGATACAGATTATATAATATTTTAAAAAAATCATCAGAAAATTGTTACATATATGCAGAAATTGATTCATATGAAGAATATATACATAATATAAATACATATCAGAATTCTATAGTTATATATAACTATAATTGTTCTACAATGAGTTGGTTAAATAAAACAAATATTGTAAAAAATTGCTTAAATATTGGAATTCCACATGAATCACCTAGTTCATTATTTGATGTTATTTTAAGTATAAATCCTAATGAACTTGAATCTAATAATATTTTTAATATTCCAAGGCCAATATATGAAAATATAGAACAACTTTGTTATAATAATTATACAGAAAACATTGAGATACAAAATTTTATAAATTATAATGAGGGGAATGATGTACCAATTTTTGGTTCATTTGGCTTTGGGTTTTTAAATAAAGGATTCGATAAAATTATAAACATAATTAATGAAAATTACGATAGAGCTATTATTAAGTTGGTTATTACAAGAGCTAATTTTGATGAAAATAAAGATTTTCATATTAATTATCTTAATCAAACTTGTTCTTCTATACAAAAAAAAGATGGTATTAAATTAATAATAACCAACACATTTTTTACAAATGAAGATTTATTATTATTTTTGTCAAGTAATACTTGTAATATATTTTTATACGATAAAATGGAAGGACGTGGGATATCGAGTGTTATAGATTATGCAATATCTGTAAATAAACCATTTGTTATTTCAGATAGTTATATGTTTAGACATATATATGATGATAAAATATGTGTGTATAAAACAAATATAAAAGATGCTATTATAAATTCAAAAAAAATTATGCCTGTCTTAAAAAATATATACAGTAATTTACAACTTATTAGTAAAATAGATTCAGTAATTTTTTGGTTTAATAAATATTTTATGATTAATAAAACTTTAGGATACAATGTTTCTGAATTTATTACGTCAAATCACAATTATATACAGACAAATACTAATAACAAATTAATAGAATTTTACAATAAATACAAAGACAAAAAAATATTTGGTAAATATGAAGTAGTTAAAGCTAATTATCATATTCAAGAAAGTGATACAACTGGTATAGTTACAGATATTGTTAAATTATTATTACAGAGATATGAACAATCTAATATAAATAATATAATTGTTAATAATGATTTATTTACTGATACATCTCCATTTACTGATACAGCTCCATTTACTGATACAGCTCCATTATTTCCAAAAAGTTTATATATTACTATAAAAAATACTAATAAACAAAATATTACATTTGTCTGTAAAGAAAATGAAATTTTGGATTTTAATAAAATATTTAAGATTTTAGAATCAAATGAAAATACATATGTAATTGAAATATCTATTGGAGAAATAGCAGATAAATATAGTATATTAGAATTAAAAAAAAAATATATAAAAGATATAAATAAATTAAATGAAATAGAAAAAGAAAAAAATATTCTAGAAAAATATATTTTAAATATTAAACAATCTGAATTTTATAAACAATTATTATATATTAATGAACAAATATGGTTAGATACAGATAAATTAAAACAAATAAAATATAGTACTATAAATTTTCAAATACCTTCTATAACTCGTAAATATATTGAATTATCTAATAATATATTTGAAAATAATCAAAAACGTTTTAGATTAAAAAATTGTCTTAATATTTTAGAAAATTCAAATGTAAAAGAATGTAAAAGTTATTCAGATAATAATTGTTTTATTGTAATAAATAATGAAACAGATATATATAATAAAATTCCAGAAATATCTTATTTATGTATTAGTTATGACTATGTATATATTAGTAATAATTATAAGCATATAGTAAATAAATTATTTAAAAATCCAAATATACAATATATAGATAATTATGAATCTATGGACAATATTTCTAATTATATTCTTTCAATCTATAAAATAGATGAAAATATAAGAGAAATATTTGAATTTAATACTATTAAATATAAATCTTCAGGAAAATTGGGTGACTTTTTAAATCAGCTATCTGTCGTCTCTGAAAAATTTTATGAAACAGGAAGAAAAGGAGAACTTTATATTTGTGAAGATTTTGAGAAATTTAAATTTGGATTAGAATATACATATAATGATACATATTCAGTAATTAGTTCTCAAATTTATATAAAAAATTATAAGATATACGATTATGAAAAAATAGATATAGACTTATCTTCTTGGAGAAATAATCTTATAAATTTTACATATTCTAATTGGTATCATGTTTATAAAAATACATATAATATAGAATGGGCAAAAAATATATGGTTAAGTTCTAAATATGACGCAAAATGGAGTGATAAAATAATAATAAATATACCAAACTATAATTTTATGTCTATATCAGCAATGAATAAATTCTCACAAATAATATGTAACAAACTAAATGATTGTGTTTTTATCTCAAATGAAAAAGAACATTATGATTTCTTTTGTGAGAAAACAGGATATAACATAACATACTATAAACCTATTAATTTTGAAGAAACAGTTATGATTATAAATTCTTGTAAAATTGGATTTTTTGGATTTTCATCCTTATCAGTTATCGCTAATGGGTTACATAAACCTAATATTATTATAGGAGACTTTACTAATTCTGGGGCAAACTTTAATAATTTAATTAAGCAATTACCATATATTTTAGATATTTTTTATTAAATTAATTTTAGACATAAGTATTTAAAGAATTGCGTTTAATTGTAAATATAATGTCTCATTTTATTAATACAAACGCATCTACAAACAACAATGTTTTAACTATTAAAACTGTTCAAATAGCTCCTTTTCGCACTTTAATGACTGCGCTTAAGGATATTCTTTTAGAAACAAATATTTCTTTTCAACCTGATGGAATTAGAATTATTAATATGGATAAATCTCATACTATTTTAGTTCATCTATATTTAGCAGCCTCTAATTTTGAATTTTATGAATGTAAAAAAGAAAAAATTATTATTGGAGTCAATATGTTTCATTTATTCAAATTAATTAATTCAATTGACAATGATGATACTTTGACTATTTATATTGAAAATAATGATTATTTTGATGGTATTGTTTCTCATTTAGCACTTAGATTTGAGAATGGAAATATTAAACAATGTAAGACCCAAAAGCTAAAATTAATAGAGCCTGAACAGGATGAATTAGAAGTTCCTGATGTTAAATTTTCTTCTATTATTAATCTTCCTTCAGCTGACTTTCAAAAGATCATTCGTGATTTATCATGTATTTCTGATAAACTTGAAATTAAATCTGTTGGTAATGAATTGATATTTAAGTGTCAAGGACAATTTGCCTCTGCTGAAATACATCGTGCTGAAGTAGACGAATCAATGAAATTTATTTTGAAACAAGATTCATCTAAAGTTATTCAAGGCGAATTTTCATTAAAGAATCTTGGTTATTTTATTAAATGCACAAATCTTTGCCCACAAATTGAAGTTTATTTGGAGAACGATTTGCCTCTTGTTGTTAAATATGATGTAGCCAGTTTGGGTTCCATAAAGCTCGGTTTAGTGCCATTACCCTCTACCTAGTCCGGTTTATCCTACCAAATAAAATTGAATTAAGAAACTACTTAAAGACAAATTGAAAGATATATTAAGCTATGCCTATACGATATACGTTTGAACAAGTCGTTAACATTTTTGAATCTAATAAATGTGTTTTATTAGATACGAAATATAAAAATCAATTGCAAAATTTAAACTACATTGCTAGTTGTGGTCATCAAAATAGTATAATACTTAAACAATTTTTGAATGGTGCTGGTGTAAAATGCAGACAATGTGCTTTAGGTATTCCTACATTTGAAATAGTTACAAAAACATTTTCAGATAAAGGTTGCAATGTTACTATGACAGAGGAAGAATTTAATACAAATTATACTACCAATAAAAGTAAAATAAATTATATCGCATCTTGTGGACACAGTAACTCCGTTTCTTGGAAAAATTTTACAGGATTAAATCAAGGGATTAATTGTCCATCTTGTGTTCATATTAACACAGGTATAAAATTAAAAGAACTTAGAAGTGGAGACCAAATTAATAGTTCAATTGAACAAGAATTTGAATGTATACAATACTTTGTAGAGAACATAAATCAACGTTTTCAAGTTAAAAAATTATATGATGGTTGCAGAGCTGATATTGCTTTGAAACCGATTGAAAGTTTTGATAATTTATGGTTAGGAATTCAAGTTAAAAGCACTTCTAACAAATGTGACGGAGGACAATATGATTTTAAGTTAAATGGCATTAATTATGATAATTATTTAATATTATGTATTTGTTTAGAAGATAAAAGAATGTGGTTAATTCCTTATGAAGATGTCAAATGTCAAACATCTATCAAAATATCACTAAAATCAAAATATAATCATTATGAAGTATATGTTACTCAATTATTTACAAAATTAAAAACTTTTTATGAAACTATACCAACATTTCCTTTTGATTTGCTTAATATTCCAACAAGCAATACACATAAACAAGAGCAACATTATAGAAAAATAAGAGAAGACACGATTGACTTTATTGAATTTACTTATCCAGAGTTTGAAGGAATTGTATATGATTTCAAAATAAAAGATAAAAAAATTCAAGAAAAGGTTGGATTTATTTGCAAAAATAATCCTAATTCATTTGGATTTCATATAAATAAAAGTAATGGAAGAAAACAAAATTGTTCTTATAAATTAGGAGATAATGATTTCTATTGGTTACATTGCAAAAATACAACAAAATTTTATGTAATACCTGAAGCAATTCTTATTGAAAAAGGATTTATTGGAACTATGTGTAGGCAACATTTATATATTTCTCCAACTAACAAAAATACAAAATGGACAGATGATTATTTATTTAATTATGATGATATAGATAAAGAAAGATTGTTACAATTATTACAAATTTAGAACTATTTTTTATCTTTAACATAAATAGTTATGTAATTATTATAATTATAAAAAAATATTATAATTATAATATAATGTCTGGTTATTCAAATTATTTAGGTGCTAAAAAATGTTGTACTACTAATTTAGCTAAAACAGTTACTGGACCACAAGGTGCTAAAGGTTCTCAAGGAGCAATTGGACCCTATGGACAACAAGGAGCCACCGGAGCTAAGGGGGATAAAGGAGCTACCGGACCTTGCTGTAGAGGTCCACAGGGTTATCAAGGTTACATAGGAGAACAAGGAGCACAAGGTTACCAAGGGTATCAAGGTTACATAGGAGAACAAGGATATCAAGGATATCAAGGTTATACAGGAGCACAAGGATATCAAGGTTCAGAAGGACCAGCTGGGGGAGCTGGATTAGTATTATATTATAATTATAATGAAATTCCCATACAAAGTCCATGGCCAACGCCACCACCTGATATTTTTCCATTACAAAGAGAAATATTCAGTAATCCAAGTACAAACTCCTATGTTGATGGTGATATTATTTACTGGAGATTAGACCCAAATGTAACTTATCCATTTACAATTAGAGGTGGAACATATGAGAGTATTATATATGCAAGTAGTCCAGATAATACAGGAAAAATACAAATTAAAAATATATATACAGGTGAGTCAACTCCTCAGCAACTAGGATATAATAGTAATATTGTAGATGTTACTAGTACCGTTAATCCTATTATTAATATGGGAACTATTGATACAGGACCTTTTGTTTTTGATCCAATTAATAATCCATATTTTACCCTAGAAATTCACATAACAGGTAATGTTGATATTATATATCAAGATTTAGAAAAATATAGTAATATATCTCTTAGTACTCCAATACTTGTTCAAGGTCCAACAGGAGCTCAAGGATATCAAGGTGCTACAGGAGCTCAAGGTTACCAAGGTTACACAGGAGAACAAGGATTCCAAGGTTACACAGGAGCACAGGGATTCCAAGGTTATACTGGAGCACAGGGATATCAAGGTTACACGGGAGCACAGGGATTCCAAGGTTATACAGGAGCACAGGGATTCCAAGGTTATACTGGAGCACAGGGATTCCAAGGTTATACTGGAGCACAGGGAAAAACAGGAGCACAGGGATTCCAAGGTTACACAGGAGCTCAGGGATTCCAAGGTTCTACTGGAATACAAGGAAGAACAGGAGCACAGGGATTCCAAGGTTACACAGGAGCTCAGGGATTCCAAGGTTCTACTGGAATACAAGGAAGAACAGGAGCACAGGGATTCCAAGGTTATACTGGAGCACAAGGGTATCAAGGTTATCAAGGATATACAGGAGTTCAAGGAGCTACAGGTGCTCAAGGTGCGACAGGACCTGCAGGACCTGGTGGTGCTCTCGGTTCATATGCTGCATTTGGTTCAACTGCAGTACAATCAGCAGCCGTAGGGGCCACAGCATTTTTTAATAATTTTTATATAGATGGAGCAGGCAGTAATTACATATCTCTTACAACAACAGGATTAATTGCAAATGATACAATACAAATTTCAAACCCAGGAACATATAATATTCAATTTTCAGCACAAGTAACCTTACCAAGTGGAAATATTAATAATTCATCAAAAATATACATATGGTTAGAACAAAATGGTTCAACAGTTCCTTATTCAAATACATCATTTTCTTATCCTGTGAATTCAACAACTACAGCTTTTGTTACTGCTTGGAATTGGTTTATAACAACAACATCTATAAATGAAACATTTAGAATTGTTTGGAGTACAACTGATGCAGATATTAAAATACAATCAGTTACAAATACATATGGACCTAATATTCCATCAATTTTACTAACAGTTCAACAAGTAATGTATACACAAATAGGTCCAACAGGTCCACAAGGCGCTACAGGATTTAATCCTTATAATAATTATACTGTATCACCAGGTATAACTGGACCAACATATACTATACCCTCAAGTGTAAATGATCCATCATATTATAATTATTATCAATTTGATACAACATCAAATGCAATTAATATAACTCTACCAGCAATATCGTCAATAGGTCCTCCAAAAAACATGATTGTCAATATAACTGATATTGGTGGTAATTTAAATTCTAATCCTATAACTATTTATACTTCAAACCCAGATACAGTATCTGGTTCAACAGGAATGACTTTAGGAATACCATATTCATCAGCAACTCTAGTATCTAATACATCCGATAAATGGTTGATTATATAAAAATATCCATTAAATAATATATTTAAAAATATTTATATATATTAATGACATTTATACCTTCTGTTATATCAATAATTGATTCCAATAATTCAACTAACACAACAGTAAATGCCCCTCCTTTTGAATATCAAGGAACATCAACAACAATAAATGGATATAATTATTTAATAATAACAATAAGTTGTGATGTTAGTTCAACATCAGGAGGAATTGAAATTTATATGTATAATGATGGAGAAACACCTACTATATATTACAGTGATACATATTATGCTAATACAAATTATTCAAGAAATTATAAAATTGTAAAAAAAAATTATTACATTCAATTTAATGCTTCAGCATCATTTACTATTAATTTAAGTTCAAGATTAACAACTAGTGAAATGAAAGATTCAATTAATAACTCGGTAGCTACGTTTGATTTCTCAAAAGAATTTTTATATGATGCGTTTGGAAAATTACGAATTTCCCATCCACATACGTTAATTGATTTAAAATTTCCTGGGTTTGATAATGTGAATTCTAGTGCTTCAACATTTTCAACAAATAATCAATTAATTTGTAGCAATAAATCATTAACTGGTACTTATACATCTTCAAATCCAAATGGTTATTTATTAATTTCTGGCACAGGAGATGGACATTATATATCACAATCAAGAAAATTTAACGTTTATCAACCAGGTAAATCTTTACTCATATTATTATCTGGAATAATAATGCCAACAAGTTTATCAGAATATATTTCTGGATTTGAAGGAAGAATTGGTTATTATTCAAATGATACAGAGTATAGTCCAGGTGTTTATACATTACCATATAACGGAGTTTATTTTAGTTATGATTCTACAGGTTGTTCTATAAATAGAGCAAATAAAGGAACAGTATCCACATATCTTCAGTCTGTATGGAACTTAGATACAATGGATGGAAACGGACCATCCAAAATTAATCTAGATTTTAAAACAACACAGTTATTTGTTATAGATGTTGAATGGTTAGGAGTAGGAAGGATAAGATTTGGATTTTATGCTTATGGTCAAATACATTATTGTCACCAAATATTAAATATAAATGAATTATTTGGACCATATATGAGTTCAGCAATGTTACCAATTAGATATGAACTTATTGGTAGCGGAACTTCAGGAGCATCAGCATCAATGCTACAAATATGTTCAACAGTTATTTCAGAAGGGGGATATCAACCATTTGGAAGAACTTTTACAGCATCAACTGGTGTTAGCGGTGGTGTATCTCTAACAGCTAATAATGAAAGTCCAATTTTAGCTATAAGAGGAGGAGGTAATAATTATAAACATCAAAATATTATACCTATAAACGTTGAATTAGTAAATACACTAAATGCAGCAAGCACAGATGTAATAGTATGTCGTTTTAGAGTATATTTTGATAGTGATACTTCAAATGCTGGTGCTACTGGATGGACAGATATTGATTCAAATTATAGTGTGACACAATATTCCACTAGTTTTTCAGGATGGGCTACTGGAGATTCTACAATTTTTCAAAAATTATTATTTTCAGGTAAGGCAACTATTTCTATTAATGATTTATCAAATATTTTTACAAATCAAACATTTCAACTTACATCAAACATTATTTCAGTATCAGATATATTAGTAATAACATGTCAAAATATAAGTGGTTCTGGTGGAACAATATATACAGGTGTTAGTGTATCAGAAACTTATTAATTATTGTAATAATTAAAATATAATGAATTTACAATTTTAGAAAAATAAGTTTACTTAATGATTATGTTAAAACTTAAACCTGATAGTAAAACTATGATAATAATGATAAATTAATATAGTTAATATAATAATTTATTAATATATAATAAATATAATGTCAAGATATTCAAAAAATTATAATGATTATTTAGGTTCAAGAAGGTGTTGTGATAGTAATATAGGTAGAGGTCCACAAGGTCCAGCAGGTCCACAAGGAGCAGTTGGACCACCAGGTGAACCGGGTGAATGCAGTGGTATTATATTATTTATGACTTATGATGGAACAAATGTAATTAATATTAATCCAAATTTTTGGCCAGTTGATACATTTTATTCAAATACAACATATTCATATTCAGTAGTAGCGATGCCAACTGGACCAACAGTTTACCCTCCAGTTCCGGCAGGTGGTGACATAATTAATAATATCAATATGGCAACAGTTTCGGGTATATTATATTCAACAATTTTGAATGAATCAACATGGCATATGAATATTTTTGCTGGAACAACAAATAAAAATAAAGTTTATATAGAATGGTCAGTATATTATCAAAATGAGGGTTTTGCTTATAATCCCGTTTTAATAGCAACTTCATCAAAAGTTGCTGTAGATTCTACCTCTTTAATAATTCCAACTAATGTAGTTATTCCATGTGATATACCTCTAACAGTCTTACCATCAAATGGATTTGAAAATCGTTTATTGTTTAAAATAAATGTAGGAACAAATTATGCTCCACAGGATATAACTTTATATTTTCAAGGAGATTATCCGTCATTTATACAAACATGTATTCCATATGCTATAGTTGGTCCACAAGGAGCTACAGGAACACCAGGTTCATTTGCAGGTAAAGGTGATACCGGAGCACAAGGAGCTACAGGAGCAAAAGGGTCAACGGGAGCGCAAGGTTCTACAGGAGCAAGAGGTTTTCAAGGAGCAACGGGTTATCAAGGAGCCACAGGAGTTAAAGGTTCACAGGGTTCTACAGGAGCTAGAGGATTTCAGGGAGAAACAGGTTATCAAGGAGCTACAGGAACACAAGGTTATCAAGGAGCTACCGGTTCAAGGGGATTTCAAGGATTTCAGGGTTCAACAGGTTATCAAGGAGCGACAGGAGCACAGGGATTTCAAGGAGCTACAGGAGCTCAAGGATTTCAAGGAGCTACAGGAGCTCAAGGATTTCAAGGGGCAACTGGTTCACAAGGATTTCAAGGATTTACCGGAGCAAGGGGATTTCAAGGATTTCAGGGAGAAACAGGTTTCCAAGGTGTTACAGGAGCACAGGGATTCCAAGGTTATCGAGGTTATACAGGAGCACAGGGATTCCAAGGTTATCAAGGTTACACAGGAGCACAGGGATTCCAAGGTTATACAGGAGCACAGGGATTCCAAGGTTACCAAGGTTACACAGGAG
>JACCDO010656104.1_pt1 | contig 44451 bp, 46 predicted proteins | sample 7446101 | NCBI WGS metagenome assembly JACCDO01 (sample SAMN15323440, study PRJNA562643) | freshwater metagenome | isolation source: river surface water | place: USA:Blue River Watershed | collected 2017-08-16 | reverse complement strand
TTGTAAATACGAATTTGACAAATACCAATTTGTTATCAACAAATACTAGTATAACTAATTTATATACAAGTTTAGGTTCTGTAGGAAATATGTACTCTATAAACAATTCTAATTCTAATTTAACAAATACTAATATAACAAATACCAATTTGCTATCAACAAATACGAGTATAACTAATCTAAGAGTTTCTAATTCTACTATAACGAATATATACAGTTCTACAAGTTCTATAGGTAATATGTATGCAAATAATATATCAGCTTCTAATATAATAGCACAAGTCAATGATTCGACAAGTAATTACCAAATAAGAGCTATTAATCTAGATACAATAAACAGAGCTGGGATCTTATGGAAATCAGCAACTAAAAACGGATTTGCTATTCAACATGATGCATCTGGAAATGGGTTATTTGAGACATTAGATACATCTGGAAGTATTCTATTTTATAATTATGGGATATTCGGTGTATACGATAAAAACAATAGCAATTTAGAACGATTTAGATTGCAATCCGATACTATCACAGTATCATCTGGTAATTTTTCTATTGTAACGGTTGGAACATTGAATTCTACAAATATATCTACAAGTCAATTAAGATCTACAAGTATAACAACTTCTTCATTGCATATAACATCTGGTAGTTTAGTTAATACATTTAATAGTAATACTATAGGTAGTAATATATTCACAACGGGTGGTAATGTAGGGATCGCATATACAAGTCCTGGTGCTGTTCTTGATGTACGTGTAGCAGGTGATGTTGGAAATATTATTACACAATTTGGAAGCAATAGTGGTAATATAAGTTCTAGACTGGTATTTTATGATCAAACATTGTCTACATCATTGGGTCCTAAAATATATTTCAATGCTGGTAATATAGGTGTTATACAAGGATTAGGAAATTTGGCCATTTTACCAGCCACTAATGGAAATGTTGGAATAAATACAACAACACCTAGTAAATCACTTGATATAAATGGGACGTTAAATATAAATGGTGCTATGACAACGTCTTCTGTATATATAAGTAGTGGTAGTTTAACAATAACAGGAACTAATGGAAATAATGGTAGTTTAACAATGACGGGACCTTTATACATAGATAATGCAGGTCAAGCTATTATTCAGAGAACAAATGATCCTAGTCACTCTATATATTTCAGAAAGTCTTTCACAGGATATGTAGATTCTACGAGTTTTTATGAATATGGTGATTTCCAGTTTTATAATGGCGGTATCATATCGTCTCAAAGTTTAAGAATGAACATTACAAGTGTTGGAAGTATAAATATGTTTCAGACAAACAATGCAACAAATTTGACAAACGGTAGTCTTACAGTATATGGTGGTGCTGGTATAATTAAAAATTTATATGTTGGTGGAAATTTTGAAGTGTTGTCTGACTCAAGGGTTTCTTCAACAACTAATAGTGTTAGTGCTACTACAGGAGCTCTTTTGATTTCGGGTGGGGTTGGTATAATTAAAAGTGTAAACATAGGTGGGAATTTAGATGTTCATACTGAATCGCATTTTTATAACGGTGGTTCATATAACGATCCGCATTCTGGTGTAGCTTATGATGCAAAGTTTGGTGGACCATCTGCTGGAATAGCAGTAGCTGGCGCAAGTAGATTCAATTCATCATTAAATGCTTCATTCAATAATAATACTATAGGTAATATATATACTACTGGAGGAAATATTGGAATAAATTATACAAGCCCGAATTATCAGCTTGATATCAAAGGAATATCAAGAACTGATAATTTCTTGATTACGAAAAATGAATTTGCAATTAAAAGTTATGTAACAGTTGGATATAATACAACAACGTCAATAACATATACGATGTCAACTGTACCATCTTTATCTGGTAATATTACAATATCGAATATGAGTTATAATGGGTTGCATAAACTCGATAGCAATGCTATATATTCATGTACGATAGTAGGTCTTACTACCAATGCATTTAAAGAAACAAGTTATCATTCATATATTTATACGTCAAATTCGAATACGGGTGTATCAAATGTGTCGATATCTAATTTATCTGCTACATTTTTAAGTGGGTATGGTACAACCATAGGGGCATCTACTTCTTCATCATGGGGTAGTATAGCAACACCTTCTGTCACATTTACAATTTTCAATAGCAATTCGAATGGATCTAGTACTTTAACCGACAATTTTGTAATCACATTAAAGAAAATGGGGTGTGAAATGTAGTTATTTTTTTCTATTGTATTTTCTTTTCTTTTTTACTTCAATATTTGATGAAATATCTAGTGATTTTTGAATCTCAATGGGTATATCATTGTTATTTATAATTGGTGTGTCTGTAATGTCAATGTTAAGTAATGTTTCTTGATCCGTATTAGGTGTTTCCTCAATTTCCTTTTCATTATACAATAAATTGTATAAGATTTTAATATTTTCATATTCTTTTTGAATAGATGATAATAAATTGTTTTTATTATCTAATTCTAAAATATATTTTTGTATACTGTTATTTTGAGTTTCTAATTTTATAGATAATGTATCTTGTAAAGATTTAAGATTGTTATAATCGCAATATAATATATTATATTTTGATGTTAATGAATTCAGCTCGTCTAATGTAGAATTATAAAGTATATTTAATGTATTGTAATCAGACGTGTAATTATATAATTTTGAATTTAAATCAGATATTTTATCTATTTTTGATTTAATATCATCTGATAATTCTTGTATTTTTGAATTTGAATTTGTTAATAAATTTTGTAAATCTATTATTTTATTATTTGAATTTTGTAAATTTTCTTGAATGTTAGATATATTAATTTTATATAAATTCATCTTCATTTCTTTTTCAAAATCTTTATCATATAATATTTTTATTTGATTTTTTAAATCTTGAATTTCTAGTTGAAATTTATTATGACCTATCATATAATATAGTAATAATAAATAAATTTTTATTTTAAAACCAGGTTGTTAATAATCAAATAATTTTTTATTATATCTATTAATTCTATTTTACTATATTTTTTATTTTTATTGTAAGATATATTTAGATCATTTGCTATTTCTAATAAAGAATTTTTATTCAATGTTTCAATATTTGTTCCTGAAATAAGTTTTCTTTTGTCGTCTGTCTGATCTTTATCTTTTTTAATTATTCGTAATACACCATCGAACAAACCATATTTTTCATCTTTTACTGGTCGTTTTCTATAACTACCCAGTATATTATTATTTTCTAAAAGATTATCATTATATGATATAATATCATCTGTTAAATTATTATTATCATTAGGTGTATCTGTATTAACAACTGAAATTTTTTTAGATTTTTCTTTTTCTTTTTTCTTTACAAATTTATCAACGAATTCACTTAGTGTATATTTTGATTTATTATTTGAAAAGTTAAAAAATCTACTATAGAATGAATTTGTAATATTTTTACTATCCATATTGAATATATAAAAATCGTTTATATTTATAATATAACCAGGTCTGTTAAATATATCATAAATTATTTCTTTATTTTTTATCATGTCAGTTAATGAAGTATAAATAACAATATTAGTAATGTTTTGTATATTTTCTAAAATGTCATCAAGAGTCCATATAAAGTTCAATTTGAATAATTTTTGTATTTCATTCTTTGCATAATTTATATTTTCTTTTTCAAATATATTTATATCTAAATCATATGTAGAATAATCTATATTAGATGTGTGTTTTTTAATTTGGCAATTTAATTCACAACCCATATAATCACATGATTGTTCATTTTCAATACCATCTAATATATTGTTATTTATACAATCTATACTAATTTCTTTAAGCAATCTTTCTACTATTTTATTTGACCTATCCTTTTCTTCTGATAATATATATTTTTCTTTATCTATAAAAAAATCAGATATATTAGATTTTATAGCTACATATTTATAAACGGATACGTATTGTTCCTCTGTTGGTAAATCAATATGTGAATTGTTTCTCACTGCTCTACCTATTACTTGATTTATTAAACTCATATTCCAATGGGGTTCAAGTATATGTACATTTCTTATATTCTTAAAGGTAACACCTTCTGATGTCATAGGTGAACCTATAACTATTTTAATATATTGTCCATCCTTATTTTCTGGTTTATTTAAAATTTTTCTATATTTTTCTCTATTTTCTATAGACATAGAATCTTTGAAAATTATGTATGATTTGAATTTTTTATTATTGTTTTTTTCGTAATTTGTATATCCGTTTTGTAATAATAGTTTTTCTATTAGGTATGTACCCCCAGCAGTTACATAATTCGAATATATAAAATGTGTACCTTTGTTTTTATTAAGATTATCTAGTATTACACATAATTTTGCAGAATATTTGCATATATTATTTTTTGAGAATATAGAATCTATATTTTCAGATTTGTGTTTATAACTTTCATTAGGGTATACTATAGTAGATGCGTCATTTGAATTTTTATATAAATTACCAGACCCTTTTTTATTCAAATCATCCTTTACAGCCATCTTATATATATTATATTGATAATCACTCATTTCGCAAAAAATAACCTTTGTACTACCTACTCTATTTGGTATTATAGGAGTTCCCATATCTATTTGTTTTGGGTTTGTTTTTTTATTTTGAGGTACAAATGATACTTTACCTTTTAGATTTTGAATTAAAAAATCCTTACCTTCATTAGATATTTTGTATAACTCATTTTTAAATATATCTTTATAAAAATAAGGGGATTGTGATTTTTCTAAATATTTGGATGATGTTAATTTATCTCTAATAGGTGCTTGATTTGATTTGATATTTAAAATATTTGATATTTCGAATATTTCTTTCACATTGTCGTATATAGGAGTAGCAGTAAGTAAAATTAATCTATAATTATAAGAATTACTTAATACTTTTTTTAAAGCTGTATAAAGTTCATTGTTTGAAAAATTATGGGCTTCGTCTATAATGATAACAGAATTATTGAATGATTCTATTTGATCTGATAATATTCTATGTTCTATACCTTTTTTTCTACGTCCTAATACTTTATTAACAAATGATTTATATGTTATAAATCTATACGTATTATTTATTTGTGAAGTGGCTAATTCGTAATCATCATCGTCCATATAATTTGCACATTTAGAATTTAATTCATTTAAGAAATTCTTATATATATTTTTATTTTTTATTAACACTGTTATTTTGCTATCTAATCCAAGTATATAATCTTTTAATCCTTCGGCAATTGAAATAGATGCACAAGTTTTTCCAACACCGACATCATGAAATAATAGCATGTTATCATAAAAAGTGGGTGATGATATATAATTTCTTAAAAAAAGTTGATGTGGATCTTGGTAAATGTGGTTATCCTTAGTGACATTAAACTCCTTTTTATGTAAAATAGTAGAGAAATTTTTAGTATTGAAATTTTTATAAAATTCGTATTCCATTTAATATAATAAATATTTTTTTTTTTATAAATTAATTGTATTATTATGTATATTTATGTATATTTTGTAATAGCGTCGATTATAAACATTTATGTTTTGTACAAATACAAAAAATCAAAGAATAAAAAAAGTAAGTTAATATATTTTTTATATTTACCTACAATTTTGTATATGTTTTATTATATATTCAACGAAAATGTAGTGATACCACCAAATTCAGAATTTGAATTTCCATCAAATGTATCTAGTATAACATTTGATTAAAGCAAATAAAGAAATTATTTTATTGTGTATTATATTATGTATACGTTATCTTTTTTTATATATAATTATCATATAAAATATACAGACAACATTAAAAAAAAACATTTATGTATATTAGCAAGTATGAGCAAGAACGAGTTAGAAAAAGAATTTGAAAAATTTTTATCATGGATGAAAAAGTATAAAAAGCAATATAAGAAATATAAAAAATATATGATGGAAAACTATAATATTATAATAGATGAAAAAATTATGTATAAATGTTTTTATAAAACACTTTTTCATACATGTAAAATACGTTATTTCAATTATGAATTAGACTACAATAATATAAAAAATATAATAGATGATATAATAATCAATCATGGATTACAAATAAATGATTATTACACTATAGAAAATAAAATAGAAAAAGATATAGATATATATACAGAATATTTAATACCTAAAAACAAAATATTATTAAATAATATTAACACAGAAAACAATATAAAATACATAAATGAAAATGCATTGAACAATTTAAATGAATTTAAAATAGTAATTATCTAAATGTTATATTTATAATTATTTTTTCTTGTTATCCATTTTTATTTTTTTCAATAATAAGTCAAATTGTTCATCTGTGTCTGATGGTACATCCGGTTCTTCAATTTCTTTTTGTTTTTTTATGCTATTATAACGGGCTTGTAATTCACGCTTTTGAGCTTCTATTAATTTAGCACGCTTGTTTTTTTCTTTTTTGAGTTTTTTAAACTCATCATCATCAATATATATACTTTTTGTAGAAGATGGTTTTTTGTAACTCAAAGTTGTTTTTTCATTTGTATATGAAGAATTTGGTTTTGATTTTATATATTTTGCAAACATTGTTTTATCTACTTTCATATTTTCTTTATCTGAATTTTTTAGAATCATCTTTGTTGTATTTTCAGTATCAATTATGTATTTTACTTTATTTATTAAAGTATTCCATGCCTTTTCTAACCATGCGTAATTTTTCTTATTTTTTAAATTTGTATTATTTAATATGACAGGTGCAGATTCTATATTACTAAACACATATTGTATATATTCTTTAGTTTTTTCGTTACATGTTTTATCGTTGTATTTTTGTAATAATGTATCTTTGAAAGCTTTAAGTATATGAGTATAATTATACCATGTTATTCTTTCCAAATTAGAAAAATCGTAAGATGTATACGATGATCTTTTTATATAATCATCTATATTTATAACGGATACTTTTTTAACATTTAATACATAAGATATATTTTCTTCATTGGATTTTGGTTTTTGTTTGTATATCCCTGCAGAAAATGTTTCGAATTTATCAAACAGTTTATCTATATTTTTTGTAGATTTGAAGAATTTTTCTTTTAACAATTTTTTAATTATTGATTTTGAATCTTGATTTGCTGTTTCTGTATTCAATAAAAATGCTAAAATAATAAATTTGTCATTTTCGTCATCCCATTTTTTTTGATTTTTCTTTTTAATATTTAAATATTGTTCGATATCTGTAACAAATTGATAATCATTTATATATTTATCATCCATATTCAACTTTTTTATAATTGATTTTAAAATGTTTTGAATATTTTTTGTTTCTTCAGATTCGCTTATTTTTAAAGAGGTTCGATCCATGTCTTTATAAGACGAACCAAATTTTTGGGGTTCTGCATTACCTTCGCCATCTTTTTCACCTTCATCATAATCGTATTCGCCAGTATTTTTATTTTCGTCATCTTCGTCATATGTAGTGCCATCATCTTCTCTTATTTTTGCTTCGGGTTCATAAACGAATTCTTGTTCATCTGTGTTATCACTATTGTAATTGATATTATCTGTATTTTCATAATATACTGATTCTATATCTTCATTTGTAATATGTATTTTTTCGCCGTTCAATGTAATACAATCATAACCGTTGTCAGACAAAGACATTATTTGGACATATTTACCTGTTTTTAATAATATATCTTTGAAAAACAAATAGTCATCTGTTATAGGATTATTATTTAAAGATGATATATTTTTACCAAGTGCTTCAATGAGTAAGTCGTAACTTTTTTCATTCTTATATAAAATAGAACCAATCAGATTTTTATATATTCCAACTTTAATTTTTACTTTATTTTTATCTAAGAATTCAATATGATTTTTTTTAAATGTAAGTTCATCTTGAAGTTCTACCTGATGTTTTTCAATGACATTATCAATTTTACCAAATAATCCGAAATATTGGTCAGTGATATTGTACATATAATAATCAGTTCGTTCAATTGTTGATTCGTCACATTGGTAATTATCAGGATTTAAATTTCTTTGAATAAAATCAGTAGACATTTTTTGTATATCTTCGGCAAACATCGAACAAGTGTTAATTTTTTTATCATAATAACCATATTTACCATTATGTTTTATAATCCGTTGAAATCCAAATGCTGGTAATACGTATTGTGTATTATTATAAGTAATAGCATAATATACATTCTTTATTAATTTGTAATTAGGTGACAATATATCTATGTGTCTTTCACGCATTTCAATTATTTTTGGATTAGGGACATCGTGTCGTTCTTTAATACCTTGATTATTTTCTATATATTTAACAACTGTTCTTTTTTGTTTTAAATCATCTATATCAACAGTTTGAATTTTAATAAAATTTTTATCTGTCTCGTTACTTAATTTTATTCTGTACGTGACAGGATTTGTTGATGTTACAACGGCATCATAACCTTTATATTCTTTATTATTTATAATTACAACATTTTTACTATGGAAAAATTTTTGTTTTTGTTTGTTTTTAAGATAGTTTGTTTTTTTATGTGAATTTGCTTTTTCTTTTATAATTTCTGATTGTTGTTTGTTTAGATCATTTTTCATATCGTTTTTTATTTTATTTACATTAATTTTTTTTCTTGATATTGTTGGAGTAAGATCATTGTCGTCAGTATCAAAATTTGATTTTAATTTATCCATTTCTAATGCAATTCTTTCTTTTGTTGGAGTAAGATCATTGTCGTTAGTATCAAAATTCGATTTTAATTTCTCCATTTCTAATGCAATTCTTTCTTTTGTTGGTGTGATTGAACCAGGTGATTCCGTGTCGGGGCTTTTGTTTTCTACATCTTCAAAAGGTGTTTTTACAAAATATTCATTGAAATCAGATGTGGTGTTTTGCACGTTTTGCGAATCAGAATCGTCAAAAAAGTTTGTATCGCTACTCATTATAATATACGTTAAGAAAAAAATATATTATATTTAGTATATAAAAAAATTAATTAATTCAATTTTTTTTAGACGTATATATATATATGACGATATCAAAAATATTAGAAGAAAATTCAGTAATAAAGTACGTAAAAAATGAAGATAGACCTTACGAAAATTGTTCTAAAATATCATCTAGAATTTTTTTAGGAAATTACAAATGTGCAAAGGATAAAAATTTTTTAAAAAAAAATAATATAAAGGCTGTATTAAATTGCACAATAGAATTACCTAATTATTTTCAAACAGATAAAAATATAGAATATTTAAAAATACCAGTTGACGATTCTTTAAAAAAACGAGATTTTGATCTAATGAATTTATACTTACCTTTAGCCGTAGAATTTATTCATAAACACGTCAATATTTTAAAACATAATATACTGATACATTGCTACATGGGGAGACAAAGGTCAATGGTGTGTTTAGTCTCATATTTAGTAAAATATGGTAACAAATCACCATCGGAAGCGTGTCTGTATGCCATGAAGAAAAGACCAGAGGCTTTTCACTTTGGAACATCATTCAATTTCGAAAAATCGTTTGTTAAGTACTGTAAAACACTGAAATAAAGCAAAAAAAATGTAAAAAATATACAAAATCAATAATATTAATTAAATAATTTATTATTATATTTTTTATTTAATAAATAATATATAATGACAAGTCTAACGGATGTTAAAAAATTAATAAACAAAGGGATAAATGATTTTAGTTCAACTGAATTTAAAAATCATACTAATAATTACAATAATTTTGTAGTAGAAGTAAACTCAAAATTACCTAACTTTGCTACGAAATCGGATTTAAATTTATATGTGCCTTTATCAAAGTATACATCTGAAAGTTCACAATACGCATTAAAGTCAGATATAAAACCATTTCCTGATTTTTCTCAATTTGCTCTTAAAACCGATATAAAGCCTACAGATACTTCACAATTTGCATTGAAATCAGATATAAAACCACAAACTGACACAAGTCAATTTTATAGTAAAAATCAAAATGTAAATATGACAAAGCCATATGTTCTTGAATTTGGTAGTGGTGAAACTAAAGAGGTAAGTGCTGGTAAAATAGGATATAAAACTTGGTCAGATGGTCTTGATATTGTTGGTGCGAATTCATCAGGAACTACTGGACAAAGAAAAGTTAAAATATGGGATAAACTTGATGTAGACGCGATTGATGCATCTAATATAACAGTAAAAGGAAATTTAACAAACCAAAAAGGTGAAAAATTTTTATTAGATAATGATGCGAAATCACAATTTGCATTAAAATCCGATATAAAGCCATTCCCAGACGTTTCTCAATATGCATTAAAATCAGAGATAAAGCCATTTCCTGATATTACGCAATATGCATTAAAGTCTGAAATTAAAACATTAACTGACACAAATCAATTTGTAAGTAAAAATCAAAATATACCATTTTCTAAACAATATGGATTAGATTTCGGAGATGGAGAAAAAAAACATATAGATGCAGGAAAAATAAGATATAAGTCGTGGTCGGACGGATTAGATATAATTGGTGCTGGAGAGGATGGGAAAGCAAGAAAAGTAAAAATATGGGATTCGTTAGACACTGGTAATATACAAGCAAATAATATACAATTACCAAACAAATCAGTTATGGAATTTGGGTCAGGTGAAACTAAAGAGGTAAGCGCTGGTAGAATAGGGTATAAAACATGGTCTGATGGATTAGATATTGTTGGTGCAAATGCATCTGGTACAACTGGTCAACGAAAAGTAAAAATATGGGATAAGTTAGACACTGATGTAATTGATGTGACTGATATAAATGTAAGAGGTAAATTATCTAATACAAGTGGTGATAAATATTTATTAGAAAATGCTGCTAAATCACAATTTGCATTAAAATCAGATATAAAACCATTCCCAGATGTTTCTCAATATGCATTAAAATCTGATATAAAATCATTCCCTGATGTTTCTCAATTTGCACTTAAATCTGATTTAAAACTTATTCCAGATGCTTCACAATTTATAAACAAGAATGAGAATATACAATTACCTAAAAAGGTACAAATTGAATTAGGATCTGATGACGTTAAAACACCAAACAGAATAAACGACGGTAAAATTGTATACAAAGGTTGGTCAAATGGTTTAGATATTGTAGGTGTGTCAGATGGTGTATCACCTGCCAGAAATGTAAGAATATGGGATGCGCTAAATACTGGTCTAGTGCAAGCTAACAATATACAATTACCTAATAAATCAGTTATGGAATTTGGGTCAGGTGAAGTTAAAGAAGTAAGTGCTGGTAAGATAGGATATAAAACATGGTCAGATGGGTTAGACATTATTGGTGCAAATGCATCTGGTACAGCTGGACAAAGAAAAGTACGTGTTTGGGATAAATTAGATACTGATGTAATTGATGTAACTGATATAAATGTAAGAGGTGTATTGAAAGATAAGTTTGGTAACAAATACGTTAATGTAAAAGATTTGAATGAAAAACAACCGGTGTGTAGAAATATACAAACAGAATTAAACGATGATGGAAAAGGTAGTGCATTATTCTTAGATAGACATAATTTAGAATGTAAACCAAATGAGTATTTAAATAGTTTTAGATTATCTAGAAATCCAGAAGGTACAAAGATGCAATGGGTGGGTAAATGTTGTTCAAATGTATGGTGAACGTAAAAAAGTACCCAAGGGTACTTCTTATAAACAAATTATTAATAACTAAAAACAACACAAACATATTTTAAATTTTTATTTATATAAGTTTTTTAATTTCGTTTTCCCATTCTGACAAGTCGACCTTATCTAATTTACTATAATCAATTACTAAATTCGGATTTCCATAAGTTCTTGGTTGTTTTTGATTAACTTTAACAGGATAAGGCCAATGAGAAGTTGTTCTTCTTTCATTGAAATATTTTATTCTTTTTTCTTCCATTTTTGTAGTGTATTTTTTGTGATTTTTTGGCAAATAACATACATATTGTACGATTCTTTCTTCACCAGATTTTCCAAACTGATTTTGATGAAAACATTTCGAATTCCAAATCACTAATGAACCTTCTTTTATATGTAATATTTTTTTAGTATGTTTAATATTTTGCAAGTAGTTCTGATCAATCAAAGTCCAATCTGATTTTTCGACATTGTATTCCTTCATATAGTCGGCATGTAATTTATGACTTCCTTCGTAAATAACAAGAGTTCTTTCTTTATTTGTTGTCAAGGTCACAAAACTTTGATAACAATTTTCTTCTTTTTTAGGACCTTGATCTGTATGAGTCCAACATTTGTCTTTTTGATTGTTTTCGGCCTTTATCCAACAAGACCCATCAAAAGATACTGCTAATTTATTCGTATCCCACAATTTTTGAAATACATCTACTATTTGTGGTCTCGTTCTTATATACCAAGCATGTTTCTGATGACCAACTTCGAGATATTTTATTATTCCATGAATAGATGCAATATTAAGATTTCTTTTTACTTCTTCGTTATTTGTCCATTCGTAAAAATATTCTTTTGCTTTTTCTATTTCGTATTTTGACAAAATATCTTCGATAATTACATATCCTTTTTCTTCAAGTTCCTTTTTAACTTCTTCCATATTGTACATATTTGTGTTTTTATTGTTTATTATTTTTGTTTTTCATATTTTTTTAGAGACATAATGAAACAAATAAATGTTGTTCAAAGTTAACGTAAAAAAAGTACCCGAAGGTACTTTCTTTAAACTTATAAACAAATTGCTAAACTAAAACAAAATCATTTTTAATTTTTATTTTTTTGAAATATTTTTAGATATATTTTTTTTAAGATGTGTGATAGAAACCTTTGACAAATTGTCTTTATGTACGAAAAAATATGTTTTTGATAATAAATCAATAAGTTCTAATATATTGTTTTTTTGTTTTTCTTGAAACTTATTATTGAAAACGATATAATCAGTTAATTGTATCTGTGTATTCGCTTTTTGTAAAAAATACATGTTGTTAAAATATTTTTTAAAGACCTTGAAGTCGTTAACAAATTTTTGACTATATGTATTTTCAAAAATTTGTTTATTAATTGTTTTTTGAACTTCTTGTTTTAATTTTTCGTCAAGTAATTTGGACTTCATTAGCCAACGTAATATGAGCACATTGTTAACTTTTGATATTTTACCCTTTGTGATTTTTACATTCGTCAAATAACCACTAGTGTACGCATCTTCCCAGCATTGGAGTATTTTGACATTTGAATTGTTAGATGCATTTTGAAGAATGTTATTAAATTTTAAAGTGTCACCATATCTTAATATCCACCATGTCAACACTTCTTCATTGTTTGCAAAATCAATTGCTAGATTGGTGTAAATGAATTTTAATATATGTCTTTTAGAATACCACCAATCGAGAACAGTGATTTTGTTGTTGATACTAGCATCATCAATTGCGTCTGATGTATATACAAGTTCTAATCCTGAACCGTGCCACCAATCGAGAATCCAAATATCACCATTACAAGCTGCGTCATTTATAATTGTATGGTCGTATTTCAATTCTATATTGTGACACATTTTCAACCACCATGCCAAAACATTTTCGTGGTGATGAATAGATGCAAATTTCAAAGCGTCTTTTGTATAAGTATCATCGTTAAATGATAAATCAATACGGAACATAAATTCCAATACATCTGTTTTATTATAAAATGATGCTACATCGTATAAATTTTTTATTTCTGAAAAATTAATATTTTCAACTATATTTCTTATTTGTGCATAATCTTCATTTTTGATTGCGGTGATAACCTCTGATTTCGTAATCTTAGACATTGTTGTGTTTATGCAATGGGAATTAAAATTATTCAATTTTTTTTAGAAAATAATAATATAATATTATAATATAAATATATGTATGTCGAACAAACAATCTAGAAAAGTTATACAACATTATAATTCTATTAACATATATAAAAAATTAGACAATGGTGGTGCAAAATTAACAAATATAGCTTATCCAGAATACCCTGGAGATGCAGCAACTAAACAATATGTGGATGACAATATTGGAAATACTGGATTTACCTTTGGGACTGGTATACAGTATACAAATGGTATTTTAAGTGTATCTAATGATCTATCACATGTAACGAAGATTGGAACTCTTAATAGTGGTACTTGGAATGGTAATGTTATATCTATTCCGTATGGTGGAACTGGTGTGTCATCTATGTTATCTAACAAGTTATTAGCTGGCAATGGGATATCGCCAATAATTTCATTATCGCAATTAGAATTTGATAATAATAATTTTTTAATAAATTCAAAAGTAAATATATTAAACAGCACACAATCCGTCAATTATACATCTGGTGCTCTTGTTGTCAATGGAGGTATTGGTGTAAATGGTGATATGTATATAAATGGTAATGTAGACAATAAATATACAAATAATATAACAACTAATTCAATATATATAAACAATTCTTATGGTAATATTGTTAATATAACTAATGATAATTTAATATCTACAAATATAACTAATTCTAATTTACTTTCTCAGAATGTGACATCTACAAATCTATTATCTTCAAATGTATCATTTTCAAATGTGCGTTCTATAATTTCAAGTATAGGTACTGTTATTTCTACTACTGTTAACAATACAGCAATGTTTTCATCATCTGCTTCACTATTAAATTCAATAATAACTAATGGGACAATAGTCAATTCTAGTATATCTAGTTTATTGTTTATATCTGCGACAGGTTCAAATTCTAGAATTACAAATATAACATCATCTAATATTAATTGTAGTAATGCTAATATCTCGAATATATCGAATACAAATATTACAACAAATTCAATTATAACAAGTAATATATCATCGGGAAGTGGAACTATATCAAATATAAACGGTGTTAATGTAACCATTTCGTCACTGATATCAAATTCTGGAAATATTAACAATATTTCAACAGTATCTTTAAACACTAACAATATAACATCAGGATCAGGTGTTATTAATAATATTTTATCATCTAATATATCAACGTCTACATTACAATGTTCTAATAGTTCTATAGTAAATATATCAGCAAGTTCGATAATTTCAAACAATTTTGTATCATCAAGTATTAGCGTTTCTAATTTTACATCAACTTCTATAATGTCTATTAATATATCATCCGGGAATGGAAATATATCTAATATAAATGGTATTAATGCAAGTATATCATCGTTGATATCAAATTCAGGAGTAATTACAAATATTTCATCCAGTTCTTTAAATACAAACAATTTGACATCAGGGTCTGGTTTTATTAATAATATATTATCATCTAATATTACATCATCTAGTATAATTTCATCCAATGCTTCTTTGATAAATATAAGTAATTCAAATATAATAACATCTAATATAACGTCTAACTCTTTAAGTGTAGATAATATAACATCAAATAATATAAGGGTAAATTCTTTGTCATTTATGAATTCTGTAAATTCAACAAATGTATCTAGTGGAAGTATTCAGTGTAACTTTATTCAAAGTCGAAATATATCTACTACAAATTCAACTATTCCAAATATAATAAATTCTAATTTATCATGTGCAAATTTAGTAAACACATCTTTAGCTATTTTAGGGTCAAGTAGTAGTACAAATCACACAACAGGATTTTTATTTGCTGGAACATCCACTCTTCAAACAATTACAAATACTAATATGACGTCCAATTCTTTAAATTCTATTAACATTACTACGAATAATATATTGATAAAAAACAATATAGATATACGTAGAAGATTATATATAGGATATGATTTTTCAGATGATCTTAATACTACGAATGGAAATATATTTGCAATATTCCCATCAGTATTTACAGACTTGAGTAGTGTTAACAATGATACTATACAATTTTTTGCATCGTCATCTATATCTCCGCTTACATTTTCATCTTTAAATTCTAATATAACAACAAATAAAATTACTACTTTATATATTGAAGGTGCGCCTATACAAGGTGCAAATCAAACTTTCAATTATTCATCTGCTTTAAGTATAGGATACGTTGATAATCACACAGATGGGAATTTAGCTGGACAAATTATGTTTGAAAGATATGATGGAAATTGGTTTAATTCTATATATACGGAAAATACTACAAATAAATTTATTTTTGCAAATGCTAGTTTGAGTGGTGGTGGTGGTATAGGATTATACACATACACTGATACACCGGTATCTATATCACATATAAATTCATCAACTAATATATCACCAATTGAATATATATCATTTACTAGAAATAAAAGTAATTTCAAATCAACAGTTGATGCTACAAATATGACAACAGGCTCTGTGGTGTTCGACGGAGGTATTTGTGTACAAAAAACAATAATAGCAGATGTAATTTCTAAAAATTCTGGAACTTTTGATATAGAACATCCCAATATTCCATCTAAAAGACTAATACATAGTTTTATTGAAGGACCTAGATGTGATTTGATATATAGAGGAATAAAGAAATTATCAAATGGTAAATGCATAATAAATTTAGATAAAGATTGTGTAATGGATGAAGAATGTGAAATGAGTGATGGAACTTTTGAATCACTTGTAACAAATGTACAAATATTTTTACAAAATCCAGTATCATTTGATAGATTAAAGGGTAATGTATGTGGAAATATATTGGAAATTATATGTGAAAATTCACAATCTGAAGATTGTATAAATTGGATGGTTATCGGTGAAAGAAAGGATAAATTTATAAAACAATGGAAAAATACAAATATAAATGGTTATTTGGTTACAGAATATGATACGTAAAAAAAGTGCTCGAAAGCACTTGTTTACTGAATTAATATGAATAAATTAGAATAACTATTTGTGTTTATAAAGAATTTAAAAAATCATGAAATCTTTTTTCATCTTCTTCATCTATTTCATTATCTGAATCGTAATTTTCAGGTTTTTGTGATTTTTCAGGTTTTTCAGGTTTTTGTGATTTTTCAGGTTTTTCAGGTTTTTGTGATTTTTCAGGTTTTTCAGGTTTTTGTGATTTTTCAGATTTTTCAGGTTTTTGTGATTTTTGTAAAAAGTTATTAATATATTTATACAAAAATCTTATATCTTTACATTGATGATTTGAATTTAAAGATGCTATATGCCATTCTCTTAATTCATATGGAGTGTCGTCATCATCTATAAAGTCATATATGCTATATATACGATTATTTATTGTAATTTTCCATTCATACTCGAATTGTGAGAGATTAATTTTTTTTGGGTTTCCAAATATACATTCTAGTTCATAAGAATTGAAGGGTAATGTTTCTATATATTCTGTATCTGATGTGTCAACATTATAATCTAATTTGACACTAGTAGGAATTTCTAGTAATTTTGAATTTTTTAAAAATTCATTAAATGAGAATAATATAGTATTATAATTTGATATTATATTATCATTTATATATACATTATATTTTTTAACCAAAAAAATACATACGTCTTGAATAGTATTTAAATTAATGAAATTTAATTTTTCAACATAATATATTTTGTTATTTTTTTTTATAACTATATTTTCAAAATTACAAAATCTTATGAAATTTTTTATATCCATATTTTCATACATGTATGAACTATAATATTTATCAATTTTTTTTAGATTATTCATTTAATATGTATTTATTTGTTAATATTTTTCTATTTTTTCTAAGTTCAGAAGCAATCGCAGACAATTTTGAATCATTTAATTTATCACTTTTCCATTTAGAAAATAAATCGTTGTATAATGCAATAGATGGTTCTATTTCTGGAATTTTATCTCCATCCTTTAAACTTAATGCTTCTGTTAAGTAAGAAATTAAAAGTAAAAAATGTTTACATATACAATCTTTACATCTTTTAGACTTTTGGTTTAAATGATCTTCTAATAACAATGAATTTTTTATTACTTCTGTAATATTATATTTAGGATCCATAATGGGGTCTAATTTTGATTTGTTTGATTTAGTACATGTATTACAATTTTCAAGTTTTTCCACTTTTTCAGATTTATTGTTTATTACGAATATAAAAAATAATATAAATAAAATTACAATAAGCATATATAAATTAATTATAAAAAATATTTTTTAATTCATTGTAATTCACAGGTTTAAAAAATACACCATTCATTCCTTTAGAAATTAATTTTTCACGTTTTTCTATTTGACCAGTCACACCAAAAATTTTTATTGATTTATTGTATTTTCTTATTTCTATTGTTGTATCTATACCGGACATTCCAGGCATAATTAAATCAATGAATATTATATCTATATCATCATTATTATTTAATATTTCTAAACATTTAAATCCAGATTCTGCTTCTAAAGATATAATATCTTTATCTATTTTTTCAATATATTTTTTTAATACATATCTGTTTATGTGTGCATCATCTACTATTAAAATTTTTTTTATTTTTTTTATATTTTTATTATCATATTCATATGAATCTTTTACTGAATTTGAAATTTCAAGATTGTCAGAAGTATGTTTTCTAAAAATATTAGATAAAAAACGTTTATTCATATATATACCATATAAATTATATTTTATTATTAGCAGGGATTTTTAGATAAAAAGTAGAACCCACATGTAATTGTGATTCAAAATACACAGACCCATTTAATCTTTCTGCTAACATTTTACACAAATACAATCCTAATCCTACTCCGCCATGTCTCAATGTGTCATTCACATCAGTTTGTTCATAAGGTTCAAAGATTCTAGTCTTGAATTCATCTGATATTCCTCTACCAGAATCTTTTACTGAAAAAATCAAATTTTCATCTTCACTGTAAAAATTGACACTTATAAATCCTTTTTCTGTAAATTTAATAGAATTACTTATAAAATTTAATAAAATTTGAGTTATTCTTGTTTCATCGGAAATGAAACTATCTATAATTGATGTGAAAGTGAATATGACATTTGGTTTTTCATTTAATTTTAAACTTAATATTTTATATATTTTACTTTTCAAATTATTAGTAAATATTATAGTATTTACTATATTTAATCTTTTTTCTATTAATTTTTGAATATCTAAAATATCATTTATTAAATGTTCTAAATAATCACATGTGTTTGAAGCTGTATGTAAATTACTATTTATTACGTTTATTTCAGAGTTAGTTATATCTTTATCATTGAAATTATCTATAGATATATCTAACAACCCCTTAATTGCATTTAAAGGGTTCCTCATTTCATGATTTATATATGATAACATATATGATGCAAATTCTCTTTTTTGGCTAATTTCTATTAATTTGTATTTAGAAGTTGCAAAAACAATTACCATCAATGAAATTAATATAAATGCTATACACCCACATAATACCCATACAAAAGATATTGGAAATGGTATTGTGTTATTGGAATAAAGTATAAATGTTACATTATAATCATCGAAATGTAATGTATTAGTATAATTTCTTATATATGTACAATTATTACAATATATATAATTTATATTATTAGATATTAATTGATAATTAATATAATGTTTAGTATTTAATTTATTCGAAATTATATTCACTATATCGTCAATGATAAATGATATAATAGCAAAACCGTTTTCTGATTTTTTTGCTATATCTAATATAATTTTATTATTTGTTCTTATTTTTCTTAATTCTAAAGCAAGTGTGTTATTTGTTTCGAGTTGATATATTATGTTTTTATATGTATTTATATTACATATATCTACACCTATATAAGGATACAATGATTTAGTTACATTCGGTAACAAAAATGTAATGGGGCAGTAATATGATCTTGTATCTGCTATATATACATCTGTAATATTTGAATCTTTTATCTTAAAAGCAGTATTTGATATTGATGCAATGTTTTGTTCGAAATTTATTCTTTCATTGTTTGATATATTATAATGTAATCTTAATTCATTTATCATACTTAAATAAGGTGATTTTCTTAGTTCTGTTAAATTTATCAAGTCATAATTTGTTATATTATATAACGGATATTTATACAATGAAATCATATAAACACCTACTTCTATATATGAAATCATGTAATTTATTATATCTTGAAAATATGTTGTAATAATATATGTTTCATATGCTTCGTTCCTTTTTGTTAATATTTCATTTTCGTAGTTTAATAAAATATAAGATGATATTATTGAAGCAATAGCAACAAAAAAAACAAATGCAATAATATAAATTTTATATGTATTCAATGTTTTTAACATTATATAATAATTATAATAAATAATAATTGTAATATTTACTTAAAAAAAAAATATTTTATATAGTATACATGATTAAGTATATATTATTATCTTTATATTTTGCAAGTGTGTATTCACAGACAATATGTGATTGTAAATGTCCATATACAACAAGTTCAAGTCCAACTATTACGTCGACAACTACTACGAGTGTTGTAGTTTCTACAACACCTGATTATTGGAAGCCAGTTGGTGAATTATCTTGGTGGATACAGTATACAGGTACTATAAATTACACTAAAGACGTAGATGTTTATAATATTGATTTAGAAAGTACATCTGCAAATGATATAAAAAAATTACATGATAGAGGTATAAAAGTTGTATGTTATCTTTCATGTGGTTCTTTTGAAAATTTTAGAGATGACGTTGATGATTTTTTGCCATCAGATTACGGAAAAATATTAGATGGATGGCCTGATGAACGGTGGTTAGATACACGATCGGAAAATGTAAGAAAAATTATGAAAAAAAGAATATTAAATGCAAAAAAAAAAAATTGTGATGCAATTGATCCAGATAATATGGATGGATTTGACAATGATACAGGTTTTCCATTGACATTTAATACACAACTTGATTATAATAAATTCATATCAGAATATGCACATAGTATAGGTTTAAGTGTGGGTTTAAAAAATGATTTGACACAAGTAAAAGAATTAATTAATTTTTTTGATTTCGCAGTGAATGAACAATGTAATGAATATTCGGAATGCAATTTATTAAAACCTTTTGTAGCTCAAAAAAAACCTGTATTTCATATAGAATATAAAAGAAATTGTAAAAATATAACTGGATTTTCAAGTATTATTAAAAAATTAAGTTTAAATGCATACCAAATAAATTGCATTTAGTTACATTTAAGTTAAAGTATTTAAATATGATAATATATTAGGGTTTACTTTGATTTTAGTCTCGTCAAAAGACTTCAAAAAAAGACCATCTAATGATTTTATACGACTTAATGCAGAATATACAAGATGATTGCAAAAACAATTTTTCAAATCCATGACTGCTTTTGTAAGTGTTATTGATTGTGCTTTATGTATTGTTATAGAATACGCTAATATTAATGGAATTTGTTCAATAATTATTTTATTATCGTTTATAATAAAATCCCAATTTATATTTGTTATTTTTCTTAATATACCAGATTCGTCGAATTTAATTATAGGGAAACCGTTGTCAAACCCTGTTACTATACCTGTAGATCCATTTACTAAGCCTGATTCTGTTTCTAAATTACGAACTAACATTACCCTTGCGTTTTCTTTTAAATTCACACTCAATAACCCTTTTTGTTGAAATTGTTTTTCAATATCTTTTTTCATATCTGACAAAAATTCTTTATTAGTTCCATTCTCGATAATATTACAAGTGTATGTATAATTTTGTGAATTCAAATTGTTTAAATTTTGTTCATTGATAATAGATGCAAGTCGGTTAGATGGTACTAAAAAAATAGGGTTTTCATTTTTCTTTAATTTTTTGATATCTGTGTTATAATTATTACATTTATTTTTTAACAAATCTATATCTGATTTTAATAATGTATTACAACGAAGTCTGGATAATAAATTTAAATATATATTATCATTTTGTCTGAAATTTTCTTTGAATTGTATTATATTATTTAGTTTTTTATTAAAATGTTTTAAATATAATTTACTATCTATTAAAAGTCTTTTATCTTCGTCGTTTTCTAAAAATACCGGTTCATTTTGTAAAAAATCACCACATAATATTAATTGTATACCACCAAAAAGTCTATTGTCTTTTCGTATATATTTACAAACACCATCTATCAATTCAAATAATAATGCAGACATCATACTTATTTCATCTATAATCAATATGTCAACGGATAACAATCTCTCTACTATATGTTTTTTTTTTCTTATTTTATTAACTGTATATTTTATATTCTTATCATATGGACCTATACCTATAAATGAATGAATAGTCATTCCTGAAATATTATATGCGGACACACCAGTAGTGGCTGTAAAAAATATCATTTCATTACATACATCTTTTAAAAATTTTATAAAATAACTTTTACCACATCCACCTTGCCCTAATATTAAAAATGATTGTTTTTTTAAAAATAAGTCATATGCTATTTTTTGTTCGGACGATAAATTATGAATATCTTCGATAGTGAGTTTAAAATCACTGATTTCATTTAACAATTCCAAGTATTTATTCATATTAAAATTATTTAAATATTTTATTTATCAATTTATTTTATTTTTTTTATTAATTATATTATATAATGCCAAGTGTAAGTAGTGAGTCATTAAGTGATGCTATAAGCAAATTAAGAAAGGTAAAGAAACCTACGTATAGTCTGGAATTAACTGATGGTGAGGTATCACAATTTTCTGAAAAAAATAAAGATACTAAGAAATGTGGTCCTGGTGAGTACTTTCATAAAAAAAGAAATAGATGCTATAATAGATCGTTATATAGTATCAAATACCCAAAGAAAAAACCTAAGAAGTCTAAGAAGTCTAAGAAGTCTAAGAAGTCTAAGAAATCAAAAAAATCACCAAAGAAGTCTAAGAAGTCTAAGAAGTCTAAGAAGTCTAAGAAGTCTAAGAAGTCACCAAAGAAGTCAAAGAAGTCAAAGAAGTCACCAAAGAAGTCAAAGAAGTCTAAGAAGTCTAAGAAGTCAAAGTCAAAGAAGTCTAAGAAGTCTAAGAAGTCTAAGAAGTCTAAGAAGTCTAAGAAGTCTAAGAAGTCTAAGAAGTCTAAGAAGTCTAAGAAGTCTAAGAAGTCTAAGAAGTCCAAGAAGAAGTCTAAGAAATCAAAAAAATCACCAAAGAAGTCCAAAAAATCTAAGAAGAGTAGAAAATAAAATGTTAGCAAATTTACAATAAGTGCGGAAAAATAATATAATATTTATATACACAATATTTAATATGTATATAGATAAATGTATAATTTGTAATTGTAATATAACAGAAGTATTAAATTTAGGTTCGCAACCACTTGCTAATAATTATTTACAACTTAATGAAGAATGTGAAAAATATCCATTAAGTTTATATAGATGCAAATATTGTTTTCATTTACAATTGAATTATGTAGTTGAACCAGAAATTTTATTTAAAAACTATGTATATGTAAGTGGTACATCAAATACGAATAGACAATATTTTTACGAATTTGCAAAGAATATTTTAATTAACCAAAATAAAAAAAAAATAAAAATTTTAGATATAGCTTGTAATGATGGGTCACAATTAATAGCATTTGAAAAAGTTATTAAAGATATGGAGTTAGATATAGAATTAATAAAAGTAGGAGTGGATCCTGCAGAAAACATATATAATAAATATTATGAAATCAATAAAAGATACAATAATACTATATATTGTGGGTTTATAGATGATGTAATACAGCTACTGGAGGAAAAATATAAAACTTTCGATGTTATAATAGCACAAAATGTATTTGCACATGTAGATAATCCAAATAATTTTTTGAAAAATTGTTATAAATTATGTAATGATGAAAGTACTATATACATACAAACATCACAAGCAAATATGATAATTAAAAACGAATTTGATACAGTATATCATGAACATATATCATTTTTTAACACTAATTCTATGAATATTCTATGTTCTAATAATAAGTTGTTTTTGAACAATGTTAAAATAATGCCAGTACATGGTTCTAGTTATTTATTTGAAATAAACAAATATAAAAATCACGAATCTAATGTAGTTGAATATTTATATAAAGAAATAACTGATGATATTTATACTGAATCTTTATATGAAAAATATATGATAAAATGTCTCATATATAAAAACTGGTTTCATAATTATTTATTGTGTTATAAATTAGATGGTTATAATATAATAGGCTTTGGCTCTACTGCTAAATCTAATACGTTAATGAATTTTACAGGTATAAATAACAAAATAGTAGATTATATAATAGATGAAAACGAATTAAAACAAAATTTATATACACCCGGTAGTAATATAATAATTAAAAGATTTGAAGATATATGCATAGAAACAAAAACATTAATAGTAGTATTTGCATGGAATTATTTTGATGAAGTATATAAAAAATTGTATGATAAATTACACGAAAATAATAATACTATAATAATTATGAATATAAATCCTATAAGCTTTTTGTATATCGATTCTTCAAAAAATGTTCAGAGAACTAACTTAATTGATACGTAAAAAAAGTGCCCGAAGGCACTTTCTTTAGTTTATAATACATATGTTTTAGATTACGCTAATGATTTAGTTAATAATCGTATTCTGTATATACAGATACAGTTTCTGCATCACAGTTACAGTAAGTATATCCACAATCACAATAATCACCATTTAGTATGCGGTCTAAACATTCATCTAAATCATTGTTGTTTTCTTGAATTTCACAAATAATTGATGTTTCTTTAGTTTTATTATTTATATCAATATTTTTCATTTTTTTGATGACGTTTTCAAAATCGTCATCTTCATTTCTTTTTCTTTTATTATTATTTATAGACATACTTTCAAAAAAAGATTCTAATTGTGTTTGTTTCACTTTGTCTTCACGTTTTTGAACAATCTTAAAAAATAATGTCAAATCCTTTTCTTCAAAGTTGTTGCCACCTATAGACCATTCTTTATCGTAATACGATACGTTTATCGAGTTATAATCGTAAATAATATAATTTCTATTATTTATGGTCATTGTCCAAAAATAAGTATATATCATATTGTCATCATCTCTTATATTGGATTTGTATCCAAAATAATTTTCAAGCTCATGTGTTGTATATTTCAATGTAGAAATAAAATTGTATTCGATGTACATCATGGTGTGATATAATCACATTTTTTTATATTTCAATTTTTTTTAGATGTAAAATTATAAATTAAAAAAAATACCCGAAGGTATTTTAATTAGTATATTATAGTATCAGGATTGTAGTAAATTATATTTTAGGATTGTAGTAAATTATAGTATCAGGATTGTAGTAAATTATATTTTAGGATTGTAGTAAATTATAGTATCAGGATTATATAATATTTTAGGATTATAGTAAATTATATTTTAGGTTAAAAGTCGAAATCCATTATTTCATCATTATCCTCTGTGTCGAATTCATCATCTTCTAAGTCGTCATCCGATTCTTTGTCAGTTTCTATTTCTGTTTCACTTTCTATTTCACTTTCTATTTCACTTTCTATTTCATTTTCTACTTCAACATCGTTTTCATTTTCTATTTCATTTTCTATTTCATTTTCTACTTCAACATCGTTTTCATTTTCGACTTCGTTTTCACTATCATTAATCATAGTTTCTTCATCTAAATTTTCTATAGCATTTAATAAGTATTTATTTAAATATCTTATATCCTTCCATTGATTAGATGATTCAAATCCAGCCACATGCCATTTTCTGTGATAATATGTAGCAAAAGTTTCGTTATCGTCAATAAAGTCATATATGCTATAATAACTTTTGTTTATTTTCAATTTCCATTGATATTCGTATTCTGTACCGTCACCGTCTTTGATAGGCTTTCCGAATACATGTTCGAGTTCGTCTGTGTCAAATTTCAAAGTATCTATATAAACCATATCACTATCATCATGATTATTGTCATTTACAACTAAAATTGTTTTTGGACTTTCGACCTTTTCAGTTGTTTTTGGAGTTTCGAGATTTTCATGTGTTTTTGGAGTTTTGACCTTTTCAGTTGTTTTTGGAGTTTTGACCTTTTCAGTTGTTTTTGGAGTTTTGACATTTTCAGTTATTTTTGGAGTTTTGACCTTTTCAGTTGTTTTTGGAGTTTCGAGCTTTTCATGTGTTTTTGGAACTTTGACCTTTTCAGTTGTTTTTGGAGCTTTGACCTTTTCAGTTGTTTTTGGAGTTTCGACATTTTCAGTTCTTCCATTTTTTTTATATAATTTAAAATTCGAAAGTGTCTTACTAGCCTTCAATTCTTTGTCATCTATAGATACAACATAGGATTTGAATAAACTAGCTATAAATTCATCTATTTTTGCTTTTTCAGGTTCTATAAAATTCATATCTGATAAAATACTTTTACTTAAAATAATATTTTTATCGTTATCATTTGATAATAATATATTTGAATTATCAAAAAAAGAACATAATTTTTCAAATTCGTTTCTGAATCTCGTAGAATAATTCATTGTTGGAGGATCAAGTATTAGGTGTGATGGATATAATATTTTTTATTTTCAATTTTTTTTAGAATGATACTTTAACCGCAAAAAAAATGCCCTAGGGCATTTTTAAGAATGAATATACACATGTAACTAAAATTAACTAAAATTATTTATTTTTTTATTTTTTATTTTTGTTTTGTAAATAGTTGTACGTATAAGATTTTTGAAATTTTTTAATCATATTTTCTGCGTTTATAATTATATTAAACTGAGTAGAAGTATGACGGTAAATGTGTTCTGACAATATTGAAAAATATATACCAGTATCAACATTTAATTCATTGCATTTTTCATAATTTTTTTTTAACACTTTCTGAAGTTTAAAAAAAGAAGTTCCATTTTTTTCAACTAGATAGTATTTTTTATCATATGTATTTTCACCATAAAAAAAACCAAAATATTCGTAATTTGTTTTTGAAGTAAACTCACTTTCGGAATATAACATAGTATTCCACATTTTGTGTACGAAAATATAATAATATTTTTTCAATTTTTTTTAGTATCTATTTAAAATTTCTCAACACGTTATTTAAATAATCATTTAAATCATCTGATAATTTCAGAATCAACTTGTGTGAAGAAATGTGTCTATTTAATTTTTTTATACATGAAAATTTAATTATATGATCATAATTTTTTTCAACGTATAATATATTATTACCTACAGATTTTATTTTTGAATAACCTATTATATTACCAGTTTTACTACCGCCATTCTTTAATATCCAAGCATATACAGAAGATGTCATCAAAGTATTTTTTAGTATTTTTAATGTTTTTTTAGACATGTTTAAACGTATTTCATTTTTAAATGCGTGTGCTCTTATAATTATATTTAATACAGAATTAGAAGAACAAAAAACAGCATCTTCCATTTCCATATCTGAATCATCGATCTCGGAATTCTTATCTGTTTCAGAATTGGAATCTGTGTCAGATTCATCTGGTATTTCCATAAAATCATAAGATGGTAATTTTCTTTTTTCTTTTAAAGAAAGTTTATTGAAATAAATTTGTAAGTCATCCATAGTTGTAATTGAATGTTGTATGTTATATTATTCATTTTTTTTTAGATTTTTTTTTGTAATATATAATAATGGTAGTTGAATATATAACAAATGATGATAATAAAAAATATATGGTTGAGATTGGACAAAACAAGTACGAAAATGATTTAATTTTGATAAGAAGCAGACAAAATGATATTTGGTTTCACCTTGATAAATTTAGCAGTCCTTTTATAATTCTACATAATAATGGTGATAAGATACCTAAATCTTTAATGTATAAAGTAGGGTCTTTATTTAAAAAATATAAAAATAATATTCCTAATAATTATAAAGTTGTCTATACAAATGTAAAGAATATAAAAAGAACATGTACACCAGGTACAGTAATATTAAAAAAAACTCCAGAATATATAATAATTTAAATAAATAATATATATTATAATATGGACAGACCTTCCTGGGAAGAATATTTTTTTTCTATAGCCAATTTAACAAAGGATAGAAGTAATTGTGTAAAAAGAAAAGTTGGATGTATTATAGTGAAGGATAACAGAATATTGTCGTTAGGGTATAATGGTACACCTAGTGGGATATTAAATTGTTATGATGGTGGATGTAAAAGATGTAATACAGAATTACAAAGTGGAGAAATGCTTGATACATGTTTATGTTTGCATGCTGAAGATAATGCATTGTTATTTTTATCCAAATCAAAATTAAAAGATTCAAGCATGTATGTCACGTTAATTCCTTGTATAGGATGTGCAAAAAAAATAGTACAGTGTAATATTAAAAATATATTTTTTGGAGAGTATTATAATGAAGATTTAGATAAAATGACTATAGAGCTTTTAAAAAAAAATAATATAAATATTATAAAAATGTAATAAATATTTTATAAAGCCATAATATAATGAAACTTGATATATATTATAATTACATTAAGATGTTAAATAGTGATTTAAAAAATTCATTAACATTTTATACGTCAGATTATTACAAAGAAATAAATAGTAAAGAGAATTATATAAATAATGAAATAAAAAATCATATGGACAATATACAAACAGTATTTGAAGGTGCACCCACAATGAATCAAACTATTACAGTATACAGAGGTATGAAAAAAGAATATAAGGATGATAAAATCACGACGTTTATTTCGACATCTAAATCCAAAGATCAAGCAAGGAAATTTATGTCAAATAATTGCTGTATGTATATTATAACACTTACACCCGGAAATTATAGTATATTACCATTAGAAGATGTATCCGAACATCCGGATGAAGAAGAAATATTGTTACCATCTGGATTAATATCTATACAAAAGAGAGATAAAGATGAAAAAGGATATGATGTATTTTATTGTACTTATATACCAGAAGATTCTGAAATATTTAATACAAATCAAATAAAAGAAATAAATAAATTATTCCTAAAAGATAAAATAAACCTATCATTTGATACATGGATTAACAGAATTCTTGAGTCTGGTATTAAGGATGAAATAGAAACACTATGTGAATCTGATTCAGAAGATTTTGAAAATTGTATTCATGATTTGTTAAAAACACTTGATTATTATGAAGATATTCCGGATGATGTTAAAAATAAATTTCTACAATTATTTAAAAATATTAATGAAAATATAATATAAAGATTTATATTATAAATGGAAAAACATTTAATTAGTTATTATATTGGGATTTTAATAATATTTTTTACACATTTCATTATTGTAGTAAACCCATCTTTAAAATTGATGGATATGAAAATGCATTCTTATATTAATATTATAGGTGCAATGGGAATTGCTTATTATTTTATGTATAAAGAAAATTATATTAAATTTTAAAACTGTTTATATATTTAATAGCAGATATTACTGATTCCTTAGATGAAGTTAATGTTATATATTCTAAGTTTAAACTTTTTAAAAGATTTTCTAGTTCATTTTCTATAAAAGTAGATTCTTCAACTGTATGTATACGTCCTTCTGTTTCATAAGGAAAATCACCACGTTTTAAAAAGATAAATATATTTTTAAATTCATTAATGTATTCTTTTGTTTTGTGTTCTGTATATTCTGTATTGCTAGTATTTCCTTTATTATATTTATTATAAAATAAACAATGAATAAGACTTCCGTCTGTAACTATGTAATCAACTTTTCCATTAATATTTTTAAATAATTTATATTGTTCTGTGGAAATATGTAGTTGATCATTTATTTTATCAAAATCCTGATTCCATACAAGATGTTTAATATATTCTTGTACATATTCTATTATATTGTGATTTAATTTCATTTCAGCGAATAAAAGTGCTGACATTAAACTCTTTCCTGAGCTGGGTGCCCCGATAAAATTTATAATAATGGTCATAATTGTACAATAATTTATATATTTAAATTCAATTTTAAATATATTTAAAAATAATATAATTATTTTATCAATGAATATATTTAAGAAGAAGGAAAGCGAGTATATTTATGAAGATAATTATGTAAAAATTATAAAGTGCAATATAAAGGATTTAGATAAAAACGCATACATTAATTGGGAATACAATAGACCAGTTGATATTGTAAGAACATCAGATATATCTAAATATTATATAAATAACAAAATTAAAATAATTCCTGGTATAATCCATGTGTGGAAGAAAAAAAATAAATATGTTATATTTGATGGTATACATAGATTATTTGCTGCTATAGATAGTAATGAGGATATGTTTGTAATATTGCAGATATATAACACAAATGATGAAAATAAAATAAAACAAGAATTTTTAAACATTAATAAAAGTGTTTCATTACCGTGTATATATACAGATTTTGAGAATAAAATAAAGAAAAATGTTTGTGAAGATGTAGTAAATTATATTATAAGAGATTATCCTGCGTTTCAAAGTCCAAGTAGAAAATGTTTTAAATACAACTATAACAGAGATAATCTTATAGAATTTATATCAACCATAGATATAGATGTAACAATTAAAAATATAGCAATTGATATATATAATATTTTAATATTTTTAAATTCAGTAGCTGAAAATAATATTAATAAATATAACGTAGAAGTTCCTACTAAAGTTAAAAAATATAAATTTTATTTAATGTATTTACAGAAAGAATATATAAAAAAAGAAATAGAGAACACACTTAATAATGATTTAAAAATAAATAATACACAATAAATGTTTTCATTTTACAATATGAGTAATATAAATAAAGAATGTCAAGAATCAGAATATGATACAGAAACTGATAGTGTATCAGAAATAGAATACAGTAATCACTATGCAATTAAAAACGAAATTCCATGTGAATTAGATAATGTCTTTTTGAAAGATGTATTATACAGTAATGTAGAAAAAAAGGTAAAAAAATTAAATTATGAACATTTTTTAAATAAAAAAATAAAAACAGAATTATTAAACGAATTTGAAATTGTAATTGATTTTTTAAAAAATCCAAAATATTGGACTGTTATCAATGATTCTTATATTAATTTCAAGCATGTTTTCAAATCTAATAAATTCTATGAAGAATATAATTTGTTTTACAAAGAATTTGAAAATGTAATCATTCAGGGTGTCACATCTGTTATGTTATATGATAATAATGTTTCTATTGATAAATTTATAATTATATTTAATAATTACTTTTTAGAAATCAGAATTACATTAGATCAAAATTGTAATAATTATTACAATACACTCAACAATTCTATTATTGAAAATGATGAATAATTTAATTTACTATTTATATTATTTTTTTATATTATAAATTGGGAAACATTACTATGACAAAACCCGGTAGGTATTCATGGTAATTTAAATTTCCCAGATGATTAACTATTTTTATTAATAATTATAAATTATTATTAATAAACTTAATATATAAAAATTACTTACATTCATCAAAAATTGGACCTTCTTTTTCAGAACATCCGAAATAACTGCCATCTGTGCACCGTTTATAATCGGGATGACAATAATTTTTTACAGGTTCGTAATTACAATCTGCATGTGAATTACAACAAAGTTCTACACCACCACCGCCACCTGAATAAGTAAAGTATTTTTCGATAGGACAATTTTCAGCAGGATATTCGCAAATATTAGCACCGAATTCATTTACACTATGTGTTCCACCTTCTGCACAACTTGAACCATCCCAATATCTTGATGCAATTTCACCTTGTCCTGGATCTTCTGGATATTCTGGATCTTCCTGTTCTGGAACTGGCCGATTAGTTTGCGTTGGAATGCATTTAGCATAAGCTAGAGAAATAAAATAAAAAGTAAAAATATATTTTAACAACATTATAGATATATATAATACTTTTATTTTTAAATTGTTTTAACAAATTTTATTTAATAAATATATGATGGGTTGTTATCATCTAATTAAAATAACAAAATCAGATAAAAAGGAAAAAAAATTAATGGCTATTTTTGAAGATTGTAACACGGGACGAAGAAAAACAACACACTTCGGATCTGCTGGAATGTCAGATTTTACAAAACATAAGGATCCAGAAAGAAAAGAAAGATATCTTGCACGTCATCGTAAAAATGAAAATTGGAATGATCCAACTAGTGCTGGTGCTCTTGCGAAATATATCCTTTGGAATAAACCCACACTTCGAGCCTCTATCGCAGATTATAAAAGAAAATTTAAATTTTGATTAACTAAATATTGTAATATAATTTATTTAATATAATTATGATTAAATTAGCTATAAGAAACAATTTAATTAAAAAATTAAAAGTACATAGATTAAAAAAGGAAAAATTTATAAAGATATTAGAAACAGAATATAATTTCAATATATCTGATATAATAAAAACATTATTATTAGATAAAATAGAAATTATAATTAACAGGGATGTTTTAGAATATATAAATATATTACATGAAAATATATATTATGATGTACATGATATTAATTACGATACATTAGATAAAATAAATTTTTTTATAAATGAACATAATGACATAAAAGAAATACTTATTAAATTAAATATAATAATACCTATTATATAATCATTTAAAAATATATTAGTATATTTAAATGAAAGATTTGGAATCGTCTATATTTTTTACAAGAATAGAAAATCTATGTGGAAAAAACTTAGTATTAATAGATGACTTAGTAACAAAATATATATTAAAAGAATTTAAAATATATGACGCAGAAACTTTAATGTATAATTTTATGAACATGAACAATTATAAAAAAATAATAAATGGTCAAACTTATTTTAATATATCAAGCACACAAACAGAATTAGGAGTATGGGTCTCTTTATACGTAAACGAAAATTTAACAGAATATAAAATAATTAATATTTGAAATTTATTAATTTAAAAATAAAATAAGAATATTATGGCTATAGATATTATAGGAAGATATGATATAACAAAATTAGACCAAATTATTGATTATTTATTAAACAATGGATTTGTAAAAAATGGATATTCTTATGGAATAAAGAACACACATTATTGGATTCAATTTAATGATTTTGGAAGTATATATTATAGGGATCTTTCTATAGAAGGTTATGATGATAACACTATGAAAAATGCACTTAGAAATATAGATGGTATAACTATATTTAATTAGATTTAAATGATTCAATATAATTTATAATAAATAAAATGATATTGAATGTTATTTTTTTTTCTTCTACAAATTTAATTCCTGTCTTGACCGAATGAAGAACCCTTTCATTTTCAGGGGGTGGATCTGGAAGTCTAGGAAATTCAGTATAGGTCATAATTTGTTTATTTCACAAATATATTATTTTTCAATTTTATATGGAAATAGAACATAATATAAATAAAAAAATAGATATATTATTAAAAGAAATCGATAAAAAATTTAAATGCTTTGACGATAAAGTAGATGAAAAATATCAATGTTTCGATGATAAAATAGATGAAAAATTTAAAGAGTTTGATAATAAAATAGATAAATTGTTGAAAGATATAGATTATAAAATATATGAAAAATTCAAAGAATTTGATACAAAAGTAGATAATCTATTAAAAGATGTAGATAATAAAATTATACATAAATTTTTATTTGGAATATAATTACTCTTTTTCTAAAACATATTCGCAATCATCTAGAATATCCATTATTATAGTAGAACAAATTTTGCCATGTGTACATTTTCCATAAGAATATGCACATAATAATTTCTCATGTAATTTTTCATAATTATTTCTATAAAAATGTATATTTGTATTTTTTATTTTATTAAATTTTTCAATACAATTACTTGCTCTCTTGTCGATATCTTCCAGTCTGTCTAGTATATAATTATTCATTTTAATAAAATATAAATTTTTTTTTATTCAATTTCTAAATATATCTTTATAATTTGTTTCTTTTATTTAACCATATACCGTATAATTTCAATGCTCTACAAACAGTATAGAAAGAACCACCAGAATGATCTGTTGTACCTCCTAAACTAGGATTTGTAAGCACCCTTTCTATATCCATACCTTTTTCGTATACGTTTTGATACATTTCATGTAAATTTTGTACTAGTTGATTACCATAGAAATCACTAATATTTGGATTTTCTCTAATAAATTCAATTTGTAATTGTTTAGTAGACATATTATATTTTGTAGTATAATATCTTTAAATTTTTTTCTTGTTTATTTGATTTTTAATAATTTCATATTCTGATTTTAAATTAACAGGTTTATCACCTACAGCTTTTAAAAATTGGTTTACTTGAGGTTGTACAGCTGATACCATGAACTTAATTAGACTTGGTGTATTTACTAATTCTTTAAATTCTTTTTCGTAATATTTTGGTAACACCTTATTGTTTTTTATGGCTACATTTAATAATTGTTCATTTACTAAAAGTCTTATAGCATTATATAATGTTTTTTCTCTTTCAGATACAGGAGTAAAACTTTCTTTCTTATTTTTAAAGAATAATACCCAAATAATACCTGCAAGTGCTAATCCAATCCCTACATAAATTGCTATATTATATCGTGAATCCATTTATAATATAATAATATAAAAAAAATATTAATAATTAAAATATTAATTATTGTTAAAATATAAATAATGTATATTATACTGGGATTAATAATAATGCTTATAATATATTTATATTTATATTTTAATAGTTACAATGTAAGTATATATTATATTAATCTTGATAAGTCTACTGATAGAAAAGAGAAGATGACAAAACAATTACACAAATATAATATAAATAAATTCAAAAGAATAAATGCAGTCACACCAGAAAAAATATCTAAACAATATAAAAAATTATTTTCTCATGTATGTAGACACCAAACTGAAATAGAAATAGCTTGTTTAATGTCGCATCTTAAAGCAATACATACAGCATATATAAATGGTGATGATTATGCTCTAATATTAGAAGATGATGTTATAATAAATAGAATGGTTCATTTTAATAATATATTGAAAACAGCACCAAATGATTGGGAGATTTTGCAATTACATGTATTGAATTACAACATATATGATAAGGATAAAGATCTATGGATACCATATAGTACTCAAAATTGGTCTACTGCAGCATATATAATTAATAGAAAAGGTATGATACATGTATTATCAGTAGTTTTCAGGAATTTTCAAAAAGGATTTAATAATTTGCAAATAAACTGGGGTAGTGTATCGAAATTAGCACCATGTGTAGCTGATTTTTTGATTTACAATATAGCTAAAACATATAGTTGCAATGATTTATTGTTTATCACTCCAGCGAAAGAAAGTACAATACACACAAGTCATCTTCCAATCCATAAATTACATGAAGATAAAATTATGGAATATTTTACAAAACATGGTTATAAAAATAAAGATATTGGTTATTAAATTATATATAATTAAAATAAATTATATTATATAATTATAATAAATGGATGTCCCATATATAAAAACACATATTATGAAGTTGTTAAATGTAGAGGTAAATCAACAAAATATAAATATGTTATATGATTTAATAAAATTAAAATTAGATAGTGATTTTGATGTAAATACAATAGATACAGATAGAAAAACATTATTGTATTATTTGGTTGAATTGTATTTTAAAATCGATAAAGAAATCGTACTTGAATTGATTAAAAAAACACTATTAAAGGACACGTTGCACATAGGCAAGTATCCTACACATATTATACAAACTATGACGGAAGGACATGAAAGTATATACAATCATAGAGATTTGATAAATTTTATATTGTCATTAAGATTTGACATAAATTTTCAACTTGGATATTTTAAAAGAACATTTCTTATGTTGATTTGTCATAATATTAATTTAAATTATACTAATGATGATTTTTTAGATATGGTTAGTAATATAATAGATATAGTTAATAAAGTGTTTATATATCCAGGGTTTGATATAAATATCAAAGATAAAAATGGTCGTAGTGTTATATATTATGCTATAGATGTTACGAAGATTATGCATATAAGAGACGATGCATCACATAGATTAACAAAAGCTTTTATTCGTAAATTTTTAGTTCATCCAAATTTAAGTATTGATAGCGAAGATTTACTATTGTATTTAAACGATGAACATGTAGATGCTGATATTGTACATTATATACAAACTTTTATTCATGATTCTGAAACAAATTCCGACATTTCTGACATATCTGACATATCTGAAAATATGGAAAAAACAGAAGAAGATACAGAAAGTGATACTGAAAGTATTTCTGGAACTGAGAGTATATCTTCAAATTACAATTATGAAAATGTAGAAAACTGTGTCAATGACAATTTAATAATGTTAGAAAAATATACATATAATGATTCACCATTTATGATATATACATTAAATTCTGTTGGTAAATTTGAAAAAGCAATTTGTAGTACGCAAGATGAATGGAATAATTATATTATGTCTGATATAAATAATCTTGAAAATAGAGATGCAATTCAAAAAATACCAATGAATATAATGTCTTTAGGAACTATACCGCGTGACGGCAATATGACAGGTGTAGGTAGCAAACCAACTAATAATATTGTTATAAAAATGCCAATAAACCAATTATATATAACACTTGGCTCTGCTATAAGAATAAATAGAGAATATGAAAAAAATAAAATATGGTATGCATTTCCAATGTATAATGGGAAAAGAAAAAGAGTTACAAATTTAAAGGGTGTCATTGGGTCAAGTATGAATCATGGTCAAGTTCCAGGTTTTGTTATTTATAAATTGTATAAAATTGACGAATTGGAAAATGTTATGCAAATTGCTGAAAATGGAGATTATTTAACACATTCAGACGATGGTTTTACAGATGAAAGAATTATAAAAATAATAAATAGTATTATTGGTAATATTCCTACTGTATTAAAAATTGATATATAAATTTATAAAACATATTAGAGTAAATGAAATTTTGAACAATTAAACATGGATATAAAATAAAGAGATATATGATTTTAAAATTAAAAAACTATCAAAAACTATCAAAAACTATCAAAAACTATCAAAAACTATCAAAAACTATCAAAAACTATTAAAAACTATCAAAAACTATTAAAAACTATTAAAAACTATTAAAAACTATCAAAAACTATTAAAAACTATTAAAAACTATTAAACTATTATATTTATAAATTATAGTATTTATGAATGAATTAGAAATTTTAGTGAATGTTATTCCTGTACCGTGGTTGTCCACGGTATTTGGTATATGCAAGACCATATATCTTACTACTAACAAATTTTACGATAATAAAAAAATATTAATGAATATGATAGATAGGGTATATTCTTTACTTGTAGTAATTAATAACAATGAGAAAAAATATAAAAATAAAGATATACTTTTATATATAAAAAGATTAGAAGATATATTAAACGAAATATGCAAATACACTACTAAAATACAAAAAAGACATAATATATTAAATATATTATTGTCCAATGATATAAGAGATAATTTGTCAAGTTATAATGATGATTTAAATGCGGTTATAAATGATTTGCAACTTACGTATTCTATTAATATAAATAATACATTAGAAATACAATCATCACATATAGAAAGTATGGAATATATTAAAAATATGTTAGAACAAAATGACACACACGAAAAAATTGTAAGTGATATGAATCTTGATTACAAGACAGCATATCAATTAATGCAATATTTAGAAAAAAAAATAAAAAATAAAGATTTCAATTCTGATTTAAAGATGACTATAGCGAATAAAATATTAAAAGCATATAAAGTAACATCTGGTGAATTAGTATCAGTGTATCCGTGGACATTGACTAATTTTGAAATAAATATTGACGACGTACCTTTTAACAAAGGATATGATGGTGAAATTTATAGAGGCACTTGGTTGAAATCTACAAAAGTTGCTATTAAAAGAATAAATTTAGATAAACTCAAAACTGAAGATTTTATAAATATAGTAAATATATGGTATAATATGAGACATGAATATCTAATACCACTATATGGTGCTAGTTACTGTAATGAATATGGATATTATGTAATGCCATATATAGAAAATGGGTCTGTAATAAAATATTTAGATAATGTTAAATGGGATGCATTTGAAATAAATAGAATAATTTATGAAATAAGTGTTGGTATGTATTATATGCATACGCGTTCATATTGTCATGGAGATTTAAAGTTAAATAATATATTAATAGATGATAATAAGCATGTTAAAATAATAGATTTTGACCTTGTCTTAAATAATGATAGAAACAATATTAGATCAGTTAGATGGTGTCCTCCTGAAATATTCGATAAAGATATTCTTGAAATTAATAAATTCAAACATGATGTATATTCGTTTGGATTTTTATGTTATGAAATTTTTACTCAAGGGCGTATACCATTTGATGTAATAAATGAAAAAGATTTAATAAAACAAATATTAACATTTGAAAAATTTAATATATATGATTTTAGTATAAAAATAGATAATTTATTATTAGATATAATTAATAAATGTGTAATTAAAGATTATAATATAAGATTAGATTTTGAAAATATAGTAGATAATTTACGAAAAATTGTAAACTGCAGTCATACAAGTAACAGTTATACATACAGAACAACGTCTATAACAAAATCAAATAGAAAAATATTATATTCAGATAATATCTATTCTATAGTACATCCGTATGAAAAAATAACACATAATTATTTTGGAAATGTATTATATAAATATCTTAAAAGAACTAAATCGTGTGTAAACAATATAAAAGAATTTGAATTTAGTGTAAGTAATTCAATTGTGTCTATAGTTTTTATAGATACTACAATGTATTTTGCAAGTGGTAAGATAATATATTCTTATAACTTTTCAAATAAATGTATAAAAGAATTAAATGGGCATACGGATTGGGTTATTAAATTATATATTTACAATAATACATTATATTCAATGTCTACTGATAATACAATAAGATCTTGGTCAGACAACGAATGTTCAAATATAATATATCTACCAAGTAATTCTTATAGTACATCATGTGTATTTATTGACAACTGTATATATATAGGTTTGTATAATTCTAAAATAATGGAATATAATATTAATACAACTATATTAAGATGTGTTTTCGAATATGTTTCCCCAATCATTTATATGACAAATAATAAAAATATAATATATTGTGTATATCAAAATTCAGTCATAAAAGTATTTGACACGAGTATATCACCCATTTTATGTATACAGACTATGAATTTACTAAAATCATTATCAAAAATAATTATAACATCGTCTGATATATTTGTTATGGTAAACGGTGGGACAAATATTACAAAATACAAAATAATGAAGAATTATAAAATAAAATATAAAAAAACTATATATAGAGGAATATATGGATATATTGTAGATTTTGTATATGATGAAAATAAAAAAATATTATATATGATTACTGAAAAAGATCATGTGATAAAATATGATTTATTAGAAAAAATAACATTGTATGATATATATATAAAAGATAAAAAATGTATTGCGTGTGCATCATACAATAATTTGTTATGTGTAAGCGGGCATGATAAAAAAATACATATTATAGAATAAAAAATTAATATATATAATATTATAGAATAAAAAATATATTTTAATATAATATGTCATGATATTAAAATATATAATATTTTATACATTCGTTAGCTCTTGTATGTGTCAAAAAATATCTGTTTTATTAAAAGCCAAAAATCAAAATACATATGAATCAGAAAATATATTTTGGAATAATGTTTCTGCATCGTTTTATAAGCAATATGGTATATTGACTGAAATCACACTTGCAAATTCGGTAAAAGGTAGTGCTTCACAAAATTATATACCATTTATAGAATCAGCATTAAATTCTACAGAAAAATCAGATTTTGATATTATACAAATAGATTTTCCATTTATAGGTGTATTTGATCAATATTTGTCTGATATATCTGCATATAGAAGTGTTTTTGATAATAAATTTATACATGGTACTCTTAATAACTTAATAAGTAGAGATAATAAATTAAAAGGAATACCATTACATTTAGATTTTGGTGTTTTATTTAGTAATCAAGATACGAAGATACCATCAACATATGATGAAATGTTTAATATATGTAAAAATAAAAATAATATAAATAACAATTGTTATTTGTATCAAAATGCTGGTGAGGCTTATTCTGCTGTAATAAACGAGTGGATTACAGATGCTAATAATGGTCAATATATATCAGAACATTCGATTATAAATTTATCTAATATAAATGTTAAGAACTTTATAAATATACTGTATAATAATTCTAAACTACTACCTAATACACCGATATTAAATAGTGACGAGTTAGTTACGAGATTAAACGAAAACAAAACAATGTTTACTAGAAATTGGTTAAGTACTTATTCGTTTCATATTAACAAAACAGTTAATATTTTACCATATTATATTACTTCAGGGTCTACATTAGGTGGATTTTTCTTAGGTGTAGTTGAAAATAGAAAATATATTAATCTAGAAAATATCATTACATTTTTATCATATATTATAACTGAAAATGTACAATATTCTAGATTAAGATTGTTTAATCATATCCCAGCTATACCTATAGACACTATGGTTTTACAAGATTATTGTATTAATTTTCCATGCAATATAATAACAAAATTAAATATAATATCAAGACCAAGTAAATATGCTCAGGTAAAAAATAAATACAGGGATGTGTCGAATATATTAACATCACGATTCAATATATCGTTTATTACACAAGATATAATAAAGAATATAGAAATAGATATCCAAAATATCATAAATCCTCAAATAAATATATATATAATTATATTTACAATTGTAGGTATTATATTAATAATACTTATCGTGGTTATAGTATATTTATATACGAAAAAGTTTAAAAAAACAAAAAATAAAGAGCATATAGATTATATTGAAGTATTGAATGAATATATAGCTTCAAACACTGATGAAATGTCTGTTCAACCAGGTGAATTGATTCGTGTTGTAGAAATATATTCTGATAATTGGGCTTATGGGATCAATAATGAAAACAATAAACAAGGAATTATTCCCATGTATGTATTTGGTAATATATATATGAAATAATTACCAGGTGTGTGTCCAGTAAGTAACAGCATAAGATTCTGGATAATTATCATTTATATATTTAGTTAATTTAGTATAATCATTTATATTTAACAATTGTTTGAACAATGATCTATCAGTGTCCCATGAAATAGGATATAGTACATCTTCTTTTAATTTTACAATACAAGTATTTTTATTGTGATTATGATGATTTATATTTAATAATTGTTTGTACCAGTCATGATTATCAAGTGTTTTTTCATTATTTATATAATAATTATATGCTTGTTTTAACATAATAGGTCCTGTTTGTTCTTCAACGCTTTCTTTATTTATATTCAATATCAAAAAATGCATAACAACTAACCAAAAATTACACTTTGGTTTTGATATCATTATAGCATTTGGTATATCGTGCTCTTGAAAATCATTTGCTCTCATACTTCCTATAATTACATCATAATTGTTGTATTCCGTTAATAAATTATCAAAAGGTTTTAAACATTCGAAATCCATATCAGCGTATATACCTCCATATTTATACAAGAAAAAATATCTTACAGCATCTACTCGGTTAATAGTTTTTGGATAACTGTCATATGTATTTAAAAACCAATTAAAATTATTTTTTATAAAATTTCTATTATCGTTATCGTCGTAAATATAATATTTAAATTTTTTATTATATTTTTTCCATGTGTTCATCCAATAATACATATTATTTGGAATAACAGTTTTAGATTTCCATGTTTGAAATATTATTTTTGGAAATGTATTTTTTATTTTTATATTTATATTTATATAAAAAATTATTAATATCATTATAAACACTGTTAAAGATATAATTATCGTCGTATTCATAATAATAATATATTACAAATAATTAAATAATATTTTATTTGATATATATAAAACACAATGCAAAATAGACATTATATTAAAAGGCATAGTCAAGTTAATATAACACCAATTGGAAGCACTACACCACATTATGATATTCTAGATAAAAGTCACATGGTTAAAACACTGACTTCTTCAGTTTTTAATTGTTTAGAAAAGATAGAAGAAAGATGGTCTGGCAAATTACAAATAGATAAAGACGAATTACCATTTAAAGATGCTATACATTTTTATTCAGTGAATTTTTCACCAAATGAAATTTTGCGTTTACTTACATATTTAAAAAAGTATAAATTTCATGATAATTTAATATTATATTCATTTCGTGATTTATTGTATACAAAATTATGTATGTATTTATCAACGTCATGTACTATACCAATAGATATTGTTGTATACAGAGGAATTAAGGTGAACAATATGAGTAAAAATGATATTAGACAAATGACCTTGGTAAGCAAATATGAAAATTATATAAAAAAATTCATAAAAAATACTGAATTGTCTGTATATGAATATATTGAAAATATATTCGCAAATATATACACTTGCGATCAGGTTAATATATTTCTTGATATAATTAGTGATTCGGAAATAAAAAATTATAATAAAAAATGTGATAATTCATATTCTGAATGTTTTATAAACTTAATCCGTGAAATAATAGAAGACGATGATGACAATGATGATATAGATGTTTTAGAAGAAGTATTACAAAAATACGAGGACAACAGTATACTAGAGCATAAAAGTATAAAGAAATATATTAAATTATTTAAAAAATTTACAAAATATAGTTATTATTTATTTACATATTATAAAAATTATAATTATTTATCGAGAGATATATTGTTATCATCTGACAATGTAGGTTCTGAATTAGTATCTGAAACATTTTTATCAACTTCCTTAAGTCATGAACACGCAAGGAGGTTTTTAGATAAATCTACAAAATGTTGTATGTATGAAATAATTATACCAGCAAATTCACCAGGTATATTTATAACACCATTTAGTGCTTTTCAAAATAAAAAAGAAAATAAAAAAGAATCTACAGAAGAATCTACGGAAGAATCTACAGAAGAATCTACGGAAGAATCTACAGAAGAATCTACAGAAGAATCTACAGAAGAATCTACGGAAGAATCTATCGAAAAGGACGATGAAGATAAAAGCGAATATGAAATTATATTGCCACCTTCATCTACATTTGTTATTCAAAAAAAAATAGGAAATGTTACACGATTGTATTATACTGGACCCAAAAAAAAATATAATATATCTAAAAATAAAATGAAATATATAATGAAAATATTAGATAGACCTCATACAGCAAGCATAAAGGAAGTGTTAATGAATATGTATGGGATAGATGTGTTAGATGAATGAATAAATTCGTTACATAATAAATAAATATTTATATAATAAATATATGAACGAACCAATAAATAAAGAAGATAAAGATGAAAATTATGAAGATGATTATAATATAATATCATATAATTTAATTTCCCGTGAAATTCAGTCTTTAATATTTACAACTACACTTGCATCTATCGGACTAGGAGGATTAATGTATTTTTTATTCAACTAACGTAAAAAAGGTCTCCGCAGAGACCTAATTTACTTATTTTTGATATTTGATATTTTGTTATTTATTATTTTGTATTTTTTTTTATGATTTCTGAAATATATTTAGAACAAAATTCTAATAACACGGTTTTCTTTGTATTACCACTTAAAAACTTATTTATCAAGAGTTTAACATCTGTTGCAGTGTATTCTGGATGAGCAAATGAATTGAAAGTTTTCATAATTTTAAGAGTATTGCTAAATTGATAGAATGTTATTTTTTGCTCTAAATTTTCCACGTTATTTTTTACTTTCATTTCCATTCCAAAAAAATCATTTTCCATTTTTTGTAACTTGTGTCTATCTACTGTTTTTCTTACAATGTAAATTTCAGAAGAATCCAAATCTTCTTCAATCATAAAGAATTCACGAAAATGATTAATATATATTTGCATTAAGTCCACTGCTATTTGTCTTGCTTTTGCCGATTCTTTAATTACATTTAATTCTTCTTTCAATATTTTGTTATCTTCTTTCAATATTTTTAATTCTTCTTTCAATATTTTGTTATCTTCTTTCAATATTTTTAATTCTTCTTTCAATATTTTGTTATCTTCTTCTATTATTGTTATTCTTTTTTCTAAACTCTCACAAGTAGAACAAACAAATTTTATAACTTCACCACAGATACATTTAATAATTGTTTCTGTTGTTTTAGTTTCTGTTGTTTTAGTTTCTGTTGTTTTAGT